>Ga0307514_10000523_pt1 | contig 75611 bp, 91 predicted proteins | sample 16_EM_MG_FD_203088 | JGI IMG/M metagenome (GOLD analysis project Ga0307514, IMG submission 203088) | Populus trichocarpa ectomycorrhiza microbial communities from riparian zone in the Pacific Northwest, United States - 16_EM | ecosystem: Host-associated > Plants > Roots > Unclassified | place...
CCATGCCCTCCTTTCGGTATATTATGATCGCCTGAGTTACCCCCGTCGCTCTCGTGATCGAGTCGATTAAGCAGTCCGAACACTCGATCACAGCCGCGCTTTCGTGGTCTGGGCTACGTTCTCTCTCTGCCCCATGTCGACCAGGAAACTACTGGTGGACGTTCACACTCACGTATATCTTCCACGCTATGCATCATTTTTGCGCGCACGGACCGTTCCTCCGAGAATATTTTCGAGACCAGTTCCTGGCGAACCGGGTGTCGAGGAAGATAGGTTGGTGATATTGGATAATGAGCCCTCCGGAGGAAGGCCGGTCGGTCCTCAGGTATTTTTCATCCAGCAAGGATGTTCATTCTGCTAGGGAATGGACCACTGAGGCGAATTCAATCCGTCTTCCGTCTCTAGTATTGGGATAGGTCTGAGAAGCTGGCATTTATGGATAAACACGGGGTCGATGTCTCTGTTGTGAGGTGCCACTCTTTTTTTACCCTCTTACTTGTCCGTATATACTGACGGCTAGAACGGCGTTACTCATTCTCTTTCACTTTGACCATCTTGTTTCCCTGTGGTACCCCCGATTCAGTTCAGCAAATCCGTGGTTGGATTTCCTATCACCTGGGGAAGCAAACACCCTGGCCAATGAATTAAACGAGGACCTTGAAGAGTTCTGTTCATCCTCCCCTGAATTACCCCTCGCTTCTTCAGGCGGTGGTCCTTCGATTAAGAGGTTATACGGTCTCGGACTGTTGCCGTTGGTTCCGGAGGCGTCACCTTCGGACATCATCAAGACGATCTCCCAAATATCTTCTCTCCCGCATTTGAAAGGCGTCATCATGGGCACGCAAGGGTTGGGTCGTGGTCTCGACGACGAAAAACTCGAGCCGGTCTGGGGAGAGATCGAGAAGAGCGGATTGGTGGTTTTCTTGCACCCGCACTATGGCGTGCCTAGCTCGGTGTGGGGAGGGAAAGGTAACGGACACGTTTTGCCGCTTGCGCTCGGGTTCCCGTTCGAGACCACAATCGTGAGTTTTCTCCCACTGTTTTCCTTGGCCCTTTGTATCAGATCTCTGAGGGAAAAACGCATCCGCTGTTAGGCTATAACGCGAATGATCCTGGCGGGTGTCCTCGACAAGTTCCCTTCCCTCAAGATCATGCTCGCCCATTCAGGTGGTAGCCTACCAGCCCTATCTTCACGCCTGGCTTCGTGCGTAGACCACGACCCCGTCGTTGCCTCCCGGTTGAAATGCGACGCTCGGCATTACCTAGGACAACTCTACTTCGACGCCGTCGCTTACGGTTCAGAAGAGCTCGGGTTCGTCAGCAGCGCCATCGGTCGATCGTCAGCGTACAGCGATCCGTCCACTTCCGCTTCCGCGATCCCTTCCTTAGAGAGTGAAGGCAAGCTGCGGGTGTTAGGGAGCAGCAGGATGTTGTTTGGAACCGACCACCCTTTTTTCCCTCCCCTCAAGGGCACAGACAAGTGGAAGAGCGTGACAGAAAATCTGGCGGCCATAAACGGTGTCGCCGGTTGGGGAGATAAGGAGAGAGAAGCCGTGTGTGGTAGTAATGCATTACGGATTTTCAATCTTGTGTAGCTAAACGTACAGTTATGGTATAGACCATTTGTATGCATAAGAAAAACCATGTCGTATGACACAAGCCATAGATAACAACGGTACAACACAACGGTACAACGAGGATCCGTTCTGATGCGGTCAGTGTAGATTAAAAGCAAGTTGGTCCATGAGTCCATTCAAAGATCGGAAATAGGTTAGTCTAGTCCGTGGATCGTCAGACCAGGATGGCTGAGAGGAGAGATACCGAAAAGGTGATGGTCAGGAGTGATCGCCCTATTTCAAAACCAGGGTCAGTACCCTGAACAACGCGAAAAATAATGAAGGGAGTGGGTGTGCTTACGACCTGGAAAATTCTGGTCACCGTTGCCACGACCATTTGTAACACTGAGACCTGAGCTATAACACGGCAACCACTGGTCCAAGGCGGAGCTGAACAAGGCCACGCCTTTCGCATAGGCATCCTTCTCGGCTTGCGTATCGTTGACCGCTGTGAATACGTCGACACCGTGCACTTGTTTCGGGTATGTTGTTCCAAAGAATGAGGGATATTGTAAAGAAACATTACAAGCGGGTACGGTCTCGCTACCGTTCCTTTGAGGAGAATTGGACTCCTGGCTGTTGATGCTCAATGTCCTCCATGGGTCGTCTGGAAGCCAATCTGGTCAGAAAATGCGAACATTAACAAGGCCGGTCACCAAAGACTCACATTCTCCGTTACTGAAAAATACGTTGGAAGGATTCATGTTCCAACCCCCGTACTTGTTTACAGCGGTAACGTTAGGCTGACGAGGGTTCATATTGTTGAACATCCTATCGCACCAGCTCTGTTGTTCCGCGAGAGTGTAATAGGTAGGCACAATGTTCACCGGATTGTTTAGGTCCACGACCTGGTAAAACCCATACTCGGAACAGTATTGCCACGTCCAAGAGTACTGCAACAATCAGGTGAGTCCAGTCTGAGGGATGTGGAACTGGCGGAAAGAAGACATACAGCATCAGCAACCTCGCCGTTATAGCCACCTGCGAACACGGTATCATAATCGACTTCGGCGATGGCAGTCATAAACGCGTCAAAAGTGGTATTGATGCCTTGTGTAGCAACAAGACCTTCCGATGTGGGGCCAGTCGTGAGGTTGCGAGTCTCCAAGAGGTTACAGAAAGGTAGGATGGTTCGTAACCCAAATGCCTAGAGCGTGATGAGTGGTACCCCAAAAGGGCGGGAGGACCCTTTTTTTTTTCTTACTCACTTGGAAAGCGGTCAGGGGGTCCAACAAAACGGAAGCGAGTTCACTGGAGGAAATGGCCAAAATTTCCGCATCTGAGTACTGTCCAACTGACGTGGTGTTTCCACCAGGACCACTCATGTGAGCTACGTATAGCGCCCTCTTGACCCTGGTTTGTTCGGTGGTATTGCTACCCATGAGAATATCATCCACGTATTTCGTGACAGCGACCCAGTCGGAAGAGCAGTTCCTTGGGAGTGCGCGCTCGGCGGCTTCGTAGTAGCTCGCCATGTCGATTTGGGCTTGGATCGGGGCCGACGAAGCCCAGGAAGCAAAAACAACCTCAGGGTTCCGAGCTCGGAGCAGGGCAGCGCGTACTCCTGGGTAAGATGCACCGACAACGATCCAAGGAGTATTCTGAGGCTTCAGAGCGTCCGCAGACTGCAATTTGATTTGGCTACCCGAGGGGAGAGTAAAGCCCTTGGCGAAGGCGGTGAAGTCTTCTAGCGCTTGGTCTGTCGTTAGGTATTTCCATTGGTCCACGGTGAATTGCGTCTTTGTAGGCTCAGGTCACCTCAACCAGAGAGAGGGAGAAGGGACGTACGACACTGGAAAACTTGTCCTGGAATGGGAGTGATTGTCCATAGTACCTGTGTTCCCATAAAATGGCGAGACCCTTATACTTCCTCGCGAGAGCTACTACGCTGCTCTGGAAGCCGCCATCCTCCTGAAGAAACAATAAGAAGTCGTTCAGATTATCGCTCGAAGCACTCACCTGGAGGACTGGACCGTAGTAAACCTCGGCATTGACTTCCCCTGCATCGTAGACTGGGCATACGATGAGACAACGAATGGCCCAGCGGGAACTGTCGATCACACACCGAAAACAGGACCCCCACCATAATAAGAATCATTGATCCAGTATCGATTTTTGAAAGTTCCCTGGCCGTTCCCGAAGTGGTTGATATTCAACTGTGGTGGATGAAAAGTATCTCCGACATTCAGGGGGATAGGGAAGTGCAATAATGAGCTTAGATCACCTCAACAGTGAGCGCGACGCCTTTAAGCGAACGTCTGACGGGGGTTGTGTGACCGAAACTGGTTTCGAGTTGGTGTCTGAGCTGCCTGTCGTTGCGCAGGGCGTTTGTGAAGGAGGCGAGGAGAGAGAGGAGAACAAAAGTCCGTACGAGGAGCATGTTGGGCCGTGCCAGCACCGAAGGAAGAGGGGAAGGGGATCCGAGAATGAGAATCTCAGGCTGCACTGTTTGACTTGACGGTTGGCATACGCATTGTCATTGGCAAGTCACTAGGTCGTGTGTTAGTAGCTTGGCGCTGATCCGGCACGCGTTCGCCAAGGTCTGGCTTGATCCGTTACATCCACCTGCCCAAGATAATGGTAGGCGTTCGACACGTACATCAAGGATATACGCGACCTAACCACGACTACTCTCTGTTTAGGCTCCAAGAGGTCTTTCAGCAGAAGAAAAACGCGTAAAACTCGTCGAAATTCTCCACGAATCAGTCAGTATACTGCATATATGTGCACGGCCTCTATTTAAAGCTGAGGACTGATGCGGCGCGCTACAGAAAGACTTTTTCCAGGTGATAGTCTTTAACTCTTGACGGGGGCGGAAGTCTGATTTCATCGCTTCCCGCTCAAGCTCAAAGAGCTCGAAAAGTTAGGTCCAAAACTGAAGGGCATAGGTGACAAAGACCCGTGAAACAATTCAAGGGATAACCTTGGTCTCACCACTCGCTTTGCAGTGTCCCAATCAATAAAGGAGGTCGTCCAATCGCTTGTAGACGACGGACTTGTTCAATACGATAAGATCGGCTCTTCTAACTGTACGTACACCGTTGGCTAATGACTCGGAGAGGCGCATATATCCCGCATTGACCAGTCTTTTGGAGCTTCCCCTCGCAGCAAGGTGCTTTAGTAGGAGTCCATCCGTCTGGAGGAATCTCAATCTATAACTCATCACCCCGTGTTGTGGTCGGGCAGGTACAAAACAGGCTTAACGCGGCTCAGGAGACCCAACGTAGTTTACAAGAGCAACTCGAAGAAACGAGAACCGCAATCACGGCGGCGATGGCCGACAGATCTGAATCTGTCTGTCGTTTTTCTTCCAACAATTTGGATTTTCTTCGATTGGTGTGCTCAGTCAGTCCTCTTAGGCCGAACGGGAATCTGCCTTGGAAAAATTATCTGGTCTCAAGAAGAACCTCGCAGAAATGGAAGAAGAACTCCAGAACTATGGTGCTTGCGATCCCATCAAAATTCAAGAAAAGAAAAGGGCTGTGGTGTTAGCAAAAGAAGCCGCAATTCGTTGGACTGGTGATCGTTTCCACAGTGCTACCGAAATGTTGCTAACTTTTGACCACAGACAACTACTCTTGCCTCAAGAGTCATGTCCTGGCGAGTAGCCAGGTCACTGCTCAAGACCTTCGCGCTTACCTGGAGATTGGCGATGACTATGAGGACCTTTGCTGAACCATTTGGCTCCCTTGACACGGTGCTTGTGCGCCTGCTTCTCTTGTGCTCCAACTGTTTCTTTCCGTGCTCGTATAGACAGCTCTCTTTTGGTCTCTGAGCAGCTAGTTCATTCGTACGTTCTTCGGCAACCGGCAAAACGCGATCAAATGGTCACTTTTTCAATCAAGACTTGGAACTCGTATCGCATATACCCCGCCAAACCCCAGTTCTAGCCGGAATAGCAATGTATATCGACCGACGCGCTCGTGGTTGTCATCGCTCTTGATCTGTCCTCCGCGTGATCCAGACTGGTCTGTCGATATCCTTTGATTCTCTCTCAGTGCATCTCGAGTCTACTTACTGCGCTTTTGGAACTTTGGCTACCAACGCGTTACCACGAGTGGTGCGGCAGCACGAGGGCCTCTTTCAAACCACCCACACCCTGGAAGCAGATGACTTTACGTTGGGTCGACGGAACCCTAGTTGGAGGGATAAAAGTACTTGTTCACACTGACTCCGCCCAAGGTTTTCCGTACCCACGAATGTCACCATTTTCACTTCGTTTTAATATACATCCGACGGCCTGAAAGTTTAAGCTGGGAGGATTTTGGGTGTGAATATATTAGACTTTGTACTTGACTTCGGAGGCATTTCTGCAGCACGCATGGAGAAAATGATCGTGTGAAAACGCTATGTCATTGTTCGCGACACTGCCAGGCCTCGTGTAAGACGAACGGTCGAGGTGTGGCCACCTTGCCCTAGGCAACACGCCCCACGTTATAAAAAATCTTTGCAATCCGTTTCCGGTACCATCCCACCATCTCTAGAGCATCAATACCTTTCTTCCCTCCCTCCACTCGCGCGTCATGGCCGCGGTTGCCCTAGAGTCTTATCGGGCTGAATTTTCGCCTCAAATGGGTTACCAACCCCCGACCAGCAGGCCACTGGCCAAACTCCCCCGGCGAAAGCCAATCATTCGACAACCCGTCGACATTCTTCCTCCTCCATCCACCTACGAAGCATTCAAAGGCGTCGAACCGAAACCCACCCTAGGTCGATGCCATAGTATGGTCGTACCAGGCCTTTACGTCTCGTACAGGATCGAGATGGAAAACAGATTAGTCGTCATGGAAGACGGGAAACAGTACACGCACGCAATAATCGTTTTCCATGGCGACGAACGAATAAACCGACTCACCACACACTCATTACCCGATGGTTCGAGTATTGACGTTCTACATCTCACCGTGCCGCGGCCGGGTGTGGCTGGAAGAGTTGGTTTGGGTTTGACACCCGAGCAACTGAAATCCGCGGTTGAATTCCTCTCGACCGCACCCCCCACGGATGACGCTGCACGGACGCTAATAACATGCCCGGCGCATCATCAAACGGACGTTATGTGTATCGTATCCGCCCATCTCAGCTCCATCATCGAGGAGGACGTAGAAGATCTGTTGAAAGTTATAGACATGGTGGAGGACTTGCACAGTGCGTGGAAAGGGGAGGTGAATGGGGATGAGGTAGACATTATACGAGGGGTTGTTTCGAAGATGACCCGTATATCGCCCTAGATCTGCATAGAGATGATGGCTTTGGCTTAGATAGATTTCGTTAGATCTGCCCGGTTCTCCTGTATCCCTAGCACGCTGCCATACGTACTTATCTGCGTCTGCTTACCTCCGCTGAAATCGTGAGAAAAACTAGAGATCGATCTCTTCCCGTGATGCTCCGTTCGCGCCGAGCTCCGCGTCAGCGGCCACAAAACCCAGACCATTAACTGTACCAGGCTTCATATCTGGAAAGCCATGGCTAGCTCTAGTCGTGTTCTCGCGCGTTCTTACGCAACCTACAACGCCGCACGTTCGACTAGAAGGTAATGTCCCACGTTAACCAATCATACGCCACTAATAAGCGTGAAGCCCAACAGGTAATTGGTCTAGAAGCTTGCATTCTCCACACCCTTCTCAATCACCCATTCAGCCGTTGTCATGCTGAACATGGGGGGCCCAGCCACGGTAATCCACCTCATGTGACGCGTCTCGTCGGCCCTCACCTTCTCCCTAGGTCGAGGACACCGGGTCTTTCCTCAAGAACCTCTTCTCGGACCGTGACCTGATTCCCCTGCCATTCCAGTCGCTTCTCGCGCCTTGGATTGCTCGGAGGAGAACCCCTAAGATAGAGCAACAATACCGTGATATTGGCGGAGGTTCACCTATCTTACGGTATACGCAGCAGCAGGGCCAAGGAATGGCATCCCTGCTCGACGAACTCAATCCGGAAACAGCACCCCATAAATTTTACGTCGCCTTTCGATACACGCACCCCCTGACAGAAGAAACGGCGATGGAAATGAGGAAGGACGGCATCAAACGAGCGGTTGCATTCACTCAATACCCTCAATACAGCTGCAGCACTACTGGCAGTAGTTTGAATGAGCTGTACAGAAAGGGTAAAGCAGGAGAAATGGGGGATGTTGAATGGAGTGTCATAGATAGATGGGGCACCCATCCTGGTTTTGTCGAGGTGCGAATCACCATATTGTTCCCTTTCGCCCAATTTATTGACCTCCGTTACTTTCTCAGGCTGTGTCTCAAAGGGTCAGGTCGGCATTACAAAGATTCTCACCTGAGGATCAATCGGAGACCGTAATATTGTTCTCGGCCCATTCCCTGCCCATGTCAGTTGTGAACAGAGGTGATCCCTACGTGTTGGAGGTCTCCGCTTCTGTGGCTGCTGTGATGGAAAACCTCGGCCATTCGAACCCTTACCGGCTCGTGTGGCAATCACAGGTCGGACCTGCAGCTTGGATGGGTCCCCAGACGAGCGACGCCCTCAAGGGATTGGCTCGCCTGGGAAAGAAGAAAGTGGTGCTAGTTCCAATTGCATTCACGAGTGACCACATCGAGACGCTGTACGAGCTGGACCTCGAGTACGGGAAAGAGGCCAAGGAGGTGAGCTGTGAATGAACAATCATATCCGTGCACAATAAACCGACACGAACCGTCTAGCTTGGTTTGGATGTTGTCCGCGCCGAGTCTCTTAATGATTCGCCTGTTTTCATACGGGCATTGGCAGATATGGTTTCACAGCATTTAAGGGACTATCGATCCGGCAAGATAGGCCCTACTAGTATTCAAATGGGGTTGCGGTGTCCAGGGTGCACCAACGCGACCTGCAGCGCCCAAAAGAGATGGTTTGCTTCATAGATACAATACAGATGATGCGTGAGATGTTTGCTGTTCGTGTCCCCATTTTCTCAAGGGCTTCCATGTTTTTGTAATTGTGAACCGAAAGTGAGACCGTCTAACTTTAATCCATGGTGGCTATTTCAACCCCGCCAAGTCCCTATTCCCCTCCCCCCAACCTCCCTACCTCACCATGGTGTCTGCCACTGTCGTATCTGCTCCCGGAAAAGTCCTCCTGGCTGGTGGATATCTTATTCTCGACCCCAAATACTCCGGCATCGTGGTATCGACCTCCTCCAGATTTTATTCGGTTGTATCTCCCGCGTCCACCCCCGGCGTCATAACCGTACATTCACCGCAATTCACCAACGCCGTCTGGAAATACTTTGTTGGACCTAATGGTATAATAGAGGCAGAGTATGTCACAGAGGATACGCGTTACTGGTTCACCATCTAATCGGAACACCGCAGCCCGTTGACTACCAACGCGAACAACTTTGTCTATCTCGCGTTGAAAAATACCTTGACTCTTGCCGCCGACTTGAAAGGTCCAAGGGTCACCGACGATCTGTTACAAACCGGCCTTCAGATTCATATACTCGGAGACAACGATTTCTATTCACAGAGGATTACGGTACGTCCATGGCATCTCCCGGCCCACGCTGATAAGATATTGATTTTCTTTTCTCGCAGCTGGAGAAAAGTGGTTTACCGCCAACTCTTGAGAGTCAAACCAAGATCCCGCCCTTTGCCCCCCTCGAGGTTCCGATTTCACAGGTTAACAAGACTGGCCTCGGATCCTCTGCCGCCCTGATAACCTCCCTTACTGCTGCACTGCTAGTCCATTTCGGTGTCATCACCCGCGAATCCATCACTGGGGATGGACATGAGGATTCCCGCAGACTAGCTCATAACCTTGCCCAATTCGTTCATTGTTTGGCGCAAGGGAAGGTCGGGAGCGGCTTCGATGTCTCTGCTGCCGCGTTTGGGAGCCAGGTATACACGAGGTTTGACCCAGGGGTAATCCAACCGTTGTTGGACGGTCAGGTACATCCCGCACGTCGAAACTCTGTCCTAGAATTACGCTGATGTAGGCTTCTGGTTTGTTAAGGTGAAGGAACTATCTCAGACCTTGGCCTCAACGAACTCTGCATGGACGCAGAAGACTTTGCCATTGAGACTGCCTCCTCACACCAGGCTGCTTCTCGCAGACGTGGCGGTTGGAAGCGATACCCCTTCCCTGGTCGGCAACGTTTTGAAATGGAGAAAGACCAACCCTCAAGTTGCCGACGACTTGTGGACCTCATTGGATGAGAGGAACAAAGAGTTTGGAAGGATCTTGAAAGATTTATCTGTTGAATGGGAGAAAAACGCCGCCCTCTACGAGGAAGTGGCGAACTATCTGTCCTCGCTGCAGCAAGTCCAGGTTCGTGTTCGTTTCTCCCCTTCAATCCTCCTTTCGTGCATTCAAATTCGTCGCAGTGGGAAGCCAATCCAGAGTTGTCAGAGGGTCAACAATCACTTATCGATCGTTTCGTAAAACTGCGCACTGCATCTGAGGTTTGCATATTCACCTCATGTCGTAATTTCTGCCATTAATCTGGGGTTCCTGTACAGGAAATCCGAGAAAAAATGCGTGAGATGGGGGAGGCTTCTGGGGTCGCTATCGAGCCCCCCCAGCAAACGAAATTGTTGGACGATTGTCTTGCGGTCCCCGGTGTGATCGCGGGGGGTGTTCCAGGAGGTAATTCAAGTCGCTTCACTGTATATTGGTCTCATTGTGTTTTCGCTCACTCGCGTTTCTCAGCTGGAGGTTATGATGCCATCTGGCTGCTTGTCTTCGATCCTCCTAAGAAGCACGAGAAAATCCCCACCCCGGTTGCATGCGTCGAAATCCTGTGGGGTCGTCGCAAGGAAAAGGACGTCACACCCTTGTCTGCGGAGGAGAGTATCATGAAGGGCATTCAGGTCGAACAGTTGGGCGAGGTTCCAGGTCTTCAATGGGCGATCTCCACTGCCAGAAATTGACCGGCGCTCGCAGATCGTGCTCGACGTCTCCTTATCTGCATAGCTTCTCTGTACTAGTATCTGTAGAATCCCTTTCACCGGATGTATTAGGATCCTGAGCGTTCTATTGTCATGTGTCTGTATGTTTGTCTGCACTTTGAGTGAGAGGTGTGGCGGGTGTAGATCCTGGCCGGTCACGTGGTGATACAACAATTCTCGGTTCTAGTAGCCAAAGCTGTCAGGGTTCACAATTCATCTATGCACCGTGACCTCTGGCTATCTCAAACAGTAGATGTCCACGACACAAAAGAGCGAAGAGGAAGCTGCACGCCATACCAGAAGGATCTCACTCAAGGCTCTCAACCTCTCTAAGCCTGTAAATGGTACAGTCGTTTGTTTCTCTGTCCGCCCTCCACACATTTCGCATCCGGCTTCGGTATGAGGCAGCGGAGCTAATTTTGGCTTCATCGACAGGCTCTAGCAAGTCTCTGGACTCGTCTTTGAAGCGACACACTGCGTTCATCAAGCGAATTCGGCAGAGTGTTGGTGCGGAAAACCGAGATCAACTGCTCAAGGACATCGAGACCCTCTCGCTCGAAAAGTATGTTGACGAGCTGGGTAGTGCAGTCCTAGACGGAATTTCGAGGTGTAAGACCGAGAAGGATGTTTGGAGTGCTGTCGAGGTTCGTGTTCACCGTCACTCTTGATGTCCAATTGTCCGTCTCATGAGGAGAATGGGGGTTGTTGGTCCGTAGATCATTAGCGCGATTCATCGTCGGTTCCGGACGTCTTTTGCACCGACTGCTGTGGCTTCGTTATCTGCGGCACTGGTTGCGCCGTCTCGTGCTTCTCTGGCTAGCCTTCCCACCGAGCAGCGCGAGAAGGAGGACGCCACGAGAGTAGCAAGGCAACGTCCAGTCCTTCGTGTGTGTTCGGAATTGGCTCTTGTTGGGATTATCAGGGATGCCCCGGGTAGGAGCGGAGGAGAGTGGATGATGAAAGTACTTAAGGAGTTGGTATGTTTTCCTATCATAAAGCAGACCCACACGACAACTGACCTCTGCTGTGGTGGAAACTCAGTTGTCCAATGATTCTTCGCTTTCTTCTCTGCCGCTCTTGACCACCTTCCTCAAGTATTACTCTCGGCCATATCTGGGAATCACCCCGCCACAGTCCTCAAAGGCCACTACTAACGGGGATCCGACTGAAAATGGGATCAACGATGCTGGAAAGGTGATACCAGACACGGAAGAATTCGTGGAGAAGGACATTAGGGATCGATTCAAGAGGATGTGCGAGGGATACTTCCAGAGCGTCTCCAAGAAGTTGGTCACTGAACATAATGTGTGTAGGATCAAGGTGATCCTTACGTGCGCTACTCACTATTGAACTTCTAGCGATTACAAGAACAGGATCGTCGGAACCACGAAGCATATATTCGATCCGGAGAAATCTTTGAGGACCGTCAGCAAGCTTATGAGAAGATGACTAAGGGTTATGAGAAGCTGTTGTCCAACTGCCAGAGGTAAGCCCGTCGCGCGGGCGTCGCAGTGAATCCCTCAATAATGATTTTGTCGATCACAGTTTATCGGAACTCCTGTACCTTCCTATGCCAAACCTCCCATCTGCCTCCCAAAAATCCGAGTCGATCATGATCGGCGTCAATGCAGGGAAAGACCTTGGAGAAGATGGCGATCTTGCCCTGTCGAGTGCCGGTGGGAAGTGGGAAGACGAGGAGGAGCGGAGGTTCTTCGAGGATATTCAAGACCTCCGTGACTACGCCCCTAAGAGCGTGTTGGGTTTGGAAGACGGCGAAGATAAAACAAGTCCAGTGGAAGAGGTGAAGAAGCCAGATGAAGAACTCAAAGTGGATATGAAGAAACTTGACGAGGAGCTGGCTGGTTTGGAGAGTAAGGTCGCAGATGAGGTCACAGAAGAAGAGGCGAGCGCAAACGGTGATGCCTCGGATGAGGAGGACAAGTGAGACCTATCATGTTGTATCATTCTTCCGGTGTTTAATGCTCCCCCCAGTGTCCCGACCCCAACCCCTGGTTCACCCAAGACAGACACGGCCGCGAGTCCTCAGATGGTCCCGCAAGGCCCACCCCAAATCCTGACCGCATTACTCGCCCGACTGCCTGATGCCACGAACCGCACGTTAATTGACCAAGCTGCTGTTGACTTTGCTTTCCTAAACTCCAAAGCCGCAAGGAAGCGACTAGTCAAGGTTTCTTGTTTTTCCGTCTCGATCCCAGACCGCTTCTGACATCATTTGGAACTCCAGTTCTTCACGCAAATACCGAAAAACCGGAACGATGTCTTGCCTTATTATTCAAGGCTTATCGCCACGTTGAACAAGTACATGCCCGACGTTGGCGAGGACGTGGTTAGATACGTGGGTGATATCTCGTCCCACGACTTCTTGTTGACGACAGTGGCAATTATTAGCTCAGCGACGAGTTCAGGTACTTGCAGCGGAAGAGAAACGTTAAAGAGTTGACTGAATCCAGAATGAGGGTGGGTGGGGTTGTCGATCGCCACCAACTGACCAGTATTCACCCTGGAATCACAGAATACTGCTTTCCTGTCTAACCTCACAAAATTTGGGGTCGTTCCGCCACATCTGATCCTCTATATGTTCAAAGTCTGCTTAGACAACTTCACTGGGTCCAATGTCGAAAACATCGCGTGGTTGCTCGAAGGGTGCGGTCGATACGTACTTCGAAGCGACGCTACCCATGAACCCTTCGCGAAGATGGTGAGAATGAAATCCATTCCAAATTATCTGATTACCGAGTCTATTGCAGTTGGAGTTGATGAAGCGAAAACAAGCCATGCAGCATTTTGACCAAAGACAGTCCCTCCTTTTGGAGAATGCTTACTATCAGGTGGAAAAAGGTCAGCGTACTATTTGGCACACACCTATTGACCCTTTTCGCGTTAGTGCAATCCCCCGGAACGCGCACCTCGTGAGGAGAAGCAGAGGACGGTTACGGAACTTTTTATCCGACATCTCGTTCATGATGTCCTCTCCAAGCGCACGATTGACAAAGTTCTCAAACTTATTCGGAAGCTCGACTGGAACGACGCAAGCGTTCGGTTGGCATTGCACAAGTTGTTCACTAAGCCTTGGAAACTCAACTACGGCAATGTCGGGTTGATGGCGATGCTCACGAATGACTTGAACCGATATCATCCGGATTTCGTGGTTTCTGTTGTTGATCAAGTCTTGGAAGATATCAGGAGAGGCTTGGAGCAGAATGTGTACAGCACCAACCAAAGAAGAGTCGCGACAGTCAAGTATCTCGGGGAATTGTACAATTACCGCCTTTTGGGTTCCGGTATTATTTTCGACATGCTGTGGTCATTGGTCACGTTTGGCCACCGTAAGTATCCACGCAGTCTCGCTCAGTACAAATTACCCAGGTTTACTTTGCAGCCGACGGTCGCCCCCTCCCTGGACACCCCTGCCAAATTGACATGCCTGACGACTTCTTTAGGATCAGGCTCGTCTGTGTCCTGTTGGACACTTGCGGCATGTGCTTCGATAGGGGATCGCAGAAGCGCAAGTTGGACAACTACCTCAACTTCTTCCAGGTAGGTTTATACTCAACGTGAAATTTCTCCGAGGCTTTAACTCCCATAGATGTATGTGCTTTGCAAGGGTCCTCTTTCCATGGACGTTGAGTTTATGTTATATGATTCGCTGGAGGTGAGGTTCCATATTGCTCGATACCTTAGACCCTTCTGACGTCGTCCCAAGGCCGTCCGCCCGAAATTGGTGATCTTCAAGACCTTCGAGGAGGCGGCCACCGCCGTGGACGAAATGTTCACTGTTGCATTTCAGACTGCCCGTCGTACGTGAATCGGTTCACCCGAGTATGGAACTTGATCCTGATCGTCTGCGCCTAGTTGTTACAGGTGATGACAGTGGGGACGATAGCGGAGACGAAGGCCCAGGAAGGGAAAGAGAGGATGAGGAAGAAGCAGAAGAGACGGGTTCTCCGGTGGGTCAACGGCTGAAAGAATACTCTTCTCCAGGCTAATACACATTTCACCAGATCGACGAGAGGGCACCTTCTCCCGAGACCGTCTTACTCAAAGGCTCTCAGGAGAACATGGGACCTTCTGCAGAAGCTGACGCCGACTTCGAGAAAGAACTGGCGAAGATGATGACCGACACGACCGCTGAATCACGGAGGGTGGATCGGAAGACTGCTCTGGCACTCTGGGAGTCTACAGCGTTGCCGACCGGTCTGAAGAAAAAGCGGATCGACGATTACGAAGGAGATGGAGATACACCCGCCTCCGCTGAGGAAACCGTGATGAACTTCACACTCATCACGAAGAGAGGCAAGCAACAACAAGTAGGCTTCCGTTTTTTTCTTCTTCCGCTGACAGATACTGTTGCTCATCGCAAAACAACCTAGACTCGTCAAATCGCCGTCCCCGCCGAATCCGCATTGGCTGTTCAGACACGCACAGCTCAACTGCAGGACAAGGTGGAACAACAACAGCTAAAACGACTGGTTTTGAACTATGAGAAACGTGAAGAAGCTGAGAAATTGAAAGGTGTGTCTTATTCAATCAAAAGAACTAGTCTAACTCATTTCATTAGCGTTGGAGGCACAAAGCAGGCCTATCAAGATCAGACTTGCGGGGTGACAATCATAACCTTCGCGCTTCAACAGAACGACCCATTGATCCACATCTTGGCCAATATCCTGCCGACCAAATGATGCACCCGTTCTCTGAACGAGTGGATGCCCCCGTCCGAGACTTGTTCACTTCGTGGAGTGTCCTGCCATGATCACAACCGCCAGTGTTTTGAATGGGCGGAAATCAAGATACTGCGGAGTGGTGCGCTGCATGCGTTGAATCATTGACCTTTGAGCTGACAGTGCAGTTTCATAGATATTTTGGTGTGACCACGAGAGGACGTGCTTGATTTGGATCGAGATCCTTCTCCCCAGTCACCACAGAGCCCATTCATCAACTATAATTGTGTCCGATGTATACTATGTTATGACCCACCCTCTTCCTCTACAAAAATCAATAAGAAGAATGAATATGTTTAGACGATTGTCCACAAGATCCGAAGCAAGTAATGCCGATGCAACGTGAGGTTTAAGATGGCTCTAATGCGCTTGTGATTATGTACGTCAGGGTAATGAATGATCAGCTGAGGATGACTGAGTAGTGGGTGAGGTCGAGAGGAAATGAATAGGTGGTTCCTCAAAGTGTATTTCACGCATTGTAGTCACTGTGTCGAGGGAGGCAGCGCGCAGCAAGGCGGGGGCGGGAAGCTGTAACTGGATATCATCAGGCCGGTCAGATACCGCACATGGGTAGACGTCCAAACACTCACATCGAACTCAGAACTATCCACGGAAGCTGTATCAACGTCCCCGTTCCGCTTTCGATATGGGAGGGGCGGCACTACTTCTTCTAGCTCTTTGTTGTAGCACAGGCGGTTTAATCTTCGCGATCGGCGGAGCATAGAAAACGCCAGTGCGATCATGATTACAGTCACAGCCGCGGCTGTAGCGCCTGGTTGGAACGTGAAAGTAAACGATTGAACACTCGATGGGATCCGAGAAGATAACAATCTCACCCCCAATCACGCTACCAACGTTTCCAGCGTCTAAACCGGTTCCTACATTACCGCTAGGTAAGAGAAGAGGCCCGTTTGTCGTGCTCGTGCTTGGTCCAGTGGGTTGTGCAGATGTGGGACGATGGATAAGGGTGAGAACTAGAAGACTCGAGTAGAGTAGCATGAGCGGGGGGAACGGGAAGGAGAAGAGAAAAGGAGAATGTGGCATGATCAACAACATTGGGCAGTTTCGTGTGTCGTGCCGCCGGCGTTATCGATAAGCGCATACTAGTCGGCAAGATGAGAGTCGCCCGTCGAGCGATTGGCGGAAGACTTGGCTTGAAAAGGCCGTGGGTGCGATAACGTCCATCGTGGGGAAGATGATCAGATCACTTTGCCGGGTCCAGATCACTGAGAACTGGCCGAAAGACCGCCTCTAGGTTTATCCTGGGCAGATCTCGCGCGTAAGGGTATGTACTGCATAGTACGGGAGGTTCATGTTGACAGGATCGCAGCAAGAGCATCGTGCTGGGCTTATGCGGGCGGACTTATGATGTAAAGGTTAGCCCGATCCTCGCCCGCAACTTGCTGCAGCGAGACGATCCGTTTAATCTCCTCGCGTGTCTGAAAATGCCCAATCCTCATGATCGATTGACATCGATAATATCACCATCCACACCGACTGTGGGCTGCGCTTGTGGAAATGGTCACCTCGTTGGAAGCCCTCTGTAACAGCGGACACATAACCTGTTGAGATAGGATGACTCGGATTCCGTTCAAGTCGTGATATAAGCAACGGTTTAAAGGTCCCCATCGTCATGGAACAAAGTGGCCCTGTCCCAACGCCCCGGAACTGTCATCATCACCTTCCCAGACGCATCCCTTTCCGCCATCCACTGGAAGCCAAAAGTCAGCAAAAGGATGGCAGATAACCAACAGTCGTACCAACTCCTGGTTGGATTGTTCCCACAGCACCCAATCCGCCGGATATCCTCCTGTTAATCGCCTATCCTCCCCCACGCGAATCTGGGCCCGATTGATCGAAGCACGAGAGGTGAGTTTAGAAAGGAGAGCGTGTTGGTTCGTTGGAAGGCGAGACCGACGCGACGCCGGCGGATCAGAGACTCCCAAGATCCCAAAGAGTTCAACCGTCTTCAGGGATGGGAACGCAGTATCGGACTGGAGAGTGTCCAAAAATTCTATTGGCTGTCGCGGAAAATACTTGAGCAAATAATGACGTCGGAGAACGGACGAAAAGACTAACCAAGGAGCCATTGAGAGTATAATTGATGTCGATCGAAATTTCTTCGAGATTGGGTGCTCGTCGGCCAAGATCACTGAGTTCTGCTTTGGACAGCACCTCTCTTTGCGGCTCGTAGGGTCGTTCTGGGTCATGTAACTGTAACTTCTTCAAAGTTTTTCCGTGCCCATCCAAGATTGTCTGCAGGTATGGTTTGTATTGTCCTTGTAGGACAATCTCTGAGAGCTCTGCACCGCGGGGCACGTCCAAGAATCGCCGGAAAGTATCCTCGAATTCTTGTAGGTCTCTCGTTTTGTCGAACCAGGGAAGCTCCACGCGCAACACTTTAAGTTGAGGAAGGCCACCCGCAAGCCTCATGCTTTCGTTGAAGAAGTAAGTGGGCTGATCAATGGCGCGGAAATCAAGGTTCTCCACGTGGGACCAGTCCATGTTCTCCATCCAATAGTTGACATTCTCAAACGTGAGAGGAAACGCTACAAGCGTCAGCTTCTCAAGGAGTGGGAAGCGGTTTCCCTTCAGCCGGGCGAACTTGGGGTCAATGTCGTATATGACGCAACCCAAAGGACCGATCTCTATGGCCAGTTCAACGAGGTTATGAGAGTCCATGATTTGTGTTTGAACGTGGGTCAACAGCGGGCTTGTTTTGACGGTGTCTAAGCTACTTGGCTCGAAGTAAACATGCAAGGAGTGGAGGAGGGGAGACGATCGAAGCGCGGAGGGATCGTTCCATCGCGACTCCAAGTCGAGTTCGAGGTTTGGGAAATGTTTTTCTAGGGAGGACAACAACGGCGGATGCATACCGGATCCGGAAGACCACCTGATTCTCTTTATCAGGACCCCTGGCTGCGAGTGATGTGGCACAATACCCACTTGACACGCTTCAGGGCCTTTAAGTAGCCCTTACCGCGATTGATAAGTCCAACCAACGGGTCGAGCAAGCTACCGCATTCGCACTCCCTCCCATCTCCGATGACGCAGAAGTACTCGATGGTGAATGATTCGATCTTCGCTGCAGCAACCTCGTTCGTCATGAGGTCGGTGATCAGCAGCCTCGATTGCTCTTGCTCCCCTGGAGTATTACATATCGTTAATTCCACACTGGGGGCGTATGGGTCTATGGGAAGCATGGGCTGGGTGCGTATTTGATGGGTTCGCATGAACCCGAGGTCGTCAAAGTCCTGAGAGGTTTAACTTGAGTTGTGCATGCGGCTTGGTGGAATCGGCATACCTCAAGCTCAGAAAAGGCCACCGTAAGCCCGAGATATGAGAGAAGAGAGAGGAAGAATATGAGGTTCATTGGTGGACTCCGTGGAAGCGGTCCACTTATTAAGCAGTAGTCCTAGGACAGGCGGGCGAACGGATCGCTTTGACCCCAGGCGCCATAGCGACTCGAGTTCAGATATTGAGCCACGTGTGCCCAGCGGTCTGACACGTCTATAGGAGTGTATCAGACTGCAGCGTTGGACTTAGAGGTGCACGATTGTGAACGGATTGTGGGGTGGGTCACGTGGAGGTGATGATCCGCATCCATGTCTTGCTCTACGATCTCGACCACGACACAACTTATCTCGAAATATTCGAGAGCATATTCGGCAAATACAACGGGTTCCCAGAATCCGGATGGAGAATGGCAGCACTTCTCAAATCCAATCCTGAAAGTGGTTCTGGATGTGAAGCGGTCTGAGGCTGGAGACCGCTTGGAATCATTCAGATTACGCGTCTTATGGAGTATGAACGCGGAAGGAGACGCGATGGACGTGGACCAACGCGAGTTTGTCTTTGTACGATGCGTCTCTGTTGCCCGTGACCAGTAATCCGATGGACTGCATACTTTTCAGGAGGATATGGACTTATTATTGTTCTCGAATGGTCCAAGCGCGTCGTTGCAGGCGCAGCTAACTCAGGGCCTACCCTTGAAAGCCGTATACTGCGATTCTCTGGTTGGCTTTCGATATCTTTATCCTCGTCCAACACCCCCTGGCTCTCTACCGGTAAACTTGCTCGCTCACGCTAAACCTCCATTACTCACTTGGACCGGAGCCAGACGTATCGTCGTTTCCAGATGGACTTTACAACCACTGAAGCTGCGTCTCAATTTATCAAGCTCGTCTCCACTGTTTGCCCTTGCACCGCAACTGATCGGATCCCCCAAGCAAATCGTGGCCGACCCCAACCCACGTTGACCTCAGTACCCAGCTCTCGACCCCGTCCCATACCTACGAAGGTACAGAAACCTGCATCTGTTCGACCGAGAAAGGGGGTTAGCACACAGATGCACCAAAATGGTCCCAGCTCTGTTATCTCCGCTGGCTCCGACGACTCCCATACGCTACCATCTGGAAGTTCTGACCCCCTTACTGAGGCTTCTTTTCCGGTTTATAACCGGCCTGCACCACCGGTGACCTTTGATCAAACGTTTGCACCTTCGTACACACCGCCTCCTGCGTCCTCGCAGAGCGATATCCCCTCTCAACCAACGACCGCCAGACTGTTCGCTCCCTCTTCACAAATGTTTCTTCCTGGTACCCCGATTCCTTCTTCGTCTCAGATGCTTCCTCCCACCGTCCCGACCACCCCTTCTCAGTTACCTCTCCAGATTGGTGTACAGCCTCCAAATACCGAGGCTGAGGCATTTCTCGAGAGCCTGATGAAGTCGCCAACCCTATATGACCTGAGTAAACCGCAGCTAGAGGCTGTGGTCGCTCAAGTGATACGAGAAGAAGGGTTCGTCAAATTGGTCTGTGCCGATCCTATCAACGTTGCGTTGCGTATTAATCGACCTTTCGCGTGCCTCCAGCTTGAAAATTTAGATTCGATGTGGAAACTAAAGGGTTTTGTCCCGAATCCAGATTCTTAGGCCACGATGGTGTTCCTGCCTCATATATTGACGTTCTTACACACCCACCCAAAGCTCGGTCGTCTCTATAACTCTAGGCGTAAATAGATATAAGTGACCTCTAACCTGAGCCATTGGCATTATATGTATATTTGGAATACACAGCCCGCCTCATCTTTTCGCACACCTCGTCGACTGCGCAAGTCATGCCGGTTTCTAGTTCATCCATAATCAGGAGGTCCTCGATGTCGCCGCTGGAGGCGCCACTTTCCCAATTACCGTTTTCGAAGACGTGCTTGTGAGCTTCTATGTAGGCTGGCCAAACGATTTGTTCCCAGTAATTCGGCGGATCCCGCCATAGTTCACCCTCTGGATCAGTTTGAACTCCACGGATGAAAGAAAGGCGGCAAGAATGATGCGGAGGTAGAACAGGGAGGGAAGACATCAGACATGTTCGACGGAGACTATGAAAGGGTGTTCACCTGCAGTATGGTATCCGTGTCGCTTGTGCCTCCGTTGACGCAGCACGTCGTGAGGTGCTCTGAGGAGCACGCGCACGTCAATCTGATCGACTACCCCCTAGTATGTGGAACATAAAAACACGGTCGTCCTGCGGATTCCGACAATGTGACCTTACCCGACTCCAGTATAGAAGGAAACCATCGAGCAGCACCCAAACAATCTTCTCCCCTTCTTTCTCCCTTTCTTCCCCGATACTCCTAAACTCTTGTGTCCACCTTTCAACGACGTCCGGGTTGACAGGAACTTCCTTCTGCTCGTTCAAGTGGTCATGCGAGTGATGGTCCGGGGGTATCTCTCCGCTAGAGGCGCGGACCTTGCTCAACAAGGAAACCATCTTATCCCACTGTATACCTCCTGCTGGAGAGTCCCAGTCCTGGACCCCATACACTGGGTGTATCGGGATGAGTGCTTGTGGCTGTCGAATCCAAAGTCCAAACGACACCAACTAGAATGCAGAGAACGGTGCTGACCGGAGCAAAGTCCTGGCAAACCGAAACAAAAAGTCAGAGGGTCCACCGATCGGACTGGAAATGACTCGCACGCACGTCCTGGTGAATAATGTTGCTACCGGGCAAAATCTTTCGCAAATATTTTGCCAAGGTTGTCTTGCCGGAGCAGGTTGCACCTCTACAAAGAGAAAAAAAAAAGTAGTCAATGTGTGTACCCCAGAGGATTACGGCGAGTACGCACCCTATTCCGACGATGATTACTCTCTCCCTGACCATTGCTCAGTGCGGATCTTATCTCAGGGTGTAGGGAATAGAGAGCGTGGGAAAAAACCCCGGTGGACCCTTACCGACACAAGTTCGGAATCGGCCGGAGTAAACTTGGTCAGAAACCATCACAGCAACGGCAAGCGCAAGCAAACACAGCCAAGAACCTTTGTCAGTCTTGATCCATTTCTGCCACACATCTTCCGTTCATCCACTTGACTGTCTCATAGACCTTATCAACTACGAAGTTGGCAGCCAATGTCGAATTTATCCACCAATCCCCCCAATCAAAAGTTTAGTATTTGCCCCGCGTGCGTCTTTTCCCACATATATATATCTTCCTCACACGGGTGCTAATCCGTCCCTTCAACAGCAACGGCCGTCAAACCGTTGGAGATGGGGCATATCCTGTTGACACCACTCCTAGGATCGTGGCTGTCTGCCATCGACATGGTCATGACGACCTCTACTACTACTCCACCACCTTCTCTGGCGGACCCGAGGTAACATTGGGATTTTTCTGTGGCACGGTTCAGGACATCTCACATCTACCCCTTCAGTGGCGGCTTTGACGTCCCTACTCAGAAATGCCCTCCAGACAGAGGGTCGTCGGACTGGGTGACAGACAGTCCGGCGCCGATTATCCATTCACCAACGCCCAGCCAATCTTCTCTTTCTTCCTCCAATACTTCTTCCTATGGTTCTTCTCTCATCCAGTATCCTCCAACGCCCCCGCCTGAACAAGGCTCCCCCGAATCACCTCCTCGCTTCAACATCAGCCCGCCGCCGCCGTCTGTCGGCCCTCAAGAAATCGTGCACAAACTTCCCATCGTTTCCGGTCTAGTCACCCCACCGCTTAGTCTTGGAGACTCCGATAGTGCGGAGGGCGGGATTTCTGCCATTAGTGCAAAACAGACCAAGACAACGCTCGATTTCCTCGCCACGCTGTTTCCACGGAACGCGCTGAGTGCAATGCCTTATGCGCAAGGCGTTTCTGTTTCCTCGCCAAAACTGGGTACTGTGTTCAGCGGTGTTATCCTCGATCTTCCCGGCAAGGCCAAGACCCTGTACATTGATGGAAAAAACACCCAGGATGTAAACCTCCGAGAGAGGTAGGTCCCCCCCCATTTCAGGTCGTCTCATTCACTGATCACATTTCAGCATCGTCGCCCTCTTGGACCTCGCAGACGAACAGCTCGACTGCGCCGCCCTTGTCATTGCTCTCGAAAAAACAGCCGAGGGCCTCGGAGACCTCTTACATTCTCTGATGTACGTTGGCGGAAGTGTTGTTACAAAACCGCCGTTCCAGGTCGATACCGCTTATGTTCTTGTCGGGTTGGAAATCTAACGGATGACCTGACTACGAATCTTTCCTCTGTTCTCCCTTTATTCGTATGCGTTTATTTACACCTTTAACTAGGAATGGGTGTCGTGTTGGTTCGTCCTGCTCTACGTACTTTATTGGACCAGGAAATAGTATAACAGATTCGTCTCAACGTGTGTGAAACAGACTGAATTCAGGGCCAGGGTCTGTGAACGTGTGCAGTGTGATATGGCTAGCGCGATGATGCGACGAAGGCGTTGAAATTGTATGACGTAGGATGATGGGAGAACAAAAATCCTGCGGGAATGAGGTTGACGACACCAGCACCCTTCCTCAGTAAAGTGGCCGAGACTTGGCCACCAGGGCCTGCTAACGGCATTCGTAGTTTGAACGCCCCGGTGCCGGATAGTTCAGTCGTTTCAGAGTAATCGCCACACCTTAATGTTACAGAGGTGTTCCCACCTGTAGAAAAGATCATAGCCCAGACAAAGTCTTCGGTCTGTGATATACTTCGCGTCAGTCGATCTGGGAGTGAGAGGGTGGCCAAGGAACGGACGTGTTGCCAACTCGAGGGTTTGCCGATACCATCTCGAGGAGCGTCCGCGTTAGCGGGGTATAAGCGGGCCCATAGGAAGATCCTATCGCGAAGAATCCTAGGGTAAACGCCGCTTTTGAATGCGGATATATAATACTGTTGGAGGTCTAGCCAACCTTTCAGTGGCAGCGTCATGTGAGCGAACCACATACATAACCGGACCGGAACGTTGGAGGATTTGAAGACATACCTTGGTGGTCGAACCCGTTCACCCAAGCCTCTGACATCGGTTGCGCGCCTTGAATGGGACCGATGTAGTGTGACTCCCCGTAATCATCTACGTATGACAGATAACGGAACTTGATAAAGGACTGAGCTCATCATTCGATATGACGTACTCCAGGTTAAGACTTCTACCATGTCCAGGTGAGGTCTATTTGCGATCAGGTGTTCCCAGCGCTCGACGAACAGCCAGTTGTCTCCACTATAGATGAAGTTCTTGTTGTATGTCTCCGGTCCGTAGTGCTACGATAGTTTGTCTTAGGTTGGTGAACGCCGTTGATGGATTCAGGTCCGAAGTCGACTTGCCGTGAAGAACCAAGGCGAACATGGTGCCATATACCCTCTTCCACCAAGCTGATCCAACAAGCGTTTATCCGTTTCAAATGTGATTTCCTGATTTGCGACGGGCCACCCCGCGTTCCACTATGAAAGGTGAGCACGCGACCAAGATCAATGAATAAGGGGTAAACTGACGCTAAAGTATCCATCCATGACGGTCAACCGAGGAAATTCTGATGGATCAACAAAGAACGAGGGGACAAACCAAACCTAAAAGGTAATCCTCAGGGTTGCGAGTATACTGATAGGGATAAGCGGAAGTACCGGAGGCATGTCTTCCGACTTGAGGGTCTCCAACCAACCCCGATTCAAGTCGTCTGTGCCGAACCGGCATGATTCTCCAGCAAACGTAGAGACCACGATACGTCCGTCGAACTTCATCTGATTCGGATGAGATTGGTAGTCTGTGATGTACCTCCGGATGCGTCCAGCGTCTGCGCGCGACCCACATGGTATGATTCTATGGGAAATCTGCGTTAATGACAGGACGGTGGCTGAATGGAAGTCAAAGAGGTACGCCATGTCAAAGGAGATGAAAAGCTGGAATTTGGTCCCTCGAGCAGCGTTGTACGCGTCCGCGACTCTTGCCAGTTGCCAATCGTCACTCCCGATGTTAAGTGCAAATCCATCGATGCCGTGTGCCAAGGCCAGGGTGATGTCTCAATTGTAAATTAGCAAGGGGAGCAATCGCAGGCGTCGATGTACCTTTCTTCCAGTCATCAAACTGGTAGGGATACGTGTTGCCCACCATCATGCTAGAGGACCAGAAGATGAGAAGGGATATTTGGCGGAAATTCGAACGGAATTACTGCGCGACGACCGGTTTAACAGAACCGGTGACATGTGCGGAGAATTGGAGACCATCAGGAGTCGTCTCAGGTAACAGCCAGCTCAGATGATCAAATAGGGGAAACGAAAGTTCGTGTCGGCGACTTAATCCATGCGCCGAGGTCGGTCGTTGGTGGAGTACAGCCAGTGCATCCAGTATATACAAGGACAGGGACAAGAGAACGACGCCAGGTCGCATGGCGTAAGGGAGGATAGAAGTGGGGGGTGATGGTCAACCAGTCGACGAAGTTACTCGAGAGGCTGGAACACTCGAACCAAAAAATCTCAACGCAGAATCCATCTACGATCGTTGGGTTTGGAAGCAAGCGAAGACCAGAAAACCCAGGGACCGAGTCAAGATGAAACAGCCCAGAGGACAGTGACCAAGAAGTGGATGATTGCTTTTGGTGAAGCCCACTTCACCGGAATTCTCGTCGAAATTTCCGACGAATCATTATTAGACTCGCCGCACCCGTGGGTGATGTTCGCAGTTTGAGTTCTGTCAAGAATCGATCCAAGTTGAGATCACCAGGGTGGCTGTACCCTAACACGAGATCAGTCACGATGGATCTCTACCGCGTCGGTCACCTCTGACTCGAAGCCCAATGCGGTTTCGTGCAAACGTCGAAGATGTGGGCAGCTTCTTCAGTAAGTCGTTGAAGAATACCTTCTATTAGAACGCGATTGACGACGCGTTTGGTTTCCGCAGAGATCACCCAGGCCATAGAGAAGCTGCAGAAGAGATGTATAATCAAGTTTACAGAGTCGCATATGCACATCATCTGTAACCACGACGCGAGCGAGGGTGGAGTTCAAGTCTGGTCGTGAGTGATTTAATCCGCCCGCTTCAAAGCGACACGAGATCACACGTACGGTTCCAGACAGGTCAAGGTCCAATCCTTATTCACGGATTATCGCATCCAATCCAACGCAAACAACGAAATTACTTTTCTGATTTCCCCCGAGGCTCTGTTGCTCGCGTTGAGATCCGCTTGGAATCCTGCGTCTCTCGACTCGACTCCGGAAACGGTCATGAAATTGGCGAAGAAGAATGACCATGCTGTACTCAACTTTGACATCTCCGGGTCCATGTCGAGTGGGAGGATGGTCAGGGTCGGTCACGACGTTAGCATTGAGGTGATGAAACCGAGCGACGTCAAGAAATTGACCGAACCTATGTGTCCCGAGCCGGATGTGAGATTTTACCGATCCACGTTGGTTCGAGAGATGGACTGAACGCTGAACGGTCTGCATCGGGATAGGTTCACATTTTGTTGCCTCCCTTGCAGAAACTACGCACGATAGTCGAACGTCTCCGGCCACTCTCCGACATCATAGCCGTTCGATGCAATAACAACGGGAAACTTCAGATATCGGTCCAGACAGAAAGCGTAAGTGTCGACACCCAGTGGTCCGGTTGTACGAATCCGAAAATGGGTGCGTCGTTGACATCACTGTTACCATTACACCGATCCTCACAATAGCTCCCAGCACAAGAGGGGGCTTCTCAGAATCCAGACGCGGATGGCGACGTTGAGAAGCCAGATCCTGATCACCTTTTTGGAGTGCTCATATCTATCAAGAGTTTCATCAAATTCTTGAACAGCCACGTACTTTCGAGCACGACCATTGCCTGTGAGTTCCTTCGGACGGTTGTGGGTTTTCATTTTCTCACGTTCAGCCATGGATAGGTATTTGCCAAGGGCACTGCGTGATTTTATATGTATACATCGGGGACGTTGCTGATGCAGGAGGTGTTCTTACTTTTTACATTCCTGCACACATAGACTCTTAATGGCAACCGGGACAGTTTAAGAACGGTTGGGGTATGCGCTTCGCCCCGTGGCGTGTATTTCGGATCTCGATAACGTAGTAATTATGCTTGTAATAATGTTGCGACAGAACCCGGACCAGATGCAAATCGAGTCCAACACATGCGAGTACAACAACAGCAAGTGGAGACAACACGATGGAGCAGAACATATCATAAGAGAGAGTACCCATCAAATACCTTATCGCCGGTGCCCGGAGGTATCCTTGATTCAGGAGGATTGATACCCTGGACTGAACCTAACCACGAAACAAGTGCCTTAACCTTGAAGTCTTCGACTGGCCTCCGGGTTACCACCGCCCTACAGGAGGGACATGTATATTGAGGGCCGGGGTGTTGGGCCATGTGCATAGATACCCTGAAGAATTCTTGAGGAAACGCGAACGGCCACCGAAGAACTTCCTTGAAGTGTGGAGAAACGGGGGTATATTGTGGGTGCTCGTTGAGGTACCGGACGTGGATGTCATCAAACCAGTCCAATATACAGCCTAGACAGAATACGTGGCCGCATTCCGTGAAACTAGAACTATCTTCAGGGACCATCATGCTGGAGGAGTGTGGGCTGGTACGCACCGGTAGGGTGACCACATTCTCATCGCACAGATCTCACACGTAAGTTCTTCCTCGATCACGTCGGCTTTCTGAGATAGCAGGTGAGCGGAAGACGGTGATGAAAGCTAGGGATTCGGCGCACAGGAATGGCCTGAGAATTTTTCGCCTCTATTTCCTTCTTCTGTAATGTAACGACTCGTTCCAATTCTTTCTCCCTCTGCACGAACAATTCAAGGTTAAGTGGATACTACCGCATGCAAGTCGTTGGTGACGCACCTTCTTCAGCCTTTCGATCTCACAACGCGTTTTGTAGTCCGATTCGCGGGCAGGTGTTGGACGCCCATGTTTCGTGAGAATTCCCTTCGGTGGTGGTTGGAGGAGAATTCTCTTCGGTGGTGGTTGGAGGTCCTCGTCTTCGTCTGAGGAAATCTCGATGATATCTTGAGCTGTCAACGCGAGTGGCCTGGGATGGGTGGTGGACAGCCGTTTCTGCTTTCTGTCAGAGGCAGCGACACCCGGACGTACGACCTGGCCGACAATCTTGCCACGCTGGTTTACTGACATAGGGGTGTGAGATGAAGGGGATTGACGCGAAGGGGGTAAGTCGCTCGCGGTTGAGCTTTTCTGTAAACAGGTTGGATCATGTGCATGATGTTTCACGGCCCCATGGTCGATACCGCGGCATCTGCCGAAAATCCACGTGCGTGCCACGGGCTGACCCTTATCAGCCGATGGACGTGCTGTGCAGTCTGATTTCTAACCATCACCTACTATCCAGCCAATGTACGTCCTCTGCGTTACGACCGCCAGGAGGATTCAATAACCGACTTTCGATCCCCTGCTGTGTAGCATGCAGATCTTTGTCAAGACCCTCACCGGAAAGACTATCACCCTCGAGGTGGAGTCGTCCGACACTATCGATAACGTCAAAGCCAAGATCCAGGACAAGGAAGGGTACGTTCGTTCTCACAGCCTGCGAGCTCCACGACTTACCGCGGTGTGCTAGTATCCCTCCTGATCAGCAGCGCCTTATCTTTGCCGGAAAACAGCTTGAAGATGGTCGCACTCTCAACGACTAGTAAGTAGGAGCGCCCTCACCGAACGGCACAACCCTAACAATGTTTCAACTTTAAATAGCAACATCCAGAAGGAGAGCACCCTCCACCTTGGTGAGTATTTCTGCTGACGGCATTGCGTCTTCTGGGAATGCTGAGGCCACCCGAAGTCCTGCGTCTCCGAGGTGGTATGCAAATTTTTGTCAAGACGTTGACGGGCAAGACGATCACCCTCGAAGTCGAGTCTTCCGATACTATCGACAACGTGAAGGCGAAGATTCAGGACAAGGAGGGTATCCCCCCTGACCAGCAGAGATTGATCTTTGCCGGCAAGCAGCTCGAGGATGGACGTACTCTTTCTGATTAGTAAGTCATGTCACGACATTCCCCTTTTTGTGATGCCAACGTCCTTGGAAGTAACATCCAGAAGGAGTCCACGCTCCATCTCGTCCTCCGTCTTCGTGGAGGTATGCAGATCTTTGTCAAGACGTTGACTGGCAAGACGATTACGCTCGAGGTGGAATCTTCGGATACGATCGATAATGTCAAGGCGAAAATCCAGGACAAAGAGGGAATTCCTCCTGATCAGCAACGACTTATCTTTGCCGGAAAGCAACTCGAGGACGGCAGGACCCTTTCTGATTAGTAAGAGCGACGTCACTCCACTTGGATCGCACAGACTGACCGTCTGGTCGTGCACATAGCAATATACAGAAGGAGTCGACTCTGCACCTTGTGCTCCGTCTTCGTGGTGGAATGCAGATCTTTGTGAAGACTTTGACCGGCAAGACGATCACGTTGGAAGTCGAGTCTTCGGACACGATCGACAACGTCAAGGCCAAGATCCAGGACAAGGAGGGGATTCCACCCGACCAACAACGACTGATTTTCGCCGGGAAACAGCTTGAAGACGGCAGGACGCTTTCCGATTAGTAAGCCCGGAACTGGTCTCTGTGTTATCATTCGGGGCCTAACTTGATCTGCTCGGTGACAGTAATATTCAAAAGGAGTCGACGCTGCATCTCGGTGAGCTCACATGCCGTCCCCCGAGACTGATGATGTTGATTGTTGACGGTGTGCTTTCTCAGTCCTTCGTCTTCGTGGTGGGATCTAGGCAGGGCTCGTTGGGTCGATACTGTAATTTCCTGCACACGTTATCGCGTCACGTAGCCTCCCACGGTTTCATCTGTTTGTTTTTGCAATGGAAGTGTTGGCGCAGAGTTTACAATTGACCGGGATGACGAAGATGTGAAACCGTGAAACTCTGTGAACGAATACGCCGAAAGGGATGCCGATGTTTGAGGAGAGGATCACAAACCCCCTTTGGAAAAATGGAGCACAAGGCTCGAACCCTGTGTTTGGTTTCGAACCTGCGTACCGGCCTGCACTGTGATTGATTCGTAGGAAAACGATTAATCGCGCCCCGAAACAGATCAACCACAGCCAGTGCCTTATCTTCTCAGCATCGGTTGCGGCGCCGAGGGTGTCAATCGTGCTCGGATAATTTTTCGGCGTTTTTGCCCAAGGCGAGGTCAGATTCGGCAACTATCGCCAAGTATTTCAGTCAAAAGTCGATGTTTTGCCCAACCTTTGTTGCTGTGAGGCAGGGGAAGGGTATACGGCAGAGTGAAACGGTTGGACGAGTGGTTGCATATTGGACCACATTGACACTGTGATAGAAAACTCTGACATGAGAAGATCAGAGGTGGGGAACGGTGGGTTAACTCAGAGAAGAAGCAATCAAGGTCACGCGTTTTCCTCGCATCAAGGTTCCCTGTCACACTACCATTGAATGCAGTCCAATCCTGCGTACCACCTCGTCCAACCGTTCGTCCTATCTATACCTACTCCTCACAAGTCTCAGCTGACGCTAAGCTTCAACTGGGTCGCGCGGATCCAAAAAAGACGTAACCTAAGCGACCGGGTGACGCTACGAGGGATGATGTTTTGCGGATCGATTCCATCTTGCCATTTCTGGAAAACAACATCTGGCGCTAGTGGCTTTTGCCGACAACCCATCAATGATTCCATGAGTGCAGGTCCTCGGCGGCAACACCATTGAGAGTCTCGGTGAAATGAACAGGATTTTGCATAAATACTCGCTCGTCCGTCTCCCTCCTTTCCCTATCGCCTTCCTTTCCTCTCTTCCCCTCTAGAACTCTCTCCTGCATCCTTCTCCTCTCTAATCGTCTATAATGGCCCCCGTCGCTATTACCTCTTCTGAGCCTGCCAAAGGCGCCATCGCTAACATCAAGTCCTTGGTCACGTCCTCCTTCTCTTCTTCCGAGAACAGGCCTACCACCCGTATGTCGTCTGGTCCTCGTCATCTTGTTTGATCCTTCTCCCTGACATTCATTCCCCTAGCGAACGTGAGCACTCTGCCCGAGTTGCTTACCTGGGCTGCTAAGACCTATGGAAAAAGGTCCCTTACCTTCATCACCTCTCCCTCCGCTGTCGAGGTCAACGATGTTGCCTGGCTCGAGTCTTCCGTCAAGGCCACGGCCTACGCATTCACGACCGTCTTCGGTTCTTCTACCATCGGTGCCTCGTCCACTGGCAAGAAGCCCATTGTTATCGTCTACCTGTCCTCCCACCAGGATAACATGCTGGCCGTCTGGTCTGCCCTATGCGCCGGCTTCATCCCTTGTCTCCTGCCCAACCTTACCGCTCAACTTGACCACCGCAAGGCTCACATTGAACATCTCAACTCCCTCTTGACTTCCGACTCGGTCAAGCCCATCTGGTTGACTCACCAGATCGGATCCGGTCAACTCAACGAGGCCGGTGCCACTTGCTTGAACATCAAGCTGTTCGATGACATCAAGAAGGCCGCTGAGGCTCAGGAGTGCCCCAAGGATTTCGAGTTCGCTCCCGCAGAACCCGACTCTGAGGCTATTCTCTTCCTCACTTCTGGATCCACCGGATTCTCCAAGGCCGTCGTTCACACCCACCGCACCATTCTGACTGCCTGCGTTTCCAAGGCTGAGGCTTACAAGTTGACTCCAGAGTCGACCATCATGAACTGTGAGTTTCTATCATACCTCGAGTGATCAATTCGCCCCGGCTGACTCCACACCAAGGGGTCGCCTTTGATCACGTCGCTGGTTCCCTAGAGATGCACTTCACTCCCCTCATCCAGGGCTGCAACCAGATTCACGTCGATGCCGGTACCATCGTTTCTGACCCCATCGTCTTCCTCCGCTTGATCGACGATCACGTAAGCCCTTCCATTCTGCCCCTCGACTCAAAAATCTGATCCGCCCGGTATCCCCCTTATAGAAAGTCACTTTGACATTTGCCCCCAATTTCCTCCTCTCGAAGCTCGCTAAGGACCTTTCCGCCAAAGCTTCTCAGCTGCAGGGCTCCTTCGACCTCAGCTCTCTCAAGAGAATTAACAGCGGTGGCGAGGCCGTCGTCACATCTACCGTCAAGGCCTTCTTTGAGGCCCTCAATCTCGTTCGTGCGCCTGGCAGCGATGACCTCACCATTGAGATCGCCGCTGGTTTCGGGATGACCGAGACTTGGTTGGTACTTCTCGTCTTGTACAATCTACCCATCCTGATTTTTTTTTCTTTTTTTCACAGTGCTGGTTCGATCTATGACTCCGTTCCATGCTCTCTTTCCAACCCTGGAGAGAATCTCTCCTCCTTCGAGTTCTTGCCCCTTGGTCGCGGAAACCGTGATGTAGAGATACGCATCGTCTCCCCTGAGGATGGTTGCACCCCCCTTGCCGACGGAGAGTCCGGTGAACTCCAGCTCCGTGGTCCGGTGTTGTTTGTCAAGTACTACAACAACCCCACCGCTACCGAAGAAAGCTTCGTCGAGGGCGGCTGGTTCAGGAGTGGTGATCTCGGCATTATCGAGAATGGGCAGCTGAGGTTGAGTGGAAGGATCAAGGATACCATCATCGTTCACGGCATTTCCTACGGTATTCCCGAACTCGAGACCTATCTTCAGGGTAAGGAGGCCGAGGGCCTGATCGCCGACTCTTACTTGGTCGTTGCTCCCTTCCGTGCCGCCAACCAAGACACCGAGTCTTTCGTCGTCTTCTACGCACCCAGCTTCGATTTCTACTCGGAGGCCGCCACCAAGGAGTCCGACCTCGAGGTCGCCGCTCTCCTCCAGAAAGCTCACGCTTATATCAAGAACGTTTGCGTCAAGATGGTGACTCTCGCCCCCCACCAGATTATCCCCATCCCTGTCGAGCAGCTCTCCAAGGAGAAGTCCACTCTTGGTAAGCTCAGTCGTGCCAAGTTGGTCAAGCAATACTCCGAGGGTGTGTTCAACCAACACCTCGACCGCGTCGATGCCCTCTTGAAGTTGGGTCGCAGCGAGAAGTTCGTCAAGGCTGCCGAGGGTTCCGTCGCGGAGAAGATTTGCACCATCTTCGAAGGCATCTTCACCTTGGAGGCTGGAAGCGTATCCGCCGAGGACAACTTCTTCGAACTGGGTGGAACGAGCATTGACGTTATCAGGTAGGTTTGCAGTGATAAGCTGTAGTAAAGCCCCTCTGATCACCTCGTCTACTTATAGGCTCAAGCGCGAAGTCGAAATGACCATGCAACTTCCTGACGAGATCCCCATCCTCCGCATCTTGTTGCACCCGACTCCCAACTTGCTCTCTAGCTTGGTCGACAAGATCCTCAACCCCTCGGCCGAGGATGCCAACGTCTACGACCCCATCGTTCCTCTCCAGACCACCGGGGACAAGACCCCCATCTTCTTCGTTCATCCTGGTGTCGGCGAGGTTTTGATCTTCGTCAACTTGGCCAAGTACTTCTACGGAGAGCGTCCCTTCTATGCCTTCCGTGCCCGCGGTTTCGACAAGGGCCAACCAGTCTTTACCTCTATGGGTGAGATGGTCGGTTGCTACGCCGATTCTATGCAGAAGATTCAAGCCCATGGACCCTACGCTCTTGCGGGTTACTCGTACGGTGGTGTTGTTGCCTATGAAGTTGCCAAGGTCCTCGAGTCTCGCGGCGAGGAAGTCAAGTTCGTTGGTCTCATCAACATCCCTCCTCACATCGCCGATCGCATGCACGAGATCACCTACACCTCGGGAATGTTGAACCTTTCCTACTTCTTGGGTCTCGTCACCAAGGACGATGCCCGCGACCTGGATGAACCTCTCAGCAAGTTGCCCAAGGAAGAACAACTCCAGAAGGTCTGGGATATGGCCCCTCCTAATAGGTTGCACGAGTTGCAGCTCTCTATTCCCAAGCTCGACCACTGGGTTGGCATCGCAAGGAGTTTGATTGAGTGCGGAAAAGAGTATGTTCCAAGCGGCTCTGTCGGTGAGTATCTGGTGTCAATATCTCTATACCTTCACGTTATTCACAAATCATGGCAGAGGTCTTGGACGTCTTCTACGCCATCCCCCTTAAGGGAACGAAGGCCGACTGGTTGAACAAGCAACTCAAGCCCTGGCAAGGCTTCTGCCGTCGTGACGTCGAAGGCCGCGGAGACGGTGCCTCCTTCACTGACGTGCCCGGCCAGCACTACACCCTTATGGACTTCGATCACGTCCCCGGTTTCCAGAAGATCTTCAGAGAGAGGCTCGAGGCTCGTGGCGTTTGAACGACCATCCGACAACAAGAGGTGTCACCTAGGCGCGATGTTTTTTAGAACCCCCCGTAGACTTGTGTTGTAATCGTTGAACATTTCATATCACGCTTTTGTTTCCATGTCTCTAGCATGTTTTTATGTGAATCCATGTCTTTTTGCCTACAGCCGACGGTCACAAACCGTTCGTTTTTTCGTGCGGATGTGAACCATGTGATTGTCTGGATGGCCTGCGACACGTACAAAGTAATGCCCGCGGACGCGCAAGGAAATTGGGTCTGGTCATGGATGACGCGAAACCTTGCTGACGGCACCCTTCGACTTGGACATTCTTACGGACAACCACCCAAGACTAGGGTGTCTACACCACAGACCGTGCCTTCTAGGGACATTTCCGCACGCCTTTAACTATAACAAGCGGACTATATTGGCCGCTAAGGTGCATATATACAAGGCAAGGTGGACTACGGCTACAACATAATGGCCACGAAAGCGAAGGAAGGGAAGTTAACGAGCGGTCCCATCCGCCTGCTTCTCTATAACGTTAAATTTAACCCGAACTTCTGAAATCTCCCTTCGAACAGATTTGAGTTTATCGGTAATGTTCCTCTCTACCACAACTGCGTCGCGCATGGTCGTCGTGGGAGACACATCAGCGATCACGTCCACGAACATTGTAGCGCCAGCGCGCATCGCGCGGAGATCGTGGATACCCAATAACACAGATGGGGTAGGGGTGTGGGAGTGTGAGCGATTGTGAGACTCTTCGGCGGCAGGTTCGACGGGGGTAGACGGGACAGGTATGAGAGGGTTCAAAGCACGAGTCAGGACCCGTTGAGTCCTTGGGGAAACGCCGCGATCGGTTAGCTCTCCGAATGCGCCAGCGAAGAGTACAAATCCCTGTCTGAGGATGACCAAAGATACGAGCAGGCCTGGACAATCGAACACAATACCATGTCAGCGCCAACGCGTCCCAAAATGTGACATGTAAGGACACGTACCCCCAATCGGATCCAACGGTAGCGCCGGGAAGTACCAATTACCCAAGATTGCGACAAGGGCCACAAAACTCGAGTAGGCATCGCTTCTATGGTGGATCGCGTTCGCGAGCAAAACAGAGCTCCGTTCCTCGTCGGCGACCTTCTTGGTAACCCTATACAGCCATTCCTTGGACAGCACCCCAAGTGCGGCAAACCACGCAGCGTTTGGATCCAACACCGACCCTTGCTCGTGAGCATCGTGTCCGGATGCGGCGTGGGTGTGAGCATGCCCGAATTCGGGTACGGGAAGGTTCTGAGCGGCTTGGAAGACGTCTTGAACGATCCCCGGTGGCATAGTAGATATCGTTGGAGTCAGCGCGTCGATCAGAAGGTTGTACGAATGGAAGCCGATCCCAAGTGCGCCGCCTGTAAGGAGGATGGAGATGGAGATCGTGCCCAGGGTTTCAAATTTACCAAAACCGTATGGGTACTTTTTGGAGGGAGGTTTTTGGGACAGTTTCCAGGCGAAGAGTGTCACGAAATCTCCCAAAAGGTCTACGTGGATCGAGTGTCAATAAAACGGACAGGAGTACGGCGAAGGAATAGCGTCTCACCGCTCAGAGAATGTCCAGCCTCAGCGAGCAGAGCGGCGGAATTCTGGTGCGGGGCAGGATTAGAACCGTCGCACGGGCGTACACTCGGTAAACATACCATATACCATCCCGCCAAACCCTTGGTGCCGGTCAGGACGATGTTGGCGTACAATCCGACGAGCGTTATTTGACTTCCTCGGTCGACACCTGTATGGGTTATGCCATGTCACCATTGGAACTTTCACAGAACGGTGTCGGGACGCACTGCCACCTTTCAAAGCCTCTACGATCTTCTGCGCTCCTGACGTGTTTGTATCCTCACGAGAGTGGGTGTGACCGAAAGCGCCGAATATCCCATGGGAATGCGAATGACTGTGATTGTGGTTGTCGTCTTCATGGTCATGGTCGTGAGCGGCGGTATGGTTATTCCCGGGAGGATTGTGGTGTTCGTGGTCGTGAACCTCGTCTGCTGTACGCTGTTTCTCGTCGTTTTTCGCTTTAGTCGAGTGATGCACGCGCGTGGACATGGGGATTGAGGGGAAAGTGGCGACTGTGCGTCCGTAATCGATCTTCCGTCGATTTCTTATTCCAACGGCGAGAGTGCTGACTGCGGAGCGGTGATTGGCTAGGGATCTGAGACCTGTGCGAAACTTTTGTGGATGGTATAGCCGACCCGCAACGGCGCATAGCCTCCAACCCCACATATACAGGAGATGGGAAGATTGGCAGCGTATGTCGCGAACCCACGGTTCGTGAACGGGAACAGGGGTCGAAGTTACAGCTGGTTGTGGTACGAAGGTAAAATAATAAAATAATGGTCAGGCTGAAATCGGGACGCTGATGAATTGTTTGGAGTTCGGCAGATCCACTCGCCGGAATAGAGATCTACACTTTACATCTTACTCTTACTCTCACAACTTACTTCAAAATAAGAAACACGCAGCACGCTCTCAGAAAGCCCCCTCCATAATCCCAGTCACTTGATCATACAATTCGCCCGAACTCTTTCCGATAGTCCTCTCCACGATTCGTGGGATGTCTTCCCTCGGAATATTGTAATCCCTCAACCTCGTAGTTAGGCCGAGTGATTCGATAAGACTGCGGGTTCCGCAGCGAGTCAGTTTTCTCCACTGTTGTGAGATCGGTTGGACGCACTTTGCGATTTCAGAAGAGAATGCGATGATGTCACCGTCAACGGAACCCGTTCCTGGTTTGCCGGAGGAAGCAAACCCCCGAGCGAGAGCCTCTTTGTCCTCCGGTGTCGCGAACTTTGTTTGGATGACAACCACCGGGGGGAGAGTGATACACTATGTCCTCACGGTCAATCACAGTCACCACGGGTTAAGAACCTCCTACGGAAGAGATACCGTGAGGGACATCGTAGGTCGCCCCCACCCGTTTACTCAAATCGTGCGATAGTCCGAGGGTGCTGCGGATGCTCATCAATAGAAAACCGGTGGGAGTTAGGAGGTCCACACGAACACAGGTTTAGACAAAGTTGCAGGCCAGAGACTCATCCACGCAGCGACCTGCAGTTTCTGCCGGGCTACGATATCGTTGGGATTCTGCTTAGAGATAGGAAGGTACTTGAATAGCAACGAGATCGCTTCGTAAGAGATCGCTTTCACCGGATACGGGACAAGAGGGCGATACAAGCTCTCTGATTTTACGACTTCATCAGCGTGTGTCTTTCCCCGATGGAGGTATCAACCTACCAACAGCATGGTCCAGAGCTCGGATACCAGTGGAAAGCCACAACTTCTCCGGAGTCGGGAGAGTTAATTCAGCATCAAGAATAACGGCCGCAGGCGGAAGGTCGTGACCCCCAAGTCCTATCTTGTGGCCATCTTCATCCTTGTAACCTGCACCAGCCTAACACACCGTTCGGCATTCACGAAGTGCAAGACATCACATCACTCACGGTGTATTCCGCGGCGCTGAGGGTGGTGGGGATCGCGACGTGCGTGAGGATTGGTCCACCCCGCTCTTGCTTGAGGAAATGCAAGATGAGTTTCGATGCGTCAATCGGCGAGCCTCCTCCCACGGAGACAATCGCGTCTGCATTGAGATCCTTCAAGACTTGTACGCCTTTCTTGATATCTGTAATTGGACTATGCTGTCCGATCTCAGAAAAGGTCGCTCCGTAGATCTGCTTCTCCTTCAGCAGGCTCTCGATGTCCGAGATTACGTCCGTCTAGATAAGATTAGACATCCGCCCATTTGCCAGCACCAGTCCCTGTTCACCTTCTCTCGGAGGCTCTTACCGGTTACGATCAAGACTTTCGTGGATCCAAATCCCTCCAAGATCGAGATAAGCGAGTTCTTGACCGATCCTGGGCCATAGTGAACCCCTTTGAGGGTTTGAGTGTAAGCGTAGAATCCGGAGATTGCCGATGTAGACATCGTGCGAGTGGTTGGGAGAGGAGTTTGATGACTTTCTTCTGCTCCCCCTTCGTGAGGTTCAAGTATCCTCGTGAGTTGAAGGCATCATCACATGTCTCGGGCGAGCCGCGACTTCTTCTCCCAGTTCAGCATCGCCGACCATCTCGTGAGCACGTTCGCCTTCCGGTAGTGGGTAGGATCACTGATTCATCAACCACGTTGAGTGAAATTTGCTGAATGAATCTCGAGATATATAAAGATTGATTGGGTGCACCACTGACCGGACTGTGCTGACTGCAGGGCCCCCTATCATCGGCAAATATTATACAAGTCCTTCATCATCATCCATCAAGTCACGAGTGGGGGTTAAGTTGCCCACATTAACCGCGTATGCTATTTTGAACAGTACGTGTAAGGGAAAGATAAATGTGAGTTGCATAGCAAATGGGTTCATGAACGATCTAACATGAGTAATATCCGAGGTACTTGTTGCATTCAAGGACGCATTCATACAGTACCGCACATCATGGGAGCTCGCCAGCGGCGCGTTTCACGATTGGCGATGCCCTGGTTCGGGGTTGCGGTCTCAAGCAAAGCTGGCCACTAATGACCCACCGACCTGTTTTCTGCATTCGGTGTTTCCGCGATGGGTCGCCGCCACTATGAGAATGCTAATCCCGCCAGGATGGGAATACCGGACCGCCTGGGGAAATGGTGCCCGCTGCGCTCTTCTCGTGGAAAACAGCTGACGCTGTGCCGGCATCATAAGTGAGGATTTCAATCCTTCAATTTCGAGAGTATGGTGATGCCGAACATGGCGCAACACGTCAACATACACCCACCAGAAATTGGAGCTACATCAAACTTATGTAGTTGGATACTCGTGGACCAGTCGATGATTCATCCTAATTAAAAAAGGCTGGTGAGTGCAACGAACGTGAAGCTAGATAACAAATTACAGGATATCTTGGGGAAGGAGAACTACCCGGTGTGTCACGCTGGGTGAACCGAGGGCAATCCGCCCCTCAGCTTGGCGGTATGATTGAATAGCCCATTAACTGGTCGATACACGTCAATGCACAGGCCAGGCTGCAGATTGCTGACGGCAAACGATTGGTCCACGATAAAGAATGGAATGGATATGAAAGGTGTCTTTGACTTGGCCTTACCTATGTTTTGGCTATTATTGATACTCAGCCTTGAGTGACCCAGGTCCGATGCTCCCCGGAGTCATCGTTGGTCCGATTCCCGGAATCTGATGACCGGAGGCGGCATTCTATGCATGCAACAACGGTTTGGGTGATTAGGGCTGCCTGCGGCCTGTAGCGTCATCGCGTTGCACTGTGGAGGGACCCCATCAGTCCTATGGTATTTTTACTCGGCCAAATTCATTCGAATACCTCACTCCTCGCTTAGGTGGGTCTTTCGCTAAAGGAAGGACGCCAATTCAGCGGTGCTGCCTCGTGTGAGCTGAAATCGACCCCAGGCAACCCTTGGAGTTGATTGTCACACTTGCTATCGCCAACTCTCTTTTCAAGATCACTCCCGATGTCGTATAGTTTGTCCACACGACACATGGCTGGATCAAAGCGAATGCATCATGGTCGAGTTCCGGTTCCGCACCTTCTGGTCATTAACATCCCGCGGCTTGCTTGCCCGACTTGATCAAAATTGCAGATTATGGTGGGAACCGTAGCGTCTAAAGTCAATCGATCCATGACACGCTCTGCTCACTGTTTCACCCCAAATCCTTATCTTGATCTTTTGACCCAGGCCAACGGCGATGAACTCTCATCTGACCAACATCGACATATGAGATGAGGCGCACGCTGATTGTTATCGGCGGGGTCTCTTCGTTTGCAGAAGCTGGGGCCTCTTCTCGAAATTTCCACAAAATCCATCACATACAAAAAGACCGGGGCCTTCTGATCTCCTGCGCTCTGTGTCCACAACTCCGAGCCGAACTACGCAAATTTTGCTTTGTTGCCCTTTGGATGGTGGAACTGAAGATCTCCGCTGACCTCGTTTTGGACCTGTTCACGCGCAATGCATTGATTGTTATCTTTGATAGATCACCCACCCTCGCAAGTTATTGGACGTCACCGTAGTGCGCGTAATTCATATAAAGTAGTCCGAATATACGAGAGAGAGATTTTTTTCAAGTCCCCGTCCATCTGCCAGCCATAAGAGCCTCAAAAATACCCGAGATTAACCTCGGAGACCCCGTGACCGGTTCGGCGACCCGTGACACATAACCATTCATCTACTTATGCACTTCAGGTCGGAGCTCACCTTTCCCCTCGACCGTTTCTTTCTTCGCATAACCCTCTTTCCTCAGTCTTTCTCAATCTCCTTCGCCATCGGCCCATCCGAGTGAGACGTCCTCCCTCTTTTCTTTCCATAGCAGTCACACTTACCTCCGAGCCTGCGTTCAACTCAACTTCAGTCTCGCAATTGTCAAACCTTTTCTCCTCCTCCGGACACGGGTACTCGTGTATATAGGGTGAGTCCTATATATATGCGCCGGGTTTACAAGTGCTGAAGCCCTCATCAAGTTCCGTCTCATCCAGGTTCGTACTGCAAGAAATCATTTCTTGTTGTATCGCATCCGAATAAGCCCTTCTGTTAGCGTCCTTCCACATCTCAAGCTTAGTGTCGAACCAACCCTGGCGCTGGGATGGAACAAACCACAGCCGCTGAGCAGCGAGCCTTCGCCGTCGCAAAACTCAAGCGGGCCGCCTCGTTACCTCGGATGAAGGACGGCCGGCGCCCACCTATGCACGTAGAGGCTGTGAGCGAGGGGGAGAAGTCACAGGTCGACGAGAAGGCTGACGAACCCAAGCACCCTGAAGGAGATCAACCCTCTGAAGGACCTGAGATCGCACGTCCTCCCGAGCAGGCGCCGGAGCTCCCACCAACCAACACCCAACCATGTCACCCGGATGAGCCTGCGGCCGACGAGCCAGCGGAGGAGCCCGTTACCACAACTACACCCGACTCCGCCGCTGCTGAAAAGAAGAAGAGGCGAAGGTCACGTTCGAGGTCCCGAGGGTCGAAGGATCTCAAGAACAAGTCAACAGTTGTCACTCCTTCGCTCCCAACCGTTCATGCCAATAACGAGTCTTCCCAAGACGAAGATGTTGCTGCTCTCACAAGATTATCCCCTCCCCTTGCCTCCCCAAAACCTTTTCGATTTGATCCCATGTCCCCTCAATACACTGAAGCCGGTTTCCATCCTCCGACGTCCCCTCCAACCCCAATGATTCCCTCTCTAGAAGCTATTCGAAGCGGTCTATTCCGATCCAACAGCGCTAGCAGCGGTGTGCAGCGTGCGATGGCTATGGCCAAACTGACGGGGGAATCGTTCGACCCAGTTCCCATAGTCACAAATTCACCCTTTGCAAAGCTTACAAGAAACAACACTGTTGCTGGGGGCGAACGCATGGCAGCGAGGGCGCTCTTGTTTCATCGTCTTGGCGAACGGTTGAATACCGACGCGGAACAGACCAGCGCCGGCGAGGAGGTTACGATACAGACTACGGCTCCCGCGAAGCGGAAGCGCAGACGAAAGAGGAGGAGCTCTTCCCGTGCGTCTACCGTTGTCGATGACAGGGAACCTTCGTCAACCACACCAACCACCCCGGTGTTACCAAATTCTCCACTGACGCTTCCTGCTAACGCGAACCAGCTAGCCGAGGCGCTCCTCCACCGACCGCCATCTGCCCCTCGCTCACACACGCCCGTAAACATAGAGAACGGGGTCGAATACAGAACCCCTCTTCACAACCGTGGCGTTGTTATCGAGGACGAAGACGAACCGCTAGAACAGTCGCCTCCATTACCCGCCGGTTTACCTCAAACCCCGCAACGGAATCATCTGGGGCGTTTACCTCATGTATCCGATGCACCATCAAATTTCTCGACAGACTCTGCTCCTGGGATCGGTGTACCATTCTTCTTGTCGCAGCAGAAAAACCTTCTCCGGCCGGACGTCTTCCCGACGAGTCCTTTCGCTACTCCACTTAGAGAGAAGGCTTATCTCGAGGATGAGGACGATACCTTTGCAGAAGTTCGTCGTATACCGTTGCCGACAAATGAACGGGAGCCTAGTTGGGTTGCAGAACCAAGTGAGGCTTGTTCTTTGTTCAAAAAGTCCGGCAAGATACTGATGGTCCTTAGTCCCTGATCGCATCCCCATTCACGACGAAGATGACGAGGAAGATGACGAAGAAGACGAGATCAATGGCGACGACGAACATGAAGGGGATGGAGACGATGAAGATGAGGCCGCCGACGTTTCTCAACAAATTGACTCCTCGCAGATCGACACTTCCCCGTCTCCCAAACGAGAGAGCGTCCTTGTAGAGAGTGAGGCAGCGGCTGAAATCGAAGGCAGGACATCCCCCAGTCCCCCGTCACCCTCGTCTGTCTCCGCTGTCAACCATTTCGAACCCGACCGTACGAGCTACAATCCTCCACAACCCCACCCTACGCGTGTGATGGCCACTCCAACTTTTGAGCGTGTCCCCACGAACGGCGGGGATTATTCCGAGTGGGAGGAGACGACGAGGATCACCACCGAGACGACGCCGAAACGGAACGAGGGTGGATATTGGGAGAGAGTTAAGGGTGCCTTCAGCCGGAGTACGTCTCAGAACGGTCGGCGGTCACGGACTAACAGCGTGGGCGGTCGACCGAGGGATAATACCGACTCCAGCATCAGTCGGGAGAGTGGCGCAAGTTTAACCAGTGGTAAAACCGATAAGGACGGGATGTTTGCCCTCCAACAGAGCCAACCGGCACTGCAAACGTCGAGTTCGTCACCAGTCTCTGCATCCCCTTTGCCACTACCTTCCACAAAGGGTAGCGCTTCCCCGTTCCCTCCTTATCCCGCCAACGATCTAGCGAAGTATACAGACTCGAAGTTGTTCCCGTTCCCCGGCATGATGGAACTGGAGAGGAAAAGTAAGGCTAAGGCAATGCTCAACTCTGCCTCGAGTCCAGATATCAGCTCCGGCGTGGATCCCGCTAGCAACGGGTCTGGCTCCTCGAATGCGACAGGGCCGTCACCTGAGTTGGGGAGGGATAGGAAACTATCCCATCAAGCTTCTGATACACGTCTCCTCGCCAAGTTCAACTTACCGCAAGCTCCTCCTATGGCTGCCAATGTTTCTTCGTCGTCAACCGATTACTTTTCATTGCCCTCACCCCAATCTAATGGTCCTACTACTCCGACACAAACCCCCACCCTCAAACTCCCAACAACCCGAGAAGGCGTGAAGAAATGGCTGAGTGCAAAGAAGCTTTTCTTATCCAGCTCCACCAACGCACTCGAACGACCAGACCTTGGTACCAAGTCCTCAATGACCGACCTCTTCTTCTCCAAGAAGGATGATCTTGCCGCCGACTGGGAGGACGTGGGAAGCGAGAAGTCTCGGGGTGCCACGAGCGCGAGTGGCAGCACGTTGAAAGGCAAGGCCTCTGCCAGCCCCGCCACCGATACGAGCTTCCGACAGGCTGTGGACGACGCTTTCGGCTCCATCATTCAGAATAAATTTGGAAAGTCCGGCGACTCCAGCCCTCATGTCACGGAGACCCCAATATCGGAAAGTGCTCCAGAAGTCCCCTTTCCCCTTGCCCCACCTTCCTCTGCTACTCCCGATCCCCACTCATCCATGGACGACTACCACTCACGTTCCGGTTCTGCCTCGTTGTCCACTCTCTCCTCTCACCCCGTGATCGATGCCACGAAATCAGGATCACAGGAATTTCCGATTCTTGACCTGATGGATGAACTCCTTAGTCGCGCCGATCCATTGTTACCTCCGATGCCGATCGAGGACCCTCCCCGCAAGCTGTTGTTGTCTTCGCCTGTTCTCCAGGTAGTCAACTCGAATACCGTGAAGGACCGATTTCTGTTCCTATTCAACGATATCCTTGTCATCGCCAAACCTATCTTGCACGACCAGGATAGCCTGATGGATCCGTCTACCCTAACGGTTCTTGACAGGAGGTTCATCGTCAAGAGCGTTGTTCAGCTAAGAAACCTTCGCGTTAAAGCTGATCGGGATGACCATCGCACTCAAGCACATATGTCCGGGTCACTCAAGCACTCGATAACGCGGACGTTTGTGCACAGCTTTTCCAAGGATCCAGACCACGCCATTTCGACCCTGTTCGAGAAAGCAAGGAGTCGGGATGATCCAGTTGGGTTGGGTCAGCTGATGTTTAGGACGTTGGACTTGGACCGTGCCAAACTCGGAGACTACCTTTCCAGAAGAACCTCTAAGCTCGTTCTGAAGGCATACATCGACGGTTTCGGATTTACCGGACTGCGCATCGACCACGCCTTGCGCGTCCTCTTGCAATCCATAAACGTCCCCTCGAAACCATCCCCCACTCACAACCCGATGGAGTTCATTTTGGACGCGTTCGGAAGTCGGTGGTATGAGGCAAACCTCGGGGCTGTCGCTTACGATAAAGATCTCGCCGTGAAGCTCGTGAAGGCTATCGTTCAACTGAACGAGGTCTTACATGGCGGGGTCATACAGGAGCCCGGACCCACAGGCCTTTCCTTGAGGAATGTCATCGCGAAGGACTTTGTTGGCGCTTTCAGAAGATACGATCCGCGCGGACAAGTTTCGGACGAGCTATTGGAGGAGATCTATACTTCAATCCGCAACGAGCATCTTACTCAAGCGCGCGCAACGATGGCTCAGGACAACACGGATATAGTGATTGTCGTCAAGCGTGCATTACCAGCCCGTCTCACGTACCGTGTTCAGTCGGAACCAATCATCCTCCGTATCCCTCAGCCAGACCCCAACCTTAGCATCCAACTCCTCGGACAGGATCTCCTCTTCGACCCGCCAGTGTTGACGTTTGTCAAGTCCTCAGAGGCGTCCTTCCGCATTACCGGAACATCATTGGGACCGAAGAGGATCACTATGCGTCGCAGCGGATCGAACGCTCTACTCTACTCTGGTCTCCCGTTGAGCAGCTCGGTTGTCGTCGAGCGTGCGTTCATGAGGAACACGTTCCAGATAGCTTTCTCGGACATGCATTGCCATAGGAGGAGGTATATGTTCAGCGTCGACGACCCCGTTTTGCGTCACCAGTGGGCAGCCTCCTTGAAGCGGCAGGTGGAACTTGCAACCTCCAGCTATGCGACGCTGGTCGCGGACACAGGGGCTGCCAAGTTCCACCAAGCGGCCGAAGCTGTTTCGTTCAGAGTTCTATACGAGTCACTCCTCGGTGACGAGTTTGGTCGGAATACGAGGTCGTTGTCACCACCACCCCAGTCCCCTCTGACCAACGGGACCCTCCACCGGTTCGACCAACAACAGCAACGGAGCTTTGGCGCCTACCTGCACGCTCGATCCAAGTCCAGAAGTCAATGGTACCACAACAGCATGGCCGGGAAAATGGAGATCGACTTGGAGGTCCCCATCGACGACGAGACCGATACCGCCGATGGAATAGCTTCGCTACAGAAGATGTGGAAGGGGCAAGAGATAGAGGTGTTGTGTCGACAGAACAGCACAGTGGCCGGGGTTGTCTCCTATCTCTTACATTTGAGATCGCGTGAAGACCATAATGGAGCGGAGAGTAATCAATAACCTCTCTGAACTGAATGTTTTCGTAAGTCTCTCCTTCGCCAATAGTACGTAAACCAGGGCTGACATCTTGCACAGTTGTTTTTCTCGTCTTGTTGGGCTTTCAGTGCATTCATCACTTTCCTACTGCTATCGCACGATGTTTTCGTTTCTCAGTATGTCCCCCTTCCTTGTAATGATCGCCCTCAGTCTCATTGCGCGTTTGTTAAGTAGCTTAATACGCACCTGCCTCTGCTGTCAAATATGCCCCCTCACTACTGTTCTTCTTTCACCTCTCTACATTAAACACGTCGTCTTGCATTCTCCCTCTTGATCCACTCTCATGTTAAATTATTCAAACGTTAGATTCTCTCGCAATAAATGCGCTTCCCCTTGGAAATTCAAACTTTCGGAACGAGCGGAGGGGTGATAAGTGAATTATATGTTATATATCCATATTAAACGGGGGGTTCCGTGTGTACTTTTGTAGGTGTAGGTTCTCGGTGTGAGTCTATTTGGGTGTCCTCTGTGGCTAGTACGGGGGTCTCTAGTGATTCTGTCGTGGCATCTGGATCCTCATCGTCGTCTAGTTCTACTGAAACGGTCAGAAACGGTTTCGTTCTGGGCACAAAGTACGAACATACCTTCAGCATATACATCCGGATGCTCCCTGAAGCAATCTTGCATAGCCTTGAACTTCTCGACGCAGTCTATACCCTTGGGCTCCTGTTCCGAGAACACGAAACACGAGAAAGCCTCCCGGAACTGCATACCGCAGGGTCCATGAGCCATTCCACCCAGACAAGGACAGTCCCAATTAATTTCTCCAGTTTCTGGATTATAAGCTGACGCCCCTGGTTGAGGTTGACTTGACTCTTCTTCCGGTTCGTCACCTTCCCGCGTCGAGGTCGTCACGGAAGGTTTCGTCTGTTCCGAGGTTGGTTCCGGTTCCGGAACGGAAGTAGGTTCTGAATGAGCGACGTGGTCTACGACCATTGCTTTCTCGGCTGCGGTGTGAGAACCGTTAGAACTTTGGGTGTGGGTAAACAATTGTTTGGATTGCGTTTACGAAATTTCTTGTCGGTGTCCATAGCAAGTCGCTTGCTCGGCGATGACATCCTCCATGCGAAGTAAGTCAAAGCAACGGCGGAAGCCGCGCTGGCGAACGCGAGTCTGTTGGCTTGCAAGGATCTCGGACTTGACCTTGATTGGGTGTGCAGGGCACGACGGACGGTGTTGAAACGAGCGGCGCGAAACATTTGAGAAAATGAGTAAGGGGAGGGGAGACCGGATGTGGCTGAGGGAAAGGGAACGGTGCTGACAGATGTGATCGGCCGAAGCCGACCCGCTTCCGCAAGCGTTTGCCGGAGAAATCAGTTCTAGCAGTGGAGGACATGAGAGTCCTTCGAGTCGTGGTGATGGGATATGCAGACAGTTATTCGCTTGATCCTTTAGACAGCGAACTGCGTGAGCTGGTAGAAGGGGAGTGCGCGGGTGTTGTCTAGGTCGACGTGTGGTCCAGATTGGCGAAGAACGATCTAATGATAGAGTCAGGTATGTATACCAGTAGGGTTTTCCACGTATCAGAAGTTCAGGCATAGCGACAATGTGAACAGCCCAGTGGAATTGGAATGGTGGTCACTGGCTCAACAGAGCAGTCGAGACCCTGGAAGTTTCCCCGAGATATACTTATATGCGGTCCACAACCTTACCGACAGTCACTCGATACGAGCGGGAGTCCGCGAAGTAAAATAATGGGTACTGAATAAACAATGAAATCGAAATGGATTTTGACCAGACCGTGGTTCTAGGCATTGGGTTCACCATTCAAAATCTACCATCCGACCATCACTCGGGATTTAGAATGTTTCAAACCCCCTCTGGGGTCCTCGGTTTGGGGTCTAGACAGGGTGTTGGCACACACGACTCCCACGTTGTGTATGTCTTCGTTCTTTTGTCGTAGCGTGCTCAAGTGGCCATTAAAAATGATCGAAAAGCACTGCAAGGAGAGTAGTCGGAGGCAGGCAACGTTGCAATTCACGGATACGCCGCTCCTAGGACTGGTATCGAACACAAGGGCGTTGTGCTGGCGAGAGGGCATCATCCATGGTGGAGGTTGGGGCAATCGAGAACTCGCGTTGGTAGTAATTAGAATTACACGATTACAGACTCAAACACGGCGACAATAATCTCGCCCATATAAAGGAGTGAAAAACCCAGCCCATCAGCAAGCCTGAACTTCAGGGTAGTGTTTCCACTTTATCAGACACGCGGTTCCTAAACTCTTGTATGGCCACCTTCGCGGTCTCGAGGCATATGTCGAAGGCGGCTTCAACGTGACAACGCTCCGTTTTCTGTGCTCCTGTCACAAACCTGGTCATGTCAATTCAACTGTCCGTTCGTTCCTGGAATCTTTGACCTCCTCTTACCTGATACAGTGGGTACCGTCAACCTTCGTCTGAGTGAGCATAATATCTTTCCGCTCGTATATTTTTTGATAATATTGTTCGTTCAGCTCGTTCAGCTCGTCCTCGAACAACTCAGGAACAGCATTCGGCGCGATCCTGAAGACCGACAACGAGAACGATGGCAGAGTGACAAGTTCAAGCAACTCTGGGTGGCTGCGGACGCTGTCCGCGAAGATTTCACCCAAGCTTATTGACTGTGACGGATCATGTAAGCCAAAAAAAAATGGTGGCATACGGGGCGGAGAGTTACCTTTCTAATGTGGGCTTGGTAACCTTCGACTCCGAAACTCCTCAGGACGAACCAAAGTTTCGATGCGCGGAACCTTCTGCCCAGTGACAGACTCCAGTTACGGTAATCAATGACAGCACCTAGAAGACCCTCGTCATGAATTTTAGGGCCTTGAAAAAAATGCAGTTACGAACCACCATCCCCCTCATTACTTCTCAAGAAGGGAGGAGTAATGTCCAGCGCTTCCGTGAGATTTCTCCTGTCTTTAACCCAGAAGCCTGTGCAGTCCAAGCTGACCAATCCCCACTACATAACACCTTCAGTGATCACGAAAGTAAACAAAAAAGGTCGACCCTCACCTTGTGGAAATTAATGTCTATCGAGTCCGCGTACTTGTTTATTGCCGGCACGCGACAACGATCTCTAAACTCCGGACAAGAAAAAGCTGCCCCTAGCCAAGCAGCATCTATGTGAAGCCATATGTCCGGGTAATCGAGCACTAAGCAAAACGGGAATCGTCAGATCAGAAACCAAATCAAGAGATCGCCACGACTCACGGGTCTCGCCGATCTCGTCGATGTTGTCAATCGCACCACTCGAAGTAGTTCCAACAGTACCGACTGGAGGGGGGGGGGGTTGAGCCTTTACGAGCGTGAACGGGCGAGACGATCTTACTTATTGCAATGGGGTGCTTCCCTTCCGCTTTGTCCCTCTCTATGACTTCCCGGAGATCCTGACCGCGGAGGCTGTAGTTATCCGCGGCATGCACCGGAATGATAAACACGGGCAAGTCGAGTATGAGGCCGGCCTTTAACCCAAGTGAATGAGTCTGGGTAGTGACGTAGACAACAAATTTGTCGGCAGGAACGTCTGGATAAAGCCGTTGGTATCTTGATCTCGCAGCGACGATCGCCACAAGCACACAGTCGTGTGCCGCCGTCTATCACCGCACCTCATCAATCCTCTGGTATGTGAGAGAGTCAAACGACCTGACTGACCTGGATCACCCCACCTCCCATATGAGTACTGTTGAGGAAATCCGGGCTCAACCCGTAGAGCTTAGCTGCCCAATCCATGGTAATGTTCTCAAGCTCGGTACATGCGGGGCTACACATCCACTACATCCAGGAAATATCAGCTTCGTGAGCGTCCAATGAGGGGGAAGACGTACATTGAAGCCGGGATTCATTGCGGTGGTTGCGTACAAGTCTCCGATGATACTCTCGAGAGTACCAGCAGCCGGAAAATACGCGAAGAAAGAAGGGTGTTGCCAATGCACGACGCCGGGCATGATGAGATTTTGGAAGTCATTAGCGATATCTTCAATGTTCTCGCCCTTAGTCGGTGCAGCAGCTAAAACATAGCTGATTAACGCTCCGCACGGATACAGAAAAAGACAACAATCCCACCAGGCAGAGCTTTTCGCAGGTAGCCTGGCTTCACGCTTGGCCTCACTGGCTTGTCCTGCACGGAATTGTAGTGGTCGCATATGCGATCTATGGCCTGGTAACCAGCTTTGCGGAACCTAAAGCCAAGAAGATGGTCAAACGATGTCGAGGCGATGTTTGACGAGCGATATGCTCACTGTTCGACATCCATGGTTCGAGGAAATGATGATTAGAAGGGCGAATGAACCCACCGACTTTTATACCACTTGATCGGTAAATCGAATCGGGCTCGTGGCCATGCGATGAACCAACCACATGCTGGTATCTCATGCGGGAAAAGAATGGCTTGCTCAAGTGCCCTGCGAAGAATACAAGGTCGACACCTGCGATGGTGCCGGACAATGCTTTACCCAAGCATTGGTTATTTTTGATATGGAACGACACAAGCTTCGCGAGAGATAAGGGGGTCTGATCATCATTCAGCTGGAGAGTTGTCGCTGGAATTATTATTTATCGGTGGTGCGGTCAACCGGCACTGCAGACGGAAGTACTAGTAATCGCCGACCGCACTCCAACATCGAAGAGAAGAAGCGCATGCATGACGACGAGGTGCTAGAGGGGAACTGAGCGATTCGATGATGTCCTGGAGGTGATGGCAAATCACTGCCGTCGTTCCGCGTCGGCGCCATATGGAGGTAGAGGCTGGAGCGCTCAAGCGTTCAAGTTTAAACAAGCACTCGGGAGCATCGGAGTCCGGTCAACCGCGCATTCGACCAACCCCGGAACGGAGCCATCCACTCTCATGCACTTCTGTTCGGGTTAAACCTGGGGATCCCCACACACTCGGGTTTCTCGGGTATGCCTTTGCAGTCACTTGGACCAAGTATTCACGCGGAAGTATTGCCTTCGTCTAATTCAAGGTTCTCGCTTTGGATGTGCTGGAAACCCCCTACGAAAACCGATTTCAAGTTGGCACGCGCGACTTGGCTAGGTTGCCGGTCCCCAAACTGTGTGGGATCGGGAGCCATTTCGTCCCTACTACCACCATGTAAGTGCTTGGCGGCCCGCTGTCGCGATCGGTGGCCAGGTGGTGGGTCGAATTTTCAATATACAGATAGCTTATCACATTGATTTCGTCTGTAAAGCCTGGAGCGTCGAAGGAAGCGGTCAGTCGCGAAGTGGCCGTGCAATGATTTTGTTTTTCCAAACTCCCTCCAATTGTTGTGTAACTACGAGCACTCCGAGAGGCCCCAATCTTTCCACCAGCACCGCGGATCTTATCCGCCGCTTAGGTATGCACCCAATCCAGGGGTGAACGTTCGATGCTATTTCATCTCTACTCTAGCTTATATGCCCACCGAAAAGGTGAAAATTCGCAGTGAGAACCTGCCCAGTCAGCGAGAATCTACTCGATTCACCTATCCATCTGCATACTGCAAGTCGTGCCGGCCAATGGGCACGATCGTAGAGAAATTCCCTATGCTCATACGCCTCACCTGAGACATGGAGATCCGGCGGTCTAACAAATATGCTAACGTACCTACGATAAAACCTCTGCGCCTGTGAGTAACACACTGGGTCGAGAGCCACTCGGTCCGTCTTCCAGGTCCCTATAGCGCAAACCCATGCATCCGGAGATTTCGGCTTAAGGGCGGTGATTCACCGAGCTACCAGTTGGCAAGAGTGAACATTGCATTAATCCGAGGCGATCAATTCTCGAAATATGTGAACCCTGATCTTTTATTCCATTCGTGAAGCTTTTCCAAAGGATCAGATGAGTGCCACGGGAGGGAGAACGAAAACACGATCACTACTCGGACATGAGTACCCAGTAACCGATAGTATACCTAATCCCAAACTCTGCGTTTGGAACGTTGTCCGAAATCGGCGTGGTAACGATTGAGAATGTGTGGGCGCAACACACCAGACTCAAGGCCAACTCCGGCCCGTCGCATGGGTACCTCGTGGTTCCATTGAATAATAGTACGCACCCCCCAACTCACTCCCCGACCATCGCATCGCACGCAGCAGATCACTTACGAGAGCGCAGCCTTTCCAGGGGTCTGGGGGCGTGGTCTACGGTGTTTTTGGGAATACAATACAGGCTGATGGTCAAAATATCCCCAGATAGGTCAATGGCAATGTCGATGCGCTCATCGACGGCGCGGAAAACCCGACACCAAGGGTAATCTTCATGGCGAGCGCCCCGCCACCTTTAAACAATGCGTAGCAATTCCGGAGGTCGGGCCCACATCCACTTGGTGACGGAAATACTGCAGATGTTCTTGGGAAATCCCAATTATCACCCTCATACGAGATGAACACAAATCCCTGTGCGTTAGCAGTAGGTTGTAAGTTCACCCCCAGCCGTTGTAGATGTATTCGTGGAGCCCCCCTGTGTTTGCTCCAACAGGACTGCACGCCTTAAAGCAAAACCTGCCCATAGCAGTGAAGATGGAATAAGTCAGGTTCCAGCTCTCGGAATTTTGGTCCCCACTCACTGGTGTCATACGATTATTCCACTTGTCGTCTCTAACCGTGTGAGTACAAGAAATATTTAGCGGGTGTGCAGGTGTGAATCACATTGATGCGACAATCTCCGATGGTAAAAGTATCGTATGACGCATTACTTGAGGGCGATCCGAAGCACACAGGCCGACTACGGACTTACGGCATCGTCGGAAGTGAAGAGCGTTACCTGTTACCTGTCGTGTCTTCGTGCACTGACTCATCCGGTCAACGGAGTGGTCGAATTAGATCTATCGAATCCCGACTACTACAAATATTTTTCCCGCGCTGACGGGGTCCGGAGCAACTTGTCAGCAAGTCAGGCACGGCGAATTATTAAGTCTTTGTGACCAAAGTGCTTCGAAGTCAATATCATGATAGTCCTCGCGGTTTCGACTGATGATGCGGGCCTAGAGGGGCTGGGTACAGGTGTGATGGGTAGGATGTCGAAGAGTACATGGTCCAATGAGTCACGTCGGGATTTCCGCTCCGACGTACGGGAGGCACGTAGCTCAAATGGCGAAAATGGAGGCGAATTTTGATCCATCATCTGTACGCAGCGAAACGCAGCACCTTCTCACTCGGCCTAACGAGCGTTCCGAAACGTGGAATGGGTTCAGCCTAAGTCCAAAGTTATCAATGCAAAGGAATCCGGATTCGGCATTGTCTTGTCCAATCCGACTTGGAGTCCGTAAAAGATTTTATGGTCAGCCTCGCGGTCTCGAGGCATATTCTGGAAGGCCACTTCCACGTGAGTTCGTTCTGTCCTCTGCGCCCCTATTGGCACAAACCTGGAGAGGTCAGCCCGAATATTCTGCGTCCTCACGACCCTCCGGGCTCTCTTACCTTACGCAAAAGATACCAACCTATGCAAGTCATTCAACTTGTCCGCGGATAATCCAGGAACTGCGCCTGGAGCGATCCTGAATACCGACAACGAGAAGGATGGCGGGACAACAAGCTCCACCAAGTCCCGGTGTTCGCGAACGCTTTCCATGAAGACCCCACCCACGCTGATGCATTGTTAACAGGGCGCATGGGTTGGAACTTGAATAGTTTGAGGGCAGGGATTTACCTTTCGGATGTAGGCTTGGTAACCTTCTACCCCGAAGCTTCTTAAAACAAACCATACCTTCAATGAGCGGAATCTTCTACCCAGCGCCAGACCCAGTTACGGTAATCGATGACGGTGCCTAAGAGACACCGGTCATCCACCCTCAGGACTAAGAAAAAAAGTTTTTACGAACCAGCATCTCCCTCTCTGCTTCTCAAGAAGGGAGGAGTAATATCCAGCGCTTCCGGTCTCGAGCCCAGAATGCTGAACAATCAAAGTTAACCAACCCCCACTGCAAGGCACCTTCAGCGGCAACAAGAAGGGTCTGATCCGTACCCTGTGGAAGTTGACACAGATCGAGTCTGCGTGCTTGTTGATCGCCGGCAGGTGACATTGTTTTCTATACTCCGGACAAGCAAAAGCCGCCCCTGCCCAAGCGGCGTCTATATGGAGCCAAACATCTGGGTGATCGTACACTAAGGTGGTAAGTACAATCAGGTCAGGAATTGGCAAAAAAAAACAAAAACGATGTGACTTACAGATCTCAGCGATCTCATCTAGGTTATCAATCGCACCACTCAATGTGGTTCCGATTGTACCAACTGGGATGGTTCAGGGCTCAGCGGACGTGAAGAAAGAAGCTTTGTCTCACCTATCACGAACGGATGCTTCCCTTCTGCCTTGTCCTTTTTTGTGATTCCCGGGAGATTCTGACCGCGAAGGCTGTAGTTATCCTCGGTGCGCGCCGGAATGGCATACACAGGCAAGTATGAGTCCAGCCTTTAACCCAAGGGAATGTGGTATATACGTTCGGCTTGTCGATGGGAACGTCTGGTTGAAGTCGTTGGTATCTTGACCGACAATTGCCACGATGGCCGACTCGGATGCCGTGGTCTATCGTCGTCGGTTCGTTAATCCTCCAGGACATGAGAAGACCAAGTAGTCCAGCTGGCCTGTATCACGCCACCTCCCACCTGACTGGTGTTATAGAAATCTTCGCTCGACCCGAAAGGTCCAGCCGCCCAATCCATCACTATAGCCTCTAGCTCGGTGCATGCGGGGCTACAGATCCACTGCGTACCAAAAGTGTTAGCCTCGCGAGGTACCGATTCCAGGAGACACAAACATTAAAGCCAGGGTTCTGTGCGATGGTCGCGTACAAATCTCCAATGATCCCCTCGAAGGTTTCTGGTAATCGTTGGCAATGTCTTCGACATTCTCCCCTTTGACCGGCGGAGCAGGTAAAGCAGAGGGTTAAAGCACCGCGCAGACGTGGGAGGAATTTACAACCCCACCGCGCAGAGCCTCTCGCAGATAACCTGGGTTTACACTTGATTTTACCGGCCTGTTCTGCAGGGAATAGTAATAATCGCATATACGGTCTATCGCCTGATAACCAGCTTTGCGGAACCTGGCCCCGGAGAACGTTGAGGAATGTTACGGCGGCGCTGGTGAAGGATCATACTCACTGTTCGATATCCATGGCAGGAGATAAAGATCAACCGGATCAAAGTATGGGTCGCCGTCAGACATTGTGGAAGCGACGGCCGACTCTTTCATGATCGAGAACGTTTGGAGCCAAGGTTATTTCATCAAAGTATAAATCACTCCATGCTACCAACACCCGTAGAAATCTGATCCGTTTGGTACCGCTCCACCTCCTCCTGAACCCGTTCAATCGACTTGAAGTATTTGACTGTCTTGACGTGAAGTTCAGCTGTTGCATCTTCGTCCACAACAATTAGAGAGCGCGGGTGTAATTGCAGCGCGGATAGTGTCCACTATGTTGCGCGGTCAAATCGGGCGCGGGAATTTAACGAGTGGTCAATCATACCAAGTGGTTGACACCCTCTTCTAAAGGTGAAGGCTGAGTACAGGGACAACTGTATGCCAAGTTATGACGCACCGATGGCCTTGCTCAAAGCGAAACTCTTACGTTGTCCGGTGACAACAACGACAACTTCCCTGCTGTCCATGACGGTCGCAACGCCGACAGTGAGGGCCATACGCGGGACAGCGGAAATGTTGTTGTTAAAGAAACGGGCATTCGCAAGGATAGTGTCGTGTGCAAGGGTCTTCATCCTCGTGCGAGAGGTCAAAGACGAGCCTAGCCAAAGGTAAACGGTCCATTCTGGAAGCTGAGGAATACCTGGTTCACCTGGTTCATTGAACGCGATGTGACCGTCCTCCCCGACACCGCCCAAAAACAATTCGATTCCACCTGCCTTTTTTATTTTTTCCTCGTACAAGTTGCACTCGCTGATGAAATCAGGTGCATTTCCGTCCAGAAGATTGACCTGAGCTGGGGGGATATCGATATGCGAAAAGAACTCTCGGAACATGAAAGTGTGGTAGCTCTCGGGATGATCGCGAGGTAAACCAACATACTCGTCCATGTTGAAGGTCACGACATATTTGAAACTGCCGGACATCTCTGCATCAGCCGCGGGCGACTGCCAACGAAGGATGCTTCACCTCAGCTTTCCAGCCTTGAATAGGCTAATCAGGTGTTTGTAGGTTGGGATTGGCGAAGACCCAGTAGGAAGGCCAAGCACAAAGTGTTTTTCCGCGGTCGGATCGAAATCGTTGATCCTGGTACGGGTCAAATGTCTGTACCCACGCATCGTCCAGACGAAAAGGTACCTCTTTGCGATGTAGTCTCCTATGTATTGACCGACGGTCGTGGGATCTTCGCGGATGATGAGACCTTGTATGGGTAAGCTCGGGAAAGCGACGAGTGGACATTGCGAGACGTACGCATGGTGGGGGCAAAAGCGAGAAATGTCGATGGGTATCCATAGAAGAGCTAGCAGCGTCCGTCTCCCGCCTTCTTATGCATTTTCACAGTTTACCCGATTGCTCCGGGGAAACCAGGCTGGACGTGATCACCACCCGTTTACCCTCATAACTGCCATCATGGCGGATAGCTTACCACACAGTGGCCAACTCATCCAGCTCGCCTTTGCGCCGACCTCTGCCAAAGACTCCGGGAATTTCCGTCTGCTCGAGCTTCCACCTGAGCTCCTTAAATCAATCGAATCCGACAACAATTCCCCATTAAACTGGGCCATCAAGGGAAACCCTGCAGAGGATGCCGTGTTGTGCACAGATGATAAAACGTATTCCATACGATCTGTCTCGCTCTCAAATTCCGTCCTCGTAATCACCCCAGGAGTACAAGATCAGGTCGTCATTAGGGACACAAGTCATGAGCTCCTTCAGGTCGCCCCTATCCTTCCGAGGGTCCACAGACTAGCTGGTTTGTTGAGAGGGAGGGAATACGATGAAGGTCGCGAAGACTTGGATGATGACATGCTTGATGATGAACAAGACACCCAGAACCAGAAACTGGTCTGTCCACCCTTCTGATCCCAGTGGCACACACTCAATCGGTCACTGTTGAAAGGCAACAAAGGGATATCTCACCTACGCGCAAGCGTTGACGGAAATCCAGGCAAGTGAAGCCGAACTCGCGAAGGCTTTGAAGGATAGGCGAATACTTCTTATCAACGGTAACCCATCGTTGCAAAGTCGCCGATGTCCTTGTCCTGAAGCTATCCATCTCACAGGCACACTCCGGCCGATCGCTCCCCCGTACCTCTCGACGGTTCTTGAACTACTTCTGAACTCGCTGGTATCGCTACAGCAGGAACACGACTCGGCTTCTGTGCAATTACTGGCAGACACGCTTCAGGACGATCATGATATCAGTCCTCAAGTGACGAAACAAGTTATGGGCTGGTTCGGCGACGTGAACAAACACCACTGGAAGATGGATGTTTCGTCCGTGCTGAAGCAAGTCGGAGTAGGTATCCTCAGGACTTATAGGGTATCACGTCTTCTCCTTCAAGGTCGATCAGGTCGCTCACGGTCTGTAAGCATGATCCCATAGATGAGAAGGAGTTTTTGGACAAGTGGAGGAGCGCTGTAGGTGACACGTTCGCCTCGCAAGCAGATCTTTCTCTCCTCTCAGTAAGACCATCCCAGCCATCGTTCCGGGACTCACTGATGATCGTGCTCAACAGGGAAACTATCTTGTATCGACAAAGCCGCAATCATACCCCTCTTCGGACCAACTGGCCTATTTCCCGTCGTCGGAGCTGCCTCTTGAACCTCTCGCAAGGTTCAACGACCTCTTTCTTACTCGAAGTCGATGGAAGGCGGAGGAGATCGCGCCCTTCCTGGATGGCATCGCCATTGATAGGAAAGAACGGGATAAACTGCTGTTAAAGTACGCGAGAGCCATATCTACTCCAGAAGGAACGTACTATACATCTCGAACTATAAAATGAGCGATCCCCCATGCGTGCTCTGAGTCTGTGTGTGAAGACCAGATGAACGGATCAAACACGCACGTGGAAGGATGCAACCCAAGGGCGCTCACGAAGATCGAGCTTGACCACCATTCGACGAATCCCTTATCACCCGAAAAGCGAGTATGGTACACGAGGTGCATACCTGGGACTCTGACTCGGACTATGTTGAAGACGGCGAGTATGATGAGCTAGACCAAGACCCTCTAATGCACATTCAAGACCGCGTCAGACCAGCAGAACTCAGGGAGATGGCTGTGTCAGACATTTGTAGTACGTTTCATTGTTCTGACCTTTCCCCGCTACTTTTTAGCCACGTATCTGACTCTTGACAGAACTTATACGTGATGGCCTCATAGATTTGAACCCGGAGTATCAAAGAGGTGAGCTGGCCGCGCCACCGCCACCGCTTCGCGCTCGTTGTTGGATCTCTGACTGGATGACAGAAATCGTGTGGAACCCCAAAAAGCAGTCAATGTTGATCGACTCCATGTTCCGAGGATTCTATATCCCCCCAGTTGTATTTTCGGTGCACTGGGATACAAATGCTCAGGCTAAAGTCCGGTCGTGTGTCGATGGAAAACAACGCCTGACGGCCATTTCAGGGTTCGTCTCTGGTCGGGTCCGTATTCCACCTTTCTCGCTCACCCAAACCAACACACTGATACCACTGTTGCCTAGATTCCATGTACGTGTTTCGGTAGCACTGCCGCCAAGCGAGGACACGCAGGAGTTGACTCAGAAGTGAGCGTTAGATATTGACCGGGAAAACAGAAGGTCGTTCTGGTTCAAGCAACCAAAGAAGAAGAATGGATCAGAAGTACCCCAAAACCTCAAAGATGAATTCCTTAAGATGAAGATCCGATGTGGTGCGTTGTGACTGCGTATTTTCCTAGGCTCCTTTTTTGATGCTGGTACAACCTTCTAGCTGAATACGATGGTATAAACGACATGGCCGAACGCGAAGTCTTCCAACGAGTACAGCTTGGTACACCCCTCACTTCCTCAGGTAACGACCTCATTCGTGCGTGGTGATTTATCCAGTATTCTCACCCAAAACTTTAGAGAAATTGCAAGCCATTTCATCGCCGTGGACAAAGTGGATAAACTCTGTCAACTCGAACTTTGTGACAATCTCGGAAGGTCTGCAAGACAAACTGGGGATCTCCGGGAAACACGCAAGCGGTTACCACGCCGTCGCACACATAGCCTATTGCTGTTCGCACCTACCCAAGAAACAAAAAATACCCGCATTCGCTACTTTGAGCAAGTTTCTCGACCAAGATGGGGGTCCTCCAAATAACCTACAGAGAGACATCGTGGACGTTATGAAGAAGTTCACCGAGATCGCGAGCACGGAGAAGTTACGGTTCGGGTTTTCAGACATACCCCAAAAGGTTGCCCCTGTGGAGTTCGTTTACATCGGTCAGTCTTCCCGCTACCGTTGCGTTCCTATGGTTCTTGGGATATGCTCACTGTGCTCTGCAGCAATTATGTTGTTCATGCTGATCCAGGTCTGCGACGACATCACGGAGATGGCTCAGCACATCCACGACATGCGTGTCTTCATCCGGAAGGAGGAAACAGACATCCGATCAAATAACAAGATCTGCGCGAAGCTCTGGATCTTCATCGACTCCGTGATGGAAGGATATGATGATGACTTCTCACCTCCAGCGAAGGCGAAGGCGAAGGCGACGAAGACGAAGACGAAGAATAAAACAAGAGACGACGACTATCTGCCTGCAAAGCCGCAGAAACGAGCTAGGATTTCTGAGAAATGAGGACCTCATCGGTGCATTGTTGTCGACTTCCATAGAGTTTATGGTCGTGTGTATTTGTATGCATATGCTTTCTCGAATTTCGTGGGTGGTGTGCAATGGATGATAGACGTGTGCCTCCCATCCGAATGGCTCGAGTGCGTGTGAAGTGTTTCACGTAGATGCTACAGATAGTAAGGAGGACAAGGATAACGCGACGTGCGTGGATGATGCAGTGGAGTGAGGTGGTCAGAGAGAGAACAATGCAATTGCGATGGGTCAGGGTGATGGGTCGTGGTTGAACAGCGGGTCCGTCAGGTTATAAAGCGATACAGGTTGAACACAATGATGGACAGGTAATCGGGACGAGATGAAAGGAAAGAAGGCGGAGTACAACACAGAACAACAGAGTAAATGAGAGGAAGAAGAAAATCGCGACCAGAAGTGAAACGTCTACACTCGTAAGAAAAGGGATCGTCAAAGGCAAAAGTCAAATATATGCGGGCCCTGCACTATCCACACGGTCTCCCACATTGACAGCTGACATGTTAAGACCGTCGAGGGCGTTTTTCGTCAAGTGGGTCGGAACTGGGGCAACGATAGGAGGTGAGAGGGAGCCGGTGATCGTCTGCTCATCCCCGGTGTGCGAGCCGCCGTCCCTCTCAGTCTCCTTTGTCAGTTCACCCGAGGCCTCGTGAGGTTGGGGCCGATCAGCGGCGGAGGGAGGTTGATCATAGGAAACGTCGTCACTAGAGGGGCTCCTCTCTTTTGCGTTCTTCAGACTGGCCCTGCGGGTGCTGTTCCTCCTCCCGCCGCTCTTTGCATCCCGCCTTCTCCCATTGGTTCGGGCGGAAAGCGGAGGGTCTTCATCCTCTTCGACTTCCATGGCATCCGGTGTCTCGTCCTTGAGTTGTATGGAAGATGGCGCAGGAGAGGGAGGATTGTTAGGAGTGGTGGCGGACGTCCCCGCCCGAGGTTGTCTCGAGCGTTTTGGGATGGGCGGGGAAACACCTGCATCAGCAGGGTCCACCTCCCGTCGCTTCCGCTTCCGTCCCTCGGCGGCGATTAATTCAGCCTGAGCCGAGGCAGCAGCAGGAGGATTCCGGCGACGTCGGTGGGTTGCGACGTACTCGTCTTGGTCCTTGTCTTTTTCGTCGGCGATCAAAAGATCTGTATCTGCGGGGACATCTCGAGATTTGGCGACGGTCGTTTTGCGCGATCGACCGGAATTTCTATTTCTGCTAGTACCAGTGTTGTTTCTGGGTCGATTTGACGCAACGGTCTGAATGGGTTTCGATGGGGTGGGATCGACGAGCTGGGTGTGCGGAGTTTTCGGCGATTCGCCCAGAAGTGGGAGACGAAGCGCCAAAGCACCAAGAGGGTGATATAAAGGGAGGGGAGGTGCCATAGCATACACTTCACGGGTAGAGAGGGGTTTAGCGAAGAATGACGCGGACGAAGCTTCGGTTAAAAGGGAAGCGAGGGAGGACGAGGACGGGGTACGCGGAGAAGGGGACGAGGTGGAGGAGGAAGAGGAATCCCCTTGAGGAGGAGATTGTGGGGATGTGTTTACATTTTCCATGGATTCGTCTTGCATGGGAGGAGAGACATTCGGTTCGTTGAGGGAATACGGAGCGAACTCGACGGAAGGGGAGCGGTAGGTGATGGTGGGCTTGCGCCGTCGCGTGGAGGTGGAAAGCGGGATGACCTGTGAACACATTGAGATGTCTTGAGACTGGGTCTGGGTGACTTGGTTTGGTGGTGGTGATGGTTGGGAAGAAAGAAATTTGAAGGGACGCCTAGAGCCTGGGACTAGTGTGGTAAATGGATCCATATTTGATAACATATGTCGTGGCTGGTGGTGGGGGAGGAAAAGGGAGAACTGGAGACTTCCTGGGAGAAAAGAGGGTGTCTTGCTATCGTCGACGTCTCGGTCGACGACGAAAAGGCTGGGAGGGTCGAGAAAAAAATAAAAACGAGCTTGGGGATATTTCACCCCGTATCCCACTCTGTCGGTCCGACCATCCCGCCCACAAAAATCTCATTAAGCATTGTCCACGTGATCTCCCCTCACGTGTGTATCGTCTGCCACTGCCTAAACTAGGAAACCCCTTTGCCCAAAACATCCTCCCCCTGACTGAAACACCCGCATCGCTCCGACTTGGGCATTCCCCGCAGGGAGACCAAGTGGTAGTGGGCCATCGCGGTCGAATCGGTTGTCCTGCCTACCCCCACCGATTAGCGAAGTGTCACCCGCAGAATCTGACAAGTTCTCGTGAGCGAATCAATCAAACAGTGGCGCCAAAAGGTTATTTTCCAGTATCCCCTCGACGTATCATCCGAAGCTTTCCGCATTCACCAAATCGCCTGCGGTCGTCCACCTCAGTGATTCAAGCTTCAGCATCTCGGGAGTAATGATGCGGGTGCTGTCGAATTGAAATTATATCCGCTCATCGCTAGAAATCGTCGCTCGTGAGCGCGAATCCATGATACCGTACCTGTGGACCTGCCTTCAGGGTCCTGCCCGATGATCCAAAAATACAACTGAATAGATGTCGAGTTCGTTTGGTTCGGTATGACTCGGAGGATCGGTGAGAAAAAGGGGAGATTGATAACCATCTTCAATTTTGTACACGATGGATACTCGTCCGATAGGATCAGCTCTGGCTACAGGAAAACGCGATGGGCCCCGTTTTCCACCGGCGTGATTCACGACAACTTTCCTGGAACCACAGGATGCGACGCAGACAGCCCACCGTCGACGCATATGTTTTGCCCATTGATATAACTTGAGTCGTCCGAAGCTAGGAATAGAACGGCATTGGCGACCTCTGCGATTCAATTGTCATTCACTCCGCACGGTCGGTATAGCACGAGGATCAATGTACCTGGTGAAATCCCATACCGGCCAAGAGGATTGAGCTGTCCAATCTTGTGTTCGGACCCCCGCCCGCGAGCGTAATCGAAGTGGGCCTGCGTCATGCTGGTCTCGATAATGCCTGGGCAGAGTGAGTTCACCCGAATGTTGGTACGTGCAAGGTGGCAAGAACTGGTCTGGGCGATGGAGTTCACACTAAATTGGACCCTCCGTCAGAGTTCAGCGGGCAGCGTCGGAGAAACAACAACGGGAAAACGCACGCAGCTTTGCTCGCACTGTCTACCCAACGAGTTAGCCCATCGTGTATCATCCATTAGTTGCGAAACCAGGTCACTCACAATGGATGGGGCCGGCTCCCGATCGGATTCCGGCAACTAAACAAAACCCCGTCATCGGAAGTGTTCGATGGGAAAGGACTGGCGCTTACTAGAGGCAACCAGCACAATACTGCCACCACCGTATGGCTTTCCGCGTTTAGGATTCGCCTTCATCATAGCCAACGAGGCATGCTTGACGGCGAGGAAAGCACTGAGAACAAAATCAGCTAGCCATTCTGGGTAGTGTTATCCCACGGGACGTACGAGAGGGTGTTCACTCGAACGGTTTGCATGAATTCGTCGGAGGTTATGTCATGCAGAAGTGAGACAGATGCCATGCCCGCCTAATAAAAAGCGCTTCAACTCAGAGAGGATATTTTGAGTTTCATGCATCTCACGTTGGCGAAAAATACATCGAGACGCCCCTCGTCCTTTAATGCCCGTTCACAGACGGAAGAGATGGCGGTTTCGTCCGCAGCGTCCGCTTGTAGGGTCGTGACCTGGGGAAAGTCAGCGAGATTTCCCGGACTTGGCCACATGGGCCTCACCTTGACATCCGGGTATTTCTTTCGGATGGTCTCTCCAAGTTCTGGGAGATTGTCTGGCACGAAATCCATGATGTAGATGTGTGTCGCGCCTGGATCGAGGACCAGAAATACGGATCAACGATTGGCAGCAGAACCCACGGGGACTGTCACCCACCCTCATGAGCGAAGAGGAGCGCGGTGGCTCTCCTATAGACGAATGAGAGACGTCTGGTATATCGGTGGTCGTACTGACCCTATTCCCTTTAGCGATCCCGCGCCTGTGATCACACACGTCTTTCCCTTCAGCTTGCCTGACCGAGGGGCGGTCTCAAGGTGTGACTTGATCGTCTCCAGTCGCGCACGAGTCTGAGCAACGAACTCTTCGCCTCCCCGGTTGGTGTTCGTCTTTCCGTACTGAGACATGGTGAGGTTGTGGACGTAGTAGAAGAGGAAAGAGGGTGTGGTTTACTACTCAGATCCAACCCCAAATGATATTAATACTCTCTACCACTGAAGTACCATTAAGCGACGTCCGACAGGGGTGATGCTTCATCATGCATCAAGCCTCAAGCTCAAGCCCGGTGATCACCAATGCACATCTTCTCTGCCCCCCAAATTATCGACGTTTTTATCGCGAGCTCCTCACGACTCTTCTCCGCGCTCCCCGAGGCAAGCGCAAAGGAAGTAAGTAAGTTACGAATTTCTTATCTCGCGGTGCTTTTTGGCGGGGGACAAACAAACACAAATAGATGTGTCCCCACATGATGTGGCTTCGATCACGCGGATTTAGCTCACGTGCTCCCTCAGTTTTTCCGTCCCGATCGCCTTTTCAGGTTTTTTCTTAAGCTCAACTTTACTCTCCACAAAAATGTCCACTGCTATCGCCGTTTGGTACGTGTTTTCCATCTTGTTTACGCGTTTTTCTGATGCTGAGACGAAGATATAGGAGTGTTGTCGTGAATCCGGGGACCAAGGAGACAGTTGTGCCTCCTCCCGACATTAAAATCCATGTGAAAGGCCTCTCCCTCGGTGCCGAACTCAAGGACAATGACGGCCGCAGCAGCTTGAAGCTTTCCTACGAGATTATCACACCTCCCACAGACGACGACGATGACGAAGAAACCGAAGACGAGAAAGAGGTTCCTACCGCTATTACAGAAGTCATACTCGGTTCGCTTACCCCAGGCAAGGTCGGTAATGTCGTTCCGTTCTTGGGTGGGCTCATAACCCACTTCCCTTTCCTTTAGATTGAGCAAGCCGCCGTGGACCTCATCCTAGATGAGGAGGACGAGTATGTTTTTGAAGTGATCGGTAAAAAGTGGCGACATTCATCTCGCGCTCAGCATCGGATTCTAACCTGACGTTGGCACTGCAGCCCAATCCACATCATCGGAAACTACATTAGTGCGTTCGATGCCGTAATTTGGTGTCGCTCAATCACTAACTGGTCATCCAGGGTATAACAACCTTCCCTGGGGCGATGAAGGTGACGAGAGTGATGACGAGGGTGCTTACCATCTTGGGGAAGTGAGCTCCGACGTCGAAATGGACCCCGCAGAACTCGATGGGATCCATTCCGATGAAGATGACGACAGCGCGTGCGCGTTCTTCCATACATCTCAGTTCTCTCACCTGACACGATTTTAGTCGTTTCGAAGAGATTGTGGAAGAACCCAGGGGCAAGAAACGTCCTGCTGAAAAGATAGATACTGACGATAAATCGCCGCATCCAACCAAGGCTGAGAAGAAAGCCGCCAAGAAGCAGAAGGGCGATAATGGTGTGGTCATTCCGAAGGAGGATTCTGTGAAGGAGACGAAAGAGAAAAAGGATAAGAAAGAAAGAGAGGAGGGGAAGAAGGAAAAAAAGGAAAAGAAGAAGGAAGGAAAGGCTGCTGGGGATGTTAAGGAGCTCGAGGGTGGTGTCAAAATCAAGGATGTCAAGGTTGGAAGTGGACCGGGGGCTCAGAAAGGCCAGTCAGTCGGGATGAGGTACATCGGGAAGTTCACCAACGGCAAGGTTTTCGACTCGAACACCAAGGGCAAACCGGTCAGTCCACCCTAACGTCCATCCATAGTAAGGCTCACGTTCGCGCAGTTTGTTTTCCGTATCGGTGCTGGTGAAGTAATCAAGGGTGCGTCCGATGGTGCGTGTGGGGAGCAGTGTCTCTGAACTTACTTTCCGCCCAGGCTGGGATGTTGGTATCGTTGGTATGAAAGCTGGCGGAGAGCGTGAGCTGATCATCCCTGCTGGCATGGCCTACGGCAAGAAGAAAATGTCTGACATTCCTCCGAACTCGACCCTCAAGTTTGGTTAGTTTCTCTTTCATCCCCATTCTCACGAACGCTGTCCTGACACGCCTTCCGATTCTAGAGGTCAAAGTAGTCTCTATAAACTAGACTGCAGACGACCGCCACATGAGAGGAGCGGAGCAAAAAAGTATCACCGATTCTGTGTGCTAGTACCCCATAATATTATCGGACGCGAATAGCTTTCGTGTGATGCTCGGAGGTGGAAACGACGATCGAACTTGCCCTCCCGTCATGCACCCTCATGTGCATCTCGCCATAGTCTTCACTTTTTCCGCAAAGTCCTGGAACAAGTCTCGGTTGCGAGAAGAGACCCGGAATGTAGAAGAGGAATATACGAAGTTGCTTCGGCTACTGGAAACCTATGGGTTGAAGGCTACGGGAAAGGCGGGACGAAGGCACGGGGAAATCATCATCTTTGTACATTCTCCTCTCTCCAAGTTGAACCAGCTAGCAAGATTAGAACAGTGAGCACGAGAGTTTGGGGCATTTCTGTGGTACGCTAAGGTTGAGAGAGGTCTTCAGATTTTCGACATGGCGTCTCGGCTGCCATTTCTTCCTTAGCAAAACCACATATTCACCCCCCACCATCTCATCGGATACGGCTACTCCATGATCATCTGACGAACCCTACTTCCTCTGGCGGCCTCGGTATTTTCCCTGGCGCCCCCCAGTGGACACGAGTCGTTGGTATCCATCCCCTTCACGACCCCGAGTTTGATCAAGAGTGGGTTCGTTCGTTGAGCAAAGGTAGCCCCACGCCGAACCAAGTGGATAGCGTGAGAGATAACGTACGTCCTTCATCAGCTCCTTCGGAGGTGAGTGACATGCTGATAGATTGGGTGTTCAATGGTTCAATCAGTACGGAGAGGAGGTCGGATTGTATTTCGCCTTCCTTGCCACATACACGAAATCTCTTACGCCGATCGCCGTCCTCGGCGCGGCATTCCATTTCCTCGGCGAGCGGTATTCGCCATTCTATTCGTTCGCCATCGTGTTATGGGCCACGTTCTTTGCGGAATATTGGGCGGTGTGCGAACGCAAGTTGGCCGTTCGGTGGGGCTCATATGGAAGTTCTGGTCTCAACGAGTCGTCAAAGAGTCAGACTGCAGAAACGCGGGTTACCCAACGGTGGATGGAGGACTTTGGAAAGCTATCACGCTTGGGTGCCTCGGTTACAGTGCTTCTGGGGTTTATGTGCGTCTTGGTCGTCATCACAGCGATCATCTTCGTGCTTGAGGCCTTTCTGGCGATATTATACAAGGGTCCAGGAAGTCAGTTTGCGGTACGTGCGGGTTCTTTTTCCCTGTCTCCGGCCAGAAAAGTTAATGAAATCGTAATAGCCTGTCATCCCGATGGTACTCTTCGCCGCCAGTGCCCCGACTGTGCTGGGCATCTATCGGTTCATTGCGATCCGCAGCACTGATTTCGAACGACACGACACCCATTCCACCTACACATATTCGTTGACAATGAAGCGATTTGCACTGTCGACAATTGTTTCGTACTTCGGCATCACCCTCTCTGCGTTCATTTATATGCCATTTGGCCGGGAGGTCCTCGGCTTGCTCCACCTCCAGCTCTTTACGTTCGACTTGATAGGGATGACCAGCCCGCTAGCCGGGGAGGAGGAAGAGCTGTTGTGGGAGCATGATTTGTTTAAGGCATCGACAAAACTGAACAGTACGAGGTTACAAACACAGATGTTTGCGTTCCTTGTGACGGCTCAGTTGGCGAACGCCTTCCAGGAGTTGGGAATGCCCTACATCATTAGGTGGTTGCAATCGTCAATCAGTCCTCCGACCAACGTGAAGCGGTCCGGCGATCGATCGGCCACCCGGGAAGAGAAGCTATCAGACCGTGTCAAGGAAGAAGTCTCCACACGGCTAGATTATGACATCTTTGACGACTACTGCGAGATGGTCACTCAGTTCGGCTACATTGCTATCTGGTCGAGCATATGGCCTCTTGCACCAGGTAAGTACCTCATTTGATCTCAGCTATCGGTGAGGTGACCAGGGGCATTTCGTTCAGTAATGGCTTGTCTCAACAACTGGCTGGAGGGTCCCTCAGATGCGTTCAAACTTACCACTCACATGCGGAAGCCGATCCCCGTGCGTGTAGAATCGGTAGGCGCATGGCTGGACTGCATCAGGGGAATTGCCTGGGTAGCAGCTGTGGTGAACATGATTCTGGTCTGCTTGTACCATCCCGACTTTGTCCACATCGGTATGGCGAGCTATAGAGAGGCGGACTTCAAGACGTGCCTCTCGATTGGATTGATCGCCAGTCACGCATTCCTGGTCGTGCGTTATGTGGTCCGGATTTTGGTCGATGTGATGTACTGGCGGCACAGCGAGGAGAAGGAGAAGTTGGATAGGACCGAGCAGAAGCTGCGAAGCTCCTGCCTAGGAACGTTCGCCAAGTCCGCTATCCATACGACTCAAGAGGAGGAAACTCGGGACGATTTTTGGACTTTAGATGAAGGGTTGGAAGAGATACTTCGAGGTTCTAAAGAGGATTAGGACATAAACTTGAAATCCATCGACTTGCTTTAGACGCTCGTTTTATTTCCTGTCCACGTGGTTTGTGTATAGAGTTTTCTACGTCAGTCCCCAGACGTCATCTTCTGTCATCCGCCTTTGACCATGTCCACGACGTCCACAACCTTCAATCCAGTCAAGGTCGCCCTTGGTACCATCGGCTTCGTGCTGACCATTGGCACGCTTTACTCTGTTTTCAATTCGACCTACCTCGACACCTCGGACCCTCTCCTCGCACATCTTCCTCACCCTCTACAATCCACCGATTATTTCGCGAACAAGTCCAATCCACTCAACACCGTATTCATCAAAAAAGCGTGGGGATGGACTTCTGGTGGGTTCGCGTTGTTGTACGTGGCCAGCCCGCCGGGCATCAGGTCGTGGAATCGGTTACTTCAATACGTGATCGTTACGCTTGCCTGGCTCGCCTTCACAGGGTGGTTTTTCGGTCCTCCGTTGATTGAGCGAGTGGTCGTGGCTTCAGGAGGTCAATGCGTTGTGGCTGTCCCTGTATCCGGAGAGATTATCAACGTCCCCATCGAATACTGCTACACGAGATCCTCCCTTTCCCCTGCAACCCACCCAACCCTCTTTTCCTCCGTCGCCACTGGCTTCACGACGGCAAATCCTTGGTCAGCCCGCCCGAGGCTGCGCAAGGGCCACGACGTGTCAGGACACATATTCCTCCTCACTATGTCGGTCCTCTTCTTGGCCGATCAGATCACTCATTCGTTCAAGTCCACCGTGTGGAAACCGATCCATAATTTGGCCGTGACCGCGAACGTGGTTCTGATCGCAATTTGGGTGTTCGCGACTTATACGACCGCGATTTACTTCCATACTCCCTTCGAGAAGCTTACTGGGTTCCGTACGTTGTTGTTCTCGTGCCTCGCTAATCCAACGCTGACGTATCGATTTCCCCAGTTATTGGTATTTCCGCCTTCGGCCTCACTCAAATCCCATCATTAAGCTCATCTCAGGCGGTAACGGTTCCGATACCTGACAACAAGGATGACTGAGTTGTACCCTATCTCCGTTACTTCCGACACTTACATATGTAGATGTCAAGCGACCGCCGATGCCAGCTGTCGATCTAACTGCTGTGCTCCCACTGCATGTACATAATCCAGTAATTCCATCTGCTCCAACGTCACAACAATTGCGTTGGTTACGTTCAACACTCAGTGCTCATGTCTAGTTAGGGTCGACTATTGCAAGCGACTGTACAACAACGACAACGGTAGGGCAGTAAAGGAATCACGCAAAACAGAGGGTATTGTGAACAGAACACGACAGTGATATTCAGTCAGACTCGGGCTCCTGATCTCTCCCACGGCTTCTCAGATACTCAACAAACTCTGCCAAAAACAAGACCTGTTCGAAACTCTCAATAGCCTTCACACTTCGACGTCTTCGCGCGACAGAGATGACGCGTTCGACCATCTGAATCGTGTCGGCTCGGACCGGTTGGCCGTCCTCAGCTTCTGTGTCAGTTTCACTACCATCAGTCGAAGGGGTCGTTCCCCTTAGAGAGATGAGCTCTGGCTCCCCCTCGAGCCAACCGCAGAGACCCAGTTTGAGCATCCAGCAACATGCGACTAGTCCTGCGCGGCCGACGCCGCCTCTGCAATGGCATAAGACATTTATGCCCTTTAATGTGTAGTCGTTGATTAATCGCGTCACATGGACGTCAAATGAGGCGGTATCCAAGGGAGCGAGTCCCTCTGGTAGTGGTATTCTGAATCAGAGCCGTCAGTGAAGTAAAGAGGATAGACGTGAGTAGGATCTGACCTCAAGACGTCGATGCCAATTTCGTCTGCGATTTTGGCATAATCTGACCAACTCACACCCAAGTATGTCAATTCTGTGTCATCTAAACAGCTATAGGGCAATTTCCTCTCAGTTCGTGGCAAAATTGCGGGAAAATTGGAAAATACCAGACAATGCACCCAACTCCAAGCGTCCTCATTCGTTCCAAGTCTCGAGATAGGTCACGGCAGACCCCAACTCGACCATTTACGGGCCCTGTAAGCCTGACTGAAGGGCAGGCGAGCAATTTTAGCCAACGTAAGAGAGAATTCAACCGAGTAACGTACCCTTTTTGCCTGGGCAAGAAGACAGTAGCATATTGCCAATTACGGGCTGTGTTGTTTCAAGCGTAAGAGCACATTCATCAAGGGCAGGTGCCACTTTTAACCCCGAAGGAGTAGGGGCTCGCGGGGGAAAATTGTGGCCTTTCCCTGAGATCCCGGTGCTCACGGCAAGCTGGAGGGCTCGCGAAACAGAGAACCCATTCCGTAGTCCAGCCTGAGGAGGGGGGGTTGATACCTCATCCGAGAGTTGACATGGTATTGGTGGCGGAGAGAGACTTGTAAACGAAGGTCTTCGGCTGAGGCGATGAAGGCGGAACGGGGGTGGGAGTCCGTGAAAAATTGGGTATGACTTTGGATTTCGTACAAGATGCGAAGAAATTACGGGTAGGAGCACAGGAGCAATGATAGAAGACGTGCTAGAGCCAGAACATTAGCCGTCAGGGAGGTGGGATAACAGATACTCCGTGTCCCGGCACTCACTTGATGGGGTGACTCTCCGAGGTCTTGATGAAATCACTCATCGCGAACGCATCATTGTTGTTGGTAAGGCTTTCATCCATAGCCGCAGAGATCTCCTTTGAAAGGTTACCACTTTGTGGCATAGCGCATAGTTGTGGACATTCCGGAGAAGGCGCCACCGGCGACGTTTGTTTGGTGGTGAGCCACCACGCCTGGATGTCGGCGAGGGTTTTTTGGTGAGCCTTGATGGATCTTACATGGTCTGGCATGTGTAGGGACATTGGGACGTAGGTCGCAGCGGCACCTGAGCACCAGCGGTGATATCAGTGTGTTGGATAGGAACAGTAACATATCACAATACCATTTGGTCCGAACTTGAGGCAGTTGTACTCGCTCTGTTGATGCTGGGACGCAAAATGGGCCAGCTGTGGGTGATTTGGCGGGTCAGCGAGAGCCACAGAATGGGTTTTGAGAATATTCTGGTGTTACCTGGAGGGCGAGGCGTTCATGGGACGAAGTAGAGGAGGACATAAGTTAATAGATTCCTGAGGTAACCATCATCGTTTTGCGCGCTTGAAAGTATCCGCTCCCCGTTCTCGCCTCGACGTCGACGTCGACGAAATTATCCGTCCGTCCTTTCCTCTCCACCGTGTCGTTTGCGACGTCCATTCTTTCCTTCTCTCCACGATTCCTGGTCTCTTCTCGTCGTAGAGAGACCGTTTTCCTTTCCCTTTTCTCATGGCCTCAAGCTACCCACTTAAGGTCCAAGTCTCAGATGTACCAATCCCTACGACCCGACGACCCACCCAACTAGTCTCCCAAGCCACCGTCCGCAGAGCAAAGACCCTCACTAGACCAGAACGAAGCGTCGCCCCCGTTCCCCTCATCACCCCACAACCCGCCGGCGTTGGCGCAGCCGACCCCGTCACTTCAGGCGGCTTCGACCCTTGGAAGATTTTCTCTCGGATTGTCACCTTCTGGGCCCCGGGCGTCCTCCTCAGCTCACTGGGTGGCCTACACGACAAGCAGAAGCAGCAGGCATGGCGGGAGAAGATAACCCTTTGCCTCATCATTCTCTGTCTATGCGGGACAGTGGGTTTCATCACCGTTGGACTCCAGAACGTGTTTTGCCCACAAAACACTGGAGGAACCGCAGCCCGGTTCATTAGCGTTGGCTCTACCCCCGGCTTAGTGGCCATTGGAGGTTTCATCTTCAATTCAACCCAGTCTAGCAACGCAGATATCCAAACACTCTCCACAAAGTACTCCGGCCAGGACATTTCCAACTATTTTCAACGATCCGCCAACTTCTACACCGCATGCACCGGCCTACACTTCCGCGCTGCGATCGATGACCCATGCGAAATCTCGACAAATTGTCAGCTCGGTGCCCTCAGCGCACAGACCATTTCCACCCTCGGTCTACGAAACGTCAGCCTACGAGCCGGATACGATTGGAATCAGGTCACGAAGCTTACCAATTACCTCGTACTTGATGGGACCGTCCTCAACATGACACCCTATATGACCGTTCACAAATCTGCCATCCCAGGCGATAGTGTCGACACTGCCCTCCGCACCATCCTCTTCGAAAACTCAAATAATGGAAAAGACGGAACCCTCATCTTTTACAGCCGCAGCGATCTCAAGGCTGCAATCCCTTGCCTCGCCCAACGTTACCACGCTGGCAACATAGATAAAGTCACGCCAGGCTGTTTCATTTCCCAACTGGTCCTTTATGCCGGTCTCATCGTCATTCTCGGTCTGATCATGATCCGCTTCGTCATGGCTTGCGTCTTTAACTGGTTCCTTTCCGCACGACTCGCTGGAAATGTCAGCTCTTCCCAGCTGAACAAATCCGTGATCAGTCCGAGTGTCATGCCAGAGGGTGCCAATATTTCCATCGACAATGTCAACGGTCAGGCCCCCTGGGCAGGGGGGCAGAAGAAGCTGCAGAAAACACCCAAGTCCGCTCGTTCTACCGGATCCGGTTCGACCTTGGTTCATTCCGAAGCTCCCGCTCCGGTCATGAGCCTCGCTCAGATTGGAGCGGAGTTGTTCGCTGTCTGTCTTGTCACCTGCTATTCGGAAGGCGAGGACTCACTCCGCACGACGCTCGACTCCATCTCGACGACTAGTTACTCCGACTCCCGCAAACTTTTGTTCGTCGTGGCAGATGGTATGATCACCGGCGCTGGTGAGAAGCGAAGTACGCCAGATACCTGCGTTAGTTTGTTGGATCCGGATCCCCGATTCGGAAATCCTATGCCAATGTCGTATGAAGCGGTCGGATCTGGCGCGAAGGCTGAGAACAGAGCTATGGTATATGCCGGTCACTATAGTGCGTACTCCATCCTTCATCCGCTTCCTGAAGTTGTGTCCTGACACAGTTGCAGCCGTTGCTGGCCGTAAGACCCCAACAGTCATTGTGGTTAAGTGTGGGACCGAAAAGGAAGCCGCAACCGATAAGAAGCCCGGCAATCGAGGAAAGCGGGATAGCCAGCTTATTCTGATGAACTTTTTCTCACGTGTCACCTACAACGACCGCATGACTCCCCTGGATTTCGATCTATTCCGCAAGATCCATATTCTCACGGGCGTCACCCCCGACTATTTCGAGGTCTGCCTGATGGTGAGGTTAGAATCTCACTCGGGTGTGGTCAGCTGCTGACAAGGAGCTCAGGTCGATGCTGATACTAAAGCCCACCCCGAATCGCTGAAACACCTGGTTAATTGTATGCACAATGACCAGATGATCATGGGTGTTTGCGGCGAAACGAGGATTGCAAATAAGCGACAGTCATGGGTAACGGCAATCCAGGTCTTTGAGTATTTCATCTCCCATCACATGGCCAAAGCGTTCGAATCCGTTTTTGGTGGCGTCTCGTGTTTGCCAGGGTGTTTCTCGATGTTCCGTCTCAAAGCCAGGAAGTTCACAGGCGATGACTGGATTCCGCTTATCATCAAGCCCGAGATCGTCAAGGAGTACAGCCAGAGCGACGTCGTCTCTCTCCATCAGAAGAACTTGCTCCTACTTGGAGAGGACCGGTTCTTGACCACGATTTTAATTCGGACGTTCCCCAACCGCAAGATGATGTTCCTTCCACAGGCGAGGTGCAGGACCGTCGTTCCCGATACGTTCTCGGTGCTCCTTTCGCAACGCCGTCGCTGGATCAACTCTACTATCCACAATCTCATGGAACTCGTCCTGGTCCGAAATCTTTGCGGTACTTTCTGCTTTAGCATGCAATTCATCGTGTTCATGGACCTTCTTGGAACCGTCGTCCTGCCCATCGCCATCGTTCTGACGTACATTTTGATTGTGGGAGTTATCCTGAATCCCCCCAAGTCTTTCGAGGAGGCGATTCCTGTACTTTTGCTCGGAGCGGTGTTGGGTCTACCGGCCGTTCTCATCCTGATTACCACGAGGAAGGTGGTTTACGTATTCTGGATGTTGATCTACCTCCTGGCGTTGCCCGTCTGGAACTTGATCCTTCCTGTATATGCGTTTTGGCATTTCGATGATTTCTCCTGGGGAGAGACGAGGTAAGTGGTTCGAGCACGGTTCGTCTACAAGCACCCACACCTGCTTCCAACAGGAAAGTCGAGGGTGAAGCCAAAGGAGAAGCACATGGTGATGGACCGGCAGTCGCCCAACCCGTTAACGTTCCCCTACGCAGATGGGAGGATTGGGAACGTTCGCGACTGCGCAAGCTCAAGCGAGAGGAGAAGAGGAGAAGAGACTTCGAAAGAATGCACCCTGCCGGATACCAGACCGGGGAAGGGTACCTCATCCCCCGAAACGAAGTGAAGAGTTACGATGGCTCGGACACGATGTCCGTCGCTTCTTCAGAGGACGACCATTGGGGTATGCAGATTGGCGGCTACAACGAACACAATCCTTCATATCCCCCACCACCCTTGGCACTTCATACGGAACACGTGAACGCCTCCGGGGAAACGCTGGCCGGAGACCAACTGGAGGCGATGCTCGAGGTGGGATTCGATGAAGGGCTTTCACCAAATAGCTCAACTACAAGACTCGCACCGCGACACCACGACCGACACCAACTGCAGGACACACCCGTGTCACACTCGAACGGGTATACGGCTCTTTCACGTACGCAATCGCCCACATCGCCAAACACACCGAGAAATGGTGGCGCTATCAGTTCAGGGATTGCGGAGTGGAAGGGCCATGTGAAGAAGCGGAGTGGAGGGAAAGTGGATGTAATGGAATACGGACCATTGGGCCCTCTCGATCCTGGGTCACGGATATGACGACTGGTGCTTCTTCCGCTGTCTTGACTCGCGTTCGACATGCTTTCCGGTTCATAATCTCTCTGCGTCGCTGTTTCATGTATACCCACCGTTGTCGTGGTTGGTCCTTTACCCCATTGTGTTCATATTTCGCTCCTCCATCGGCGTTCCTCTTGCATTTGACTTCTTTTCCATCCGCAATCTCCTCAATCTCTCCGCAATCACTGTCGCACATACTCACTCTCCTCACTCTCCCTTCTGTTCCCTCCCAAACCAAGAGCGCCACTACAGTCTGAGTCTCGCAATAATGATTTTCTGTCCTGTTCTTTAACCTCTCCCATTCACCCTGGGCCTTACGTTTGTGACATAACAACTAGCTAGAGAGCAAGTGGACACAACTTTTATTCTTCGTTACGCTCCTTGTCGTCTTATTTCGCAACCTTGTGTATCGATCTGGGGCTGTTTTTTTTTTTTCCTTTTTGCTTTCGGGTGAAAGTAGCGCATAAACGTAGGGTGCTTTGGGATCATTTAATCGTCTGAGGTCGGCGAGTCGTCAAGCGTGAAAACTCTCAACGTGCTTAGCTTATTTACATCCTTGGACACTGGGCGGTTTACACTAGGTATTTAACACCGCTGGGATGTCGTAGAATCACTCAATAGTCAATCATCATTGTACATGAGTCCGCTTTATGTCCGAGACGCCACCGAGTGAGCGCAGGTGTGGGGCCGTCTCCCCCCCGGTAGTCGGGACACGGTTAAAAGCACCGACGATGTTTGGAGCACGCCCAGCTGAGAAGATGGTGCAAACCCTGGTATTCGCGTCGCAGTTCCGGTGACCTTTCACATGAGACCACGCGCGGTTTTCAGAGACGAGGATCCAGCTCAGTGCCACTCGGAGATGGTTAGAGTTGCCCTAGATCATGGAGCTGTAATCCAGAAAGTACTCACGGAGGCGCATACAAGCAAGATCTCTCGTCAACCTATATATTCGGTCAATTTTTAATCAAGTCGGGCTTCTCTTCTTGCGGCGAAGGAAGCAAGCGGAGTTAACACAAAGCTGATTCTAAAAGATTGTTCCGTTTCCCAAACTCCCGGTGTCGCCAATTGACAACAATGAGAAGAATGAGAAAGGGAAGAGAGAGATCCCCCGACGACGCAAGCCGATAGTGCAATAGCGAGGTCATCGCGTCCTCGAGTTGCAAGCAGAGCTCGAGGAACAAGGGCTGCAAAAATTAGATAACCAAGAATGAAGGCAGTGC
>Ga0307514_10000524_pt1 | contig 75383 bp, 65 predicted proteins | sample 16_EM_MG_FD_203088 | JGI IMG/M metagenome (GOLD analysis project Ga0307514, IMG submission 203088) | Populus trichocarpa ectomycorrhiza microbial communities from riparian zone in the Pacific Northwest, United States - 16_EM | ecosystem: Host-associated > Plants > Roots > Unclassified | place...
TTGACATTCATGATATTTTTAATATTGGGTGAGTAGTTGTGGATTAATACCTTTATTGTAATGTTTTTTGACAGTAGTATGCGGAGAATTTGCAATGGAGTAAATTGGCAACTGGGAAGTGAAATACAACCTATGTATGGATGTTTCATCCCTAGAACATGTTGTGATCAGAGAAAACTTGGTGACATCATTGGATTTCAAATAATTCAGATAGCTGCACAGAAAGCTTCTTTTCAACTGACAATAATTGCTCTGGCCATAGACATAGTACCAACTTCCAGAGACTTGGAGAGATATACTAGTGGGCTTGGAACGTGTACAGTGGGTACACTGTAGAAGATGGAGTTGAGTCTAAACAGGGTGGTGGAAACATCCATATCTTAACTCCACTGCTTATATCGGCACAGAAAGCCAGTACGGGGATGGCGGTGTGGCAGAAATCCCAGATCAGGAGATCGCACACGGTAGCTTGCGTAGGAAGCTACGAAAATGGAGGCTTCGTTTCGAGAGGCGTAGGGAGCGAGTAGCCGCAACGAGATAGTTGATTGGCTAGAACTAAGAAACAAAATAGAGAAGAAGGAAAGAGATGAGATGATGATAGGTGAGGTCTGTCTGAATGGTGGTGTCGGATGGTCGAGGGAAGGTTTTTCAACCTTGTTGATGGCGTGATGCAGAGCCACGATAACCCTAACCCAGTCACGTACCCACTGAAATGCATGGCTATGTATTGGTGGGAGCCGTTTTCCCACCACAGCGGTGCACATGGATAACAGAGATGGACTGGGTGATTGCAAGTGAATATATTTCGAAGACTCAGAAGTTGATTGGTAAATCAAAAAAAATCACATTAAATAATGTATAACCCATAGAAAAGTGGTTTCTGGGATGTGAATCCATAGTATATTTGATGGATGGCAGTAAGAGCTCCTATCAACCTGCATGTTGACTACATTACTATGATATGCATACAATTTTGTTCGCTAAATACTATACATTATGCTGGATTCAACGATACAGCCCAATACACTTCATTGCATGCTCCCAAGTAGGCTCTCAAGATGTTCTTAAGTACACACCTGAGTACAATCTCAAGTATGCTTCCAATGCTACTCAATCACACATTCCGAGCCTGCTTGACTCTATGCTTCCAGCTAAGCTCTCAAGAAACGTCCATGTATACTCCAAGTATGTTCCCAGATATACCTCCAAGGACATTCTCAAGTATACTTCTGAGCATGCTCTCAACATCACTCTGAATTGCAAATATTGGTATACTCGCAGCCATATATGCTTTTATGTAGGCTCTCAAGATGCTCTCAACATCAGCAACAACCCCAGTTTCCGTCTGAAACACCCGGGTGTTCCGGACGGCTCTGACGGCTCTGACGGAACCTCGTACCCTCTGACGGAGAGTTACACACTTCCCGTCGCCCAGGCGATGGGTTGCGTTGCATAGTAGAGCACCTGGGAGCGCCGGCTACAAACCTGGGAGCGTCTGGGAGCACCTCAAATCACAGTTGAGCATTCTGGGAAAAACAACATCTTCTTTGGGAACGCTGCTGGTGCTTCTGGAACTCATAGCTACTACTAATCGTGCAACGATTTTCAAAACTCATGAATTCAGGTTGTATTCTCATCTATGTATCAATGTATCTATATAGCTACCAATCTACAACTCAGAGATACACTCCGAGGCCGTGATCGAGCGAATTTGGGGATGCACTGGGAGGCCATGATCGAGTGAGTTTGGAGATGCACTTGGAGGCCGAGGTCGAGTGAACTCAGAGATGCACTTTGAGGCCGTGATCGAGCGAGTTTAGAGATGCACTTGGAGGCCGAGATCGAGTGAACTGAGAGCTGCACTTGGAGGCCGTGATGGAGCGAGTTTGGAGATGCACTTGGAGGCCGAGATCTAGTCAACTGAGAGCTGCACTTGGAGGCCGTGATCGAGTGAGGTTGGAGATGCACTTGGAGGCCGAGATCGATCGAGTTTGGAGATGCACTGGGAGGCCATGATCGAGCAAGTTTGGAGATGCACTTGTAGCAGGCTATGATGGAGCGAGATTGGAGGAGTACTTGGAGGAGTTCGACAAGGAGGCAGTCGGTCGGAGGCGCGCCAGGTGCTGAGACTCTATTCATCGGTTAGTTAACTCGAAACCGTGGGAATGTGACGAGGTGACTTTACCTTTGAAGCTCATATGGAGAACTGTCTGCTGGCGGTGGATCGGTAGGGAGGTATGCCGGAAGCTGAAGCTACATTCAGGGGTCAACTCGAAATCGTGAGAGTGAAGGGACCACAGACAATCTTAGGTGTATGCTGTACTCGGTGTCAACTCATGATTATGGCATGGAGAGATAGAGAGGTGATCGAGCGAGTTTGAAGATGCACTTGCAGGCTATGATCGAGCAAGATTGGAGGGGTACTTGGAGGTGGTCGATTTGGAGGAAGGCGCGATGGCAGCTGACACTCTATTCATCTTAGGTGTATGCTGTACACGGTGTTAACTCATGATTATGGCATAGAGAGATAGAGAGGGATGACTTAACTTTGTGTTCTTGCGATGATGTTAGAGTTGTGGACAAGAAAGAGGGAGATGGGAGATGAAGATGAGAACGATATGGAGAATACGAGCAGCTATGAGAAATCACGAGTAGAACTTGCCTGATTGGGTTTAGAAGACCCCGTCTCGGGGATATTACACGCCGGATCGGGACTTGTACCTGCCGTATCGGGGATGGTCAATTGACTGGCACACGAAATTCTCTCAACTCCCAGTCTCTCATGATGATTTCCCCCATCTCCTCTGATCTCTCTCTTTCTTGTGCTCAACTCTACCATCACCTAAGAACACGAAGTTAAGACATCTCTCTCTATCTCTCTATGCCATAATCATGAGTTAACACCAAGTATAGCATACACCTAAAATGAATAGAGTGTCAGCTGCCGTCGCGCCTCCCTCCAAATCGACCGCCTCCAAGTACTTCTCCAATCTCGCTCGATCATAGCCTGCAAGTGCATCTCCAAACTTGGTCGATCACGGCCTCCAAGTGCAGCTCTCAGTTCACTCAATCTCGGCCTCCAAGTGCATCTCTAAACTCGCTCGATCACGGCCTCGGAGTGTATCTCTGAGTTCACTCAATCTCGGTGTCCAATTGCATCTCCAAACTCGCTCGATCACGGCCTCAAAGTGCATCACTGAGTTTACTCGACCTCGGCCTCCCAGTGCATCTCCAAACTCGATCGATCATGGCCTCCAAGTGCATCTCTCAGTTCACTCGATCTCGGCCTCCAAGTGCATCTCCAAACTCGCTCGATCACGGCCTCCAAGTGCAGCTCTCAGTTCACTCGATCTCGGCCACCAAGTGCATCTCCAAACTCGCTCAATCACGGCCTCGGAGTGTATCTCTGAGTTCACTCAATCTCGGTCTTCAATTCCATCTCCAAACCCGCTCCATCATGGCCACAAAGTGCATCTCTGAGTTCACTCGACCTCGGCCTCCAAGTGCATCTCAAAACTAGCTCGATCATGGCATCCAAGTTTATTGTTTAGGAGAGACGGTGGGTGTACGGACATACAGGGGTAACGGAGGTGGAATGAGCGACACGGAGTATATATTCGGGAGAGGGGTAGATAGATAGACAGCATCTCATTATCATCTCATCTTGTCATATAACGACAATACACACTCTATCTTTCCCAACTTTTGGTCTCACTCACTCTTTCCGAGATTTCTTGGATCCGCACAATTGCGTGGATCCTTATGGCCTGGTAGTATCATATCTTCTCAACTTCTTCCTACGCTCCTTGAGCTTAATGTAGTAGGAACGTGAGGAGAGATTTTCGCAGCGTCACCCATTACATTGCAATCCCGATGCAAGCGTGTACCGAAACGGTGATCGGAGGGCGATATACAATGTGACCTTTGGTATTGACGCTGGGCACGGAGAAATCCGCCACCTGGGTGTCTCTGACGGCTCTGCCGGAGCGCGTCCACACTGACGCAGGCATTCCGCCCGGACGGAAATGTTATTTGCTGATGAAGCATACTTTCAAGGATGCTCTCAAGTATGTTCTCAATTGCATGACATGATACACTCTCAACCTACTTGGCTCTATGCCTCCAAGTTTACTCTCAAGAGGCAAGACACTCCCAATTTCACCTGCCTATATGCTCCCATATATGCTTCTTGGTATTTAATTGAGAGATTTGAAGAGTTGCAGCCACCAGACACCAGGAGGCAGATTACAGTGGGTAGTGGGTAGTGGTGGGCATATCGTAGCAGAAATCATAACGTCAATCAATATTAAAGTGTGAACCATATCATTATTGTACCCACCGCAATGAGATCTTGCAATGCCTCATAGTTACGTTATTGAAAATCTGAATTTTAGATTTGGCAGAAAAAGTAGAAAATTGGATCTTAGGACTCAGATGTTCTGGCAAAATCTGCTGCTTGCAGCCAACAGATTGTAGGTGTATGTGTGCACATTCAGTTCAGGACTAATAGTGATAATGTGAATGGTATAATGGCCATGGTGATGATAGCAATGATGATAGTGTTGGTGATGGTGAATATAGTACCAGAAGCACTCAATTAAGTAGATTCTGTTTGTCAACATTGGTGTAAAACCTTCCAACAACTCATAGATTTTCATCGGCCAAATGCATCACAGGGAAAACTCAACTCCAAATGATGTTTGCATCTCTCAACTGCAGCTCTCACGTATTGCACTGTTATGCAGTCATCAAGCAGGTTCTAAAGATGGGTATAAATCAGATTTAGACAGCAGAATATTGAGCAGGCTTCAGACTGGGCTTGGATAAGGTGTTCAAATGCCAGCAGGCTCTCCTGTGGTCTCCATACTCCCCTAACAGCCATGTAGTTAACACAGGTATACCTCCATCTCTAGCCACCAGTCTTATATAGTTTCACTGAATGGACTGTAGATGACGACAGACTGCACATCCTGCAGAGGTCCACAGGAAGCTTGCTTTGAGTTGTTCCTGTATGCAGGTACACATAGTGCAGACTATGGTCAATTTGTACTTTTGCTGATGTATCATTTTACCACACAATGAAATACGCACTGTATTTGTTCCAGCTCTTGGTTACATGTACTTATGTTGAGATTTGTTGATCCATGCTATATGTGTGGTTTCTCAAGGCTGCATATTCTGTCAAATCCTGTCACCATATGCTTATGCTTCTTGAGCTAGAGCTGCTCCCTCCAGAATTTCTTTACAACACTGCAAGATGTATGGTGGAATGTTGAAGATAGGCATTCAACCTTCTAGATCCACTGAGTCACAACTAATAATCCTAGGGTAAATCACTGGCAGTCGAGTAAGTCATAGAGCCTCACTCCTTTTGCTCCTGTGGTCTTGATACCTTTCTCCATTTCTCTTCTGCACCATAATGTCCCTCAACAGAATCAACCAACAAAGTGGCTGGATAGTCTATTTAGTAGACTATTCACCTGGATACAGACAGTCATTGATGTGGAGGGTGGCATGGCACCATATATGTGGTATTTGGTAGAGAGACCAGGTGGTGCATTCAACTTTTTTCCTTCACACAAATCAAGTCATAGATGTCACTAGATTATCTTTACATGATCTAGCACAGCAAAATGGCTGCCAGGACTTGATATCATATCTGGAAGTGTGCCCAACTTTTTGTACCCTCCAAGCACTTGACAGCCAGGGGTAAGGTATTCCTGGGATGATCTATCTCGGTACCTCCAAAGGGCGGCGAAGCCGCCACCGTAACTTGTATTTGTAATAGGGCTGTTACGATATGGAAGTAGGGGAGAACCGTGTACGTGTATTCTACGGTACAGAGAAAGAGAGAAGGAGAGAGACTCGAAATATATATAGGAGCCATCGGCCCCTGCAGCAGGACCGTGTATCAGACCTGTAACATCATGTACATCTGTAACAAGGGCATAGCATCTATGACCGAATGATAGTTGGTGACATCACCTCGGATAAGATCCATAGATGAGATCGATTGCACTTACAGATATAAGATTAGACAGATGCGGCTCTCGCCGTGTTTTCCGAATACGTGAGGTCATATGTACTATGCAGTTTATGATGCGACGACTTGGCAATTGCAAATTTGCAATTAGATGAGAACATTACCATATCCATCTGCACGTGATAGTGTCATATGCACATATGACTTCCGGCCCGGCGTCGACTTCTCTGTTTAGTCGTGGCGACGGTAAATTGTGAATTACTATAATATGCTAGCGAGAATATATCAAGAACTAGTGCGTGTTTATCGATGCTGCACAATAGTTTTAATTCAAACCAGTTGAGAGACCTCGATGCTCGATGCGGTTACGTCATCTACTGTCACTGATCGTTCGATGGCGATTATCATTCACTAACGACGAGTCTAATAGTTTTGCCGTTATTGGCGGCTGCAGCGGTGACAACGGATTTACCCAAACATTAGTTTGGATGGCATTTGTCAACAGACAGTATTCGTCATCGGACGGTCGATCTTAATCAAGTGCTGTTGCCACCATAAACCGCCACCAGCAGCGCCCCCAACTCCTCTTCTCCTTCGCCTCTTCCTCACTAATCCCGTTTCTTTTGATGCCCCTCCAACTTTTTCCACTCCCCTACTCCTCCTTCTCGCTCACTTGCTACTTCTTCTGCTCCATTTCCTCCGCCTCCTCTTCCTCCTCCTCCTCCTCCTCCCTCTCCTCCTCCTCATCCCTTCCTCTCTTCTGTTAGACTCCATCAGCTCCCTATCCATCAAGAAGACCTGACTATCCTCGCTACACTCAGTTGTCCTCGACATAGCCCCAACAATCGCCCAACGTTATAACTTTCAGACTGTCCGTATTATGCACTCGCTTCTCCACACCGCATCAAGCCACGCGCCGCACGCTGCAGTAGATAACCCCGAAGATGCACTACGGTGACCGGAGTTTCAGCAATTCAGATACCCCTGATCTGCTCTCTCCATCCAGTTAAAAACATTCCGGAATTTTGGAACATGAATTCTTGTGTCAGCAAAGGAAAAAATAATATAACGAAACACTACCGAGTTAAAGCACTGGTCCTATATACTGCCTTGGAAAATCTGGAGTACTTTTAGATAAGGTAGAGTCCGGTTTAGATATGCATACTAAGTTCATTCATGCATCGACGAGCCTTGTCCAATCTAGGACCGTATCAAACATCCCTAAGTTCCGACTTGTCCGACGCCCGGTGACTGTAAGATGGCAGTCGATATTACTTATCAAAGGGCCACTAATCCAGGCTTCGCGATGTATTAGCATAAGCACATATCCCTCGATATTAGCACTTGAGAGTCAACGGCTTGCTTTTGCCCTTCTTCGTCATCTTCACCCTCCGTCTTCTCCCCCTGGCCTTAGCTTCCATACAGAACATACCGCACTGGGACGTCCAAAAAGTATGGCGTACCACCGCTGTTAGTTACTGTGGTTACAATCTTCGTGGAGGGAGCTGACGGACGCAGTCATAATGCAAGTCAGGGGTGAGGCTGTCGGAATATGACGGAGGCAGTGTTGCACTTGCACTTATGGCTGCTTGCTGCTCCCACACTGTATATAGTCTAGAGGCATTCCCTCTTATCTCTCTTCCAGCACACTACAGCATACATACACGGTCTCCTCCCGGATATTATTAGCCAAAGTGGGCGGAGCTCGAGTGACGGACAATGATACGGAATCAACTCGGCAGCGAAAGATAGCTGAATACCTAGGGACAGTTGTTGTTTAACTGTCCGGCGGAAAATTACTGGCTTCATGCAATACGGCAATCATTCACTATGGAGCCTCGCCGGTGCACCTTAACTCTTCCCGCCAAGCATCAAGCTTGTCGCCGTCTTACAACCTTTATATCCAATGTCACCTGTCCTAGCTTTCGAACCACCATATGCGCGGCCAAATACCTTTGGCATTAGGATGTGCACAAGACAGGATGGAACGAAACCAGTCCAGGTATCGTCTTATGTACAACACTACTTTTGAGCCTTTCATAATAGATATATATAGCCAAGAAGCGTTATATAAAGACACTTACAACCAGCTCAATACTGAGAGTTTTGTTTGGCTCATGCTAAAAACTATGCCGCTTACTACTCGTGCTAGCAGGCAGACTCTCCAAGACCCAGCCTAGACACCACTGCAACTGGAGTGGAGAGTAGGCTAGAAGGGGCCATAGTATATACTAGCTTTGGAAAAGGAAACCAGGACATCCATGATAGGGCGCAAATGACTTCAACATTAAAAAGCGTTATGTTCGTAATAATCGTGGATAGCTGAACAATTCCCAGCGGGACAGTTGAATTACAACTGTCCTAGGAATTCCAGCGGATGATGGTCCGCAGATCCTTCCAAGACAGGACTATCACCAGCGGTGTCGTCTCCGAAGCGGAGACGTATCCGAAGCCTGGGCTAGTATTACAGCAGCATATGTCTTATATTTTGTTTTTATTTATGGACTACTTATATATAAGAATCGGCTGGATGCTACTATTAGCTAAATCTCCGTCAAGGTTTATTCGTGCATATAATATGCCCTCTCCTCACCAATCGTCTCAACGACAGCAACAATGCGACATTATTCATTTTCTTGTTCGGTTATCTGAATGTCAGCAGGATATTTACTTCGCAACACGGCAGAGGATTAGCTTCGTCGGCGGACAGTGATACTTTGGTTGTTCCTAACTACGGCCAATACAGAACCTAATCCCCGGGTCATGTAACCGTCACTCGGCAACCTGAGCTTGGAGTCCAGCAACCTCAGATCCAAAGGACTGATAAAGTGACTTTTGAGGTACTAGATACTGAGCAAAGTACAGGATAAAGAACAAAGTCTATACACAAAATCTGAGCGGGTGTGATAGCAACTCTAGAACGCCTCCACAATAGACTGAGACAGTTGATTGATATACTGAGTAGAAGACAGGACAATGGAGAGAGTCTATATACAAGTCTGAGCAGCCATACACCAGCAAAGCATATCCGATCATACTCCCCCCGCAACTCTAGTCATCACCACTGGTATCCGTAATCCGGCCTTCCGATAAGTGCTATTCGCGCCCCGCTTATCTTTCACCGTATACGTCAAATAAGCTCCGCATCATATGTTTCATATGCAGTTATTTCTGCCTACGGCCTATCAAGGCATTCACCGCTAAAAATTATATCTGATCATACTCCGCCCGTATTCTGATCATCACCGCTTGCACCCGCCCGTCCAGTATCCCACTATCCCACATCCTGCCTTCAGATTATCCATATATGTCCACCGCGTACCGTCCACCGCGTACCGTCCATCGCGTACCGTCTATCGCATATGCCGGAGAAACTCCAGACCCTACGTTCTATATGGATTCATTTCCGCTAGCAGAACCTGCATTCGAGCAATCTCATATCCGAAGGAGGACGATTTGTAGTTCGGTTTACGTTCGGCTGTCACGAACGCTACGGACCTCCTCGCCCTCGAGTTCCTCTCAGATTGTTGATGCCGGATAGACTCTCCTTCGATTCATTTGCCACCCTCAGGTTCGATAGATCTGTTCTGTTTTACATGAATCTGCCGTATTCGATGGATCGGACGTTTTCTATAGATGGGTCCCATCATAGTCCGCGGGAGTCTCGATAAATCCACCACTGCACCCGATACATCCTTACTGATACCTGTAGATCAGCCGCTGGTCTCGATGAGTTCCGCCTTTCGATAGATCATAGATCTTGCCGTTCTCCATAACTTGGACCCATTTGTAACCAGTCCGCGACCTCTCGAGATAGATCAGGAATCTAGATGCATCCACCACTATTATCGCTAGATCCCTACTACTTTCGATAGACTAGCCACTGCGCTAAATAGATACTCTGTCGCCCTCCATAGACTAGCCATTGTGATGGATAGATGCGCTATTCTGATAGCGGTACCGAACACCGCTGCTTTCGATAGATCAGCGTCATCTAAGGCGATCAAGAAGAAACGCATCATTCGAAGTTGATGGCGAAGTGGGAGACACCCAACAGTGTCATCAAATGCAGATCGCCTTTTCCGACATCTATTTGCTCAGTTTCCGTTCGAAATACCGCTGTCAAAATTTACGCTGGTCGCTCTCGGGTAGGGGCGACCACGAATCGGCAGGAGGTACAGGACAGGAGGGATATGGCATCGCAGAGAGGGAAAAACGTAGAAAAGGTTGACGGTAGCATGTACGGTGTGTGGCTGCTTGTACGGTGTGTGGCTGCTTGTGCGAACCAGTGTCCTTAGGGTTACCTGTCCGTTGCTATAAATACTTACTACTTAAGTACTTTGGTATGTTCAGTACTTGCTATATCGTCACAAGCACTAATTGCCGCATAGTAACCAAGCTTACCAACGGCACAATCAAACGGTTACATTAGCGTGCCGCATAACCGGACCTGAGGCGTATCTAACGGAGATTTTGTTTCCTTCGACTTCCAATGGCAATTTCCGATACTGCATATCAATTGAATGGACTGTTTAAGTATTCCATCATGGTTGTGACTGCAAAAGGTACTTCGAGAGTGCACGTATTGTTTTTATTCCAACTGCTTGAACTGAGTACATGACACGTGTCAAAAGTCCAACTTCGGATATGGTAGCGAGAGAAGCTTGGTTGGCGGCAGTCATTCCCAGCCCTGCGCTGGCATTTTTTGTGGGGTGTGTGGCATAAGCTCTCATGTCATCATTGAGTGCGGGGTCATCGCCTGTCTCAGATGAAAATTTTCAATATCAGGACATCTCATTCATCACCTATGACAGTTACTTCTACCAAAATTCAATATATGGACAACCCCAATCTCACCCGTTCTGCCGTGAAGGTCCAAGCATTGGATGCGTACTGGTTTACATGGCTTGTCAAAACCGTTGGCAGCCTGCACGAGCTTGACCCAGACGGTCTTCCCCGAATCCTCAAGACGATCAAATGGAACCGTAATTCCTGCGGTAGGGGCCAAGGAAGTTAGACCTCACGGAAATGAGCTGACGGGGGCGTTGTAGACAAGTCCATAAAAGCGTATAAAGATCAGATACCGAAGGTTAAGCTTCGCCGAGGACCAACATGGGAGCAGAAACAGAGGCTATGGAAAAACCAGAATACGGATAAAGTTTTACTTTGGGCTCAGGATTACGTTGAAGGTCTTCTTCATTGGTGAATACCGTATCCTGACTGTGGCTATCATCATTCAGACGATTAAGTTCTGCATAGGTCAAATCGGCCATTGCTACGTGACATCTCTACCACTCAGGGACGAAAACTTCGCTTATTGTCGCTTGGTATGTTGTTTGCCGCCGCACGCGCGGGTGATCGTTATCACGCTTACATGTGTAGATGGTGGTGGAGTAAGGGGCATGTCATCACTCCTAATCCTTCAGCAGATTATGAATACTCTAGAGAGCAAGGATGTCATCCGCCAGGGCACCCTTCCTTGCCACTATTTCGATATGATTTGTGGGACTTCCACGGGAGGGTAAAAGACTCTTAGTTTATGAACAGAAACCATTTCTGACGCTGAGGATCCCTACAGTTTAATCGCGATTCTTTTAGGAAGGTTTGGGATGAGTGTTACTGAGTGCATCAAGCTCTATGAGGAATTGGGGGAGAAGATTTTCAGCACCAGTGCGAGCTTGGTTGCCGACACAAAATTCAGTTCTGGGGTCTTGGAAAAGGTTCTATATGACGTCGTGAAACACTACAGGCCCGCTACAGAGAGCTACCAACCTGAAAGCTACAGACTTTTGGACACCACAATCGGGCAACCAGGATCCAGATGCCCTATGTAAGTGTGAATTGTCTCTCTAGTATTTCTGAGGCTTATATCGCAGATTCGTTGTTGCGGTAGATCGAGACAAAACCAGTAGTGTGGACGGAGCGACATTGTTCAGGTCATATAAGGTGCCAGGAGATCAGTTCGGGGGTGTACGCTTGGTAGACGCAGCTAGGGCTACAACAGCTGCGCCAACATATTTTACTGCCAAAGGGATCTTTGATGGTCAAAAAGACAAGCATTTCATGTATGTACCCTATCTATAGATATGCACCTGTCGTTTGCGTTCCAAGCTGATCAATAAGCGATGGTGGCCTTGGTCACAACAATCCAGTGCTTCACCTGATCAAAGAGGCCGAGCAGAACTTTCCTTCGACCGAGATCGGTTGCGTCGTAAGTATCGGTACTGGAGTACAACAGGATTGCCGGTTAGCTAGAGAGCGACTCATCACGAGTTTGGGCCTTCCACTGGTGGGATGGGCCGTTGCAAAGTTGGACGCCATCAAGGTCATCAAGGCATTGGCGACATCTAGTGAACACATCCATGAAGTTGCCAAAAACACATTTCGCAACACTGAAATATACCATCGTTTCAATTGTCCTAAAGGCGGGGATATCAAGCTATACGAGTACAAAAAGACAGCGGAAATAAAAGACTTAACCCAGTCATACCTCAGCAAAGACAGCACAGTTGAAGCGGTGGAAGCCTGTGTATCGCAACTTCGTATTGCTGGAGGTCATGCAGTTCAGACAGGAGTAGATTCGGCGTAAATATCTGAAGAAGCCTCTTTTTTTGTGGCCTGGTATTGAATCTCTTTTCTTCCGCCTCTTTTTCGCTTGCACTGACAGGGTACAGATTGACACCGGTTGAAGGATAACTATAGGGATCACTAACAAATCAGTACCCACGGAAGATGGAGTAGTTGCTAAGTAGGAATGGGTTCTGTTTTTGGTGGCGATTTGAATCTCCTTTATGACTACGAGTAACGACGTCCAACGTGGTATTTCGCTAAGTGGAATGGGTGATGTTTTTGGTGGCGACTTACAATTCATTTTCGCTAACATGTAATGACAGACAACGGATAAGTCATGTTTTTGGTGGATTTGCAGTTCCTTTTCGATAACATGTAATGGCGGATGGCGGATAGGTCATGTTTTGGTGGGTTTGCAGTTCCTTTACGATAACATGTAATGGCGGATGGCGGATAGGTCATGTTTTGGTGGTGCAGTTCCTTTTCGATAACATGTGATGACGGATGATGGATAGGTCATGTTTTGGTGGGTTTGCAGTTCCTTTACGATAACATGTAATGGCGGATGGCGGATAGGTCATGTTTTGGTGGTGCAGTTCCTTTTCGATAACATGTGATGACGGATGATGGATAGGTCATGTTTTGGTGGATTTGTAGTTCCTTTACGATTACGAATAACGATGGGACGATATTCTTTGAGATTTCTAGTCATAGTTTCGGGTAGCTTGTAGGTTGGTTGTAGCTGTAGAGCTGATTTTGTCCTATAAACAATTTAAAGTTATGTGAGAATGCCACGCCATTAAGGTTGCAGCGGAAGGAGATAGATAATATCTGAAGCAAACGGAACGGAATTGTAAGGAACAATGTGCTTTCATATCGAGTAGGTCAAAGGTCTGTGTAGGCTAAAGGTACGTGTAGGCCAATGGTATGTGTAGGTGATTGAGAAACTTCGGGGGCTCCCAGCTATGATGTGATAGTGTTGGATGAGAGACGATAGTTGTTGGAGAGAGTATGCAGGTCGACAGGTTGGAGGTGGGGAAGGTAGAGAAGAATATAGGGTGACAGCGAAGAAGACGTGGGTTGAGAACTGGCTTGCCAGAGCGGACAAGACAAGCTGTTCCAGTTGTCCGTGAGGCTCTTGCCTAACTCGCACAAGCAGTCACAGACACCTAACGCCAACCCCATCAGGTCATTATTACAGGTAATTCACTGTCTCCCTTACTCCATTTTTCAGCCGTTTGTCGTTGCCTTTCCTAACATTGTTACTGCAGTCTCCCGGCAGCGACCAGCTCTGTTACAATGAAATGTGGGCAGTGGAGTTTTGCGCTACCATCTTGTCTAGAGTGGTTTGTGTAAGACCTGAATACACGAGTTCGAGAATAAATCCATCGAAAATAGTATAATCGAGAACAGCTCACGATATACCGAGAACAGCGAACCTGGAGCCCTGCGGAATTATCGAGAGTGACAGCTAGATTTCTACGAATTGCCGTGAGTACATGGAGAGCAACAGAGAATCAACTGGGCACAAAGAGAGTACTGGGAGCGGCAAGAGACAGGTCAGAGCGACAGAGCTATGGAGGGCAGTGAATCGACCAAGAGCAGCGACATTTGGGTCGGGCAGATTGTTGGGAGCGGTGACTTTACTATCAACAACTTCAATATCTTGGTAATTGCACATCCCTAGTATCTACAACATCAATATTGACCATCACAAGTGCTTTCGTTTCGGTCAGTGCTTCCAGTCACCTTCATTCAACAGTTGTCACCGGCTTAAGTGGGGTTTCACTGGAGCTGAGATCCTCTGCTCTTTCCCGCCATTTTCTTAGTGGACGAATTTTGCTATCCAGGTAGTTAAGGATGTGGGAAGCACAAGCCATTTCTACCGACTGCGCTCCTTTAATTATTGATAGAATCATGGAAATATGCTAGGAGTTGACGATGGTCCTTTAGGCACAACTCGACTAACCAACCACGAGACCAAGAGAAAATTACAACAGTTAACGACACCAAAAAGAGAGGTTTAAAAGAAAGAGGTCGAGCAAGAAAACTTTGACCTTATTATTATATCTAATATTTATCTCAAACAAAAAAATAAATTGAGATATTCATGCTTGGGTAAAAGAGTAGATCCTACTCTATATTCTCGGTAATCAAGTGTTCAAGTGCCAGCCTATTCTATCCAACTCCATCGCCGTCACCACGCTATAGAAATAGAACCTGACGGCTGTGATATTCGAACAGCTAAACCGTTTTGCGTTGATCAATTCAAGTATATTTAGGTTGACTTTGTGCTCGCCTAGCGTATGGTGTAGAAGTAGGTAGAGAACGAGAATGAGACCTATAGTTCATTCAATGAGAGAAGAGTCTAAAGAAGTAGAGATGTGCTTATTGTATAGCAGTAGAACTCAGAGCACAATATCATTCTAATCTTCAATGCTTGGGCAGGAGTTTCCCTGATCTACCGCCAAATGATCCGCTGCTGTCCGTACAATCTGCTCTCAATAGATCCATCTCTCCCAGTTGCCACTCGAGAGACCCACTGCCCCGATAGATAGATACACTGCACTGGCTCGCTCGCTTGCGTAGTGGGCAATTGATCCACTGTGGGTGCATCCAAATACTCCCGAATCACGATATGTATATTCTGCATTGCATTGCTCTCGAATGATTAGCTCTCGTTCAATCGGTTCTCGATAACTCTGCAGCTCTTCCGTGTGCCCGCCCCTATTAACTAAGAAGACAGGAGTGGAAAGACACCATCTTAAGCGTATGGTATAGTGAATAAAAGGTTCATCAACATCGCTCGTATTAATCAAGCGTCCTCAGTCAACCAATCCTTGAATGGTTCTCTCTTAATAGGTCCGACACTGCTCCCCGTGAGCTCTCTTGTTGTAGACTGATCCGCCGCCTTGAATAGATCCATCACTGTTCTCGCTCAATGTTTCATGGTCGATGATTCTACGGCGATCCAAAGAGAAGGTAGAAAACCACCATCTGGAGTCGATGGCGAAGCAAAAAGACTACCAATAGTAATGATAGTACAAACAACGAGATGTAGCGTGTAGTAGAGTGGAAGAAAGAGATGATTGACCCGGGTCCCGAGGTGGAGGATAGATTGTTTCCGCAGGGCATTGAGCCAGTGGGAATCAGCGTCACGTGCTTGTGACCGCTTGTGCGAATTAGGGTTAGTCCTGGAACCCATGATGAATAACGCGCTGGCTACGTAACTTTTGCGGGCACCAGGGCAATCTCACATATTCCGCTTTCTGGCCGGAGGCTGTTTCTTTGGCGACTCCTGCATCAGCGACGAGATCTCAGGATTTTGTTCTCAGGCAGCGGGTAAATGGGTACACAAAAAGACGGGAAACAAGATGATTAACTTCGTTGAATTGGGACTGAGATCTGAGAACTAAGGTGCGTTTCCTCTGTGTGGGATTTTTTTCTTTATTTTTTTCATCTTGGCAGTTGTATTTACAAGATAAACCAATACCGGAAGTCGCCGCAAATGTTCCAGAGCTTATGCAGTGGTGTGTGAATACCCTGTGCTATCTCGTATTTGCTTTGTGGTGAAAACCACACAACCTCTTAGTCTGTTATTTCGTTTTTCTGGGTGTTGCTGCCGGACTAGAGAAGGCATTAAAGGTAAAAGTGGGTGCAGTTGTGAATATATTGATTGGGTACATCCAGTTGCTGTGCATATGTACTCTACCCCATCTTCAGGGCGTATGGATCCGCACCATCTCCCGCAGCACACCACTTATATAAGCTGTGGGGGGTATAGCACGATTAATGCGTTCATGAAACAGCACCCTGATGAGCTGAAACGCTATCTGAGCTTCTTACGACTCACCTGCCAAGATGTCATTTTCTTATCTGCGTTGCAGTCTCACTTCCTCAGCTCCTCGCACTCACCAAATCCATTCGCTTTTCTATCCACCTCTACATCATCGCTATCACCAAACACTGCAACTATGCCAACTGCATTGGTACTTATCTTTCCAATTGCGTGATTAAGCTACTCCCGCTAGTTCGGCTCTCTCTTTCTAACACTCGTCCTTCTTTACATTTGGTAACGAATTAATGCTATACTTTATTTCGAGGTTATGGAGAGGCGGCGTCCGAGTTGCTGAAGTCAGGTGATCGCAGGGCTCTTTGGGTGTGAAGAAGAGAATATAGTGCGCGGGGTGATAGACGGGAGGCTCATTAGACGGGAGATTCTCAACAGCAGAGCTACAGGAGATGGGCAAGGTTGAGATTGTAGCTGTTTCCACGGTGATGTCTCATCTCGTTTTTCCTTTCCCCTTGTTGCTGCCTCGAATTCTCTAGTGTTCTTCGTTGCTGATGATCATAGCACGAATGTGGGAGAAATAGATGAAGCGTAGTCCACGGCGAACAGGCAAGTGGTAACCTACCTTTCACAAGCCGTCAAATTGCGAAAGTACGTAACGCTGAGTACTGCCGTGTATCTAATAACCAAGTCAAGCACTCTCTTCCGTTTTTGATACGATCTCTCTTCTTCTCCACACTGCGTTGCTATCGCCACCACTACCACAATCATCATTCCTGCCGTTACAACACCAAAATAGGGTAGTAGGGTTGAGTTCACCGTACTCAGTTACATTGCTATCAATCCTCTATTTTAACTTGTATTCTAATGCCGAAAAGGATGCTCTGCATTTTGGCACTGTTGGTAGTGTTTACTCCGCCAGTCGACTGCAGATAGTGCGGTTATATCTCTGGCTTTCGTTCCTGAGCTAAAGCGGCAGATGCAATGAAAGCGACAGATGCAATGAAAGCGACAGATTTATCACAACGGCGGAGAATCTATGGTCTATCAGCAATTTATTACGGCAGGTACTCCTTATCGCAGACGATCTATGGGATACTAGAACAAATGAGAGCACAAAGGTGACGGACAGCGATACTTCCACCAAGACAATCAAATTCAACACCACTAATGGGATTATCAAAAGCAACGTTCCTCGTTTTCACGGATTACATACGATGCAGGACCTTTTGTAGTAGGGATTGCGGTGGATTTATCAAGAGTACCTGAACATTGCTGATTGCAGTACTTCTCATTCCTTCACTCGGCTGCATTTCTTACAGCAACTAGATTTCAGGGGGAGGAGGTGGTTGAGGGGGTAATTAATCGAGTATTTTGGGCTTATTAGTATTCCTGCCAGGACTGGGACAACCTGGGTCGCGGGGATCCGTGGTGGATGAAATAGTCCAGGATACCAAGCACTGGGAAGACTCCAGGATGGCACGGACACTAGGAAGCCCGGGGATTTCCTGTTCCCTAGAATTTCTTTAATGGGGATATATAGATTATTACGGCAGAAACCCGCAAATCAATAATTACCTATCGTGATGCGAAAATATATAAACCTATTAAACATGAAATACTAAATAGTATTGTAAAAAATAACGCCCCACATATAATTCCCGAATAATTGTTCAAACCACTGCTGGTCCTCCCAAAAATATACAGCATTAAGTGCTTTCTCATCATTCATATGCATTTTGAAATCCATACTATCTTCATCCTCCTCTGCATCATCTTCATCACAACTATTTCCATACCCATCCATGCCGTTGTGTTTCAGTGAGTCCTGATAGTCCAGTTCCTCGTTTTCGCAATCCGAGGGCCGGATGTGTGTATACTGTAGTTCGCGGTTCGAGAGCCAGTAGCAATTCGGGGCTGCGTCCGAGCCAACGGTGCCAGATACATCGTGAGGATTGTTGAGTATGGATGAAGGAGACGCGACGGAAAAGACCCCTTCAGCGCCGGGTCCGAGTAGTTTCGCGTCTCGTATTTTCGCTCGCATTGTCTTCCTTTGTCCTATTGACGTTAGCCTAAACTTCTAATAGCGCTGTCGATCCCACCCTGCTTTAGCAAAGTGTAGCACGATATTCATCTCCGACGTCGTCAAGGAACAAACACCATGTCCTTACCTCCTTGTTGCTCTAGTCTCATTGAGAACGTAGATGATGATCATGTATGGAGCGGGTGAATGTGCAAAAGGAACGGGTGACGAAGTAGCTCAGCATCGCGATGTTCAGTGAACGGGCGAGGAAATCGCCGCACGTGCGACTTGGGCGGGTAGCAGCAACAGATCGAAGAAAATAAAGAGTTGGGCATCCATCTTGAGCGTGGTCCGTGGTGTTCTAAAGTGAAAATTAAGGATATCGAGTTAGTCGATCCAGGGGAAGCATGTGTGTTACCCTGCATTTGATTGTACTATGTAAATTCGTAATCCGTTTTCACACAGTATCACTCATTGTGCAGGCAATCCATAATGTTACTTTCAGCGAGGGATTATTGTGATAACGATAGAGACAGAAAACCATTAGAGTGTCTATAGTATGTTTGTCAGAGAGCGGAAAGCAGTCATCAATGCAAATGCAACACCTGATGTTGAGTATTTACTTAGCTGAATACAGTGGGCTTCGCTTGAACTCACGCAAAGGTCCTTAACTAGTAACGTAGTCAAGCTCTAGCCCCGGAACTTTCTCTCAGGCGGCAAATCTGAGGTGGAGACGTCATGGTGAATGTCTGAAAAAACCTCGACGTTTGGTTTCTCAAAACCAATCATTGAAAATCACCTGGCCGCTTGGCGTTACCTGCAAGATTCTATCTCATCATTGAGAATCACTCGGAATATTATCAACGTTGCTTGTTACTTTGGATGGTTCGGTGACTTGTTGATTGACTTCTCTATCTCGAGGGCCAGAGGCCCGTATATGTACAATCTCCCATATGTGTACGTGTATGCTCTGACATGAGACGCATCACCCTGGTCCTGATACATATCCTGATACAGCCACCATCTTCATACAAGACATCAGACGGTGCTGAGACTCACGATCCAAGTACACATGCAACATTGCTCACATTGTAGGCAAAGTGGGCAAAACTATTTATTATATTTATGTATGACAATTACTTAATTGAGGTTCAATGTAGCACCACAATATGGTTGTCAGAGATTCGGATATGAGACCCTCATTTTACCCTTACAATTTCAACGCGAGCGTTTTGATGTCATTTCATCACTTTTCGAGTCGTGTATGAGTGAAAAAGTACGTTAGCTATAGACCATACAATCCTCTCATGATACGTATAACTGTGATTTCAATGACTGCGGTAGTTATGGCGTTGAGTAAAACGACTAAGTCTTTTCGATGCCATCGCGGTGGATCCCTCGTACTCTCAATTGATACGATGGGGGTACAGTGATATTGGGTATTTTCGTGGGGTTCACGGTTATGCAGGAAGTGATGCTGAATTTGTATGTAGAATATTTCTTATGTAGGATGACCCCGAGAGCTTGGGCCACTTAGTGGCAAATTTCCACGAGGCTCGGTGGCTCGGCCCGCCGAGTTCCGACTAAGCAGCTCAAATTCAAATACTACGACAGCACTTTCTTTCAAGTCGCCAGTAGGGAACCAGCGGGAAAACACGAACCATTACCTAACATGTAAATATTAGCCCCCACCATGCTCCGTCTTTCTCTTCCCCACCCTGATTGCAATAAAGCACTTCCTCTATTTATCCAACGCAACAAATTACTCTTTCCCGCTACTATTACGCTCTTCGAGGCTACTACCCTCCTGGCAGGTCACGTCTATTTTTTTTGGTACAGGGTTGCTGACATGTAACAAATCAGGACATCTGTGAACTACAGGTTTATGAGATAGGATAAAGAAACTAGGAGTAAGACTTGATGTGTTGGAATCAGAAAAATGGCTAGCTTATATTTTCATTTATACGACCTGTCACTACCTTGGTGGCTACAGTATATACTTGCCCTGAAACACCAGCACAAGTAAGTTCCTCTTTTGCCATGGCTCACTCAGTCCCTCCACCATCTCTGGGATTGAAGGATTGTCACCACCGGTTAAGGTCTACAACACGACCCAACACTAGTAATCACAAAATGGACGCAAAAGCAAGTTGAGTTGTATAATTAGCTTTTGGGATCCCCTCATCCTACACTTCTGCGGCAAAGTATTTGAACGGATAATCTGAAATAGTACCATTTCTAGTGCCACAAGGCCGTCATGAGCAGTACTAGTCATGAGGTGATCACTCGCTCCACCCATCGTCGGAGAAAGACCTCTTGTCCTTGCACTTGACACTGTGGTAGAGCTCTTAGAAGCATTGTAGGACGGTTGTTCCGGAGGGGTTCTGCACTACACCAACTCAGATGCATCAAGGGTCCCGCAGTGCTAGAATATGGGATACGGTGGGGCACCTTTCCAAAAGGACAGACATCTAGGATGCTAGCTATTCGCGACTTAGAGTTAGCGGAAATTTCGAATCCTAGAAAGGACTCATGATTAAGGACAAGCAGATGTTTCTATCCAATGACATTAGGCTTCTTTACCTCGAAAGCCATATCCGTAGGTAGACTGAATCACTGCATAAGACTACGGTAATACCAGGAGGTTTGCAAGGGGGTCCGAAGAAAGAGATAAGCTGATTGTAGTGGGTTCCTTTAAAATAGGAGATGAGGAGAGGAAAAATTAATTACGAATGATATGAGTGATACGATTGATGAGATGATGAGATTATATTATCTGAATAAATAACGTTGTGCCTAGTTGAATGCATATGGTTAGGGACGTCCCTAGCCAATTGGATCTGATATTTGATTTGGACCAAAGAATTACCGGATATAGTGATTATTAGCCCAAAATTACTGATTACCGACCAATCCTGCGTTACTTCCGTAAAATCTACTTTCAATAGATCTACCTCTCCCGATTGAACTACCACTCGAGAGAATCCCACTGGCTCGATAAATACACTACACTCGAGGCTCATTTGCTACGCTTTGGATACCTGCAATAGATCCGCCCAGGGTGCATTGGGCACTCCTGAAATGATGATTGAACACTTGCGGATTGTACGGTTCTGGATATATCGGTTCTCGTTTTTTCGATTGTGGATAGTCTACATCCTCCCGTATAATTGTCACAGTCAACTTGGAAACCGGAGATAGAAAAATACCATCTAGAGTAAACGCCACTTTGAATGAAAGGTTCCCCCACAATATTCAGATAAGCAATCTGTAGTCGACATTAGACGATGAGAGAAAGTCTGCATAAATCGAACACTGTTCGTTCAGCCGTTCTCTATAAATCTGTTGCTCTGGTGAAATTTGCCGTTGTCGAACTCCGCCACACTCTACTGATCAAGTGCCCTTGGCCAACCAACCGTCGCGTCGATAGCTCCCCTCTTGATTGGTAACACACTACTTCCCGTGAGCTCTCTCTGTTGTTGACTGGTCCTCCGCCTTTGATAGATCCGTCGCTGCACTCGCTCAATCCGCTATGTTCGATGACTTGCGGTGATTAAAATAGTAGATAGCGTAGTAAAAAAGACCACAAATAGCGATGGCAGTAAAGGGACTGATAGGTAGCGGGTAATATAGTGGAGGAGAGAAATTGCCGCTGGGCTTCGAGTCGGCGGGAATCAGAGTCACATGTCTGATATTAGGGCTGTTAGGGTTAGTTCCGAGTGCGGAGGTGAGTTTCCGGGTATGAAAAGCGCGCCGATGCCTTTTTGCGGGCGCAGAGCAAATCTCACCGGAATCGCAGATATTTACCTCGCTTTCCCGCCAGAAAAGCTTTCTCTGGTGAATCCTGGATCGGGGACAAGATCTTAGAAAGTTGTTCTCAGGAAACGAGTAAATACACAAAGATGTGGAATAATGCCCCGAAGATTAACTTTTTTGAGCCGAGATCTGAGCAATAAGGTGTTTCAGCGATTTCTCTCTCTGCAATCTTTTTTCTGAATCATTTTCATCTTGACAGTTTTCATGACAAACCAACAGCAGAATTCACCACATATGTTCCAAAGCTTATGCAGTGGAGCGTGGACGAATGGCGGCAACCGTGCCGTCTCGTATTTGTTTTGCGGTGAAAAACCGCACATTATTTCCGTCTATTCTTTTGTTTTTCTGTGTGTTGCTGTCAAAACCGGAGAAGGCATGAAGGCAAAAAGTGGGTGCAGTTGTGAAATAGTTATATCAATTGGGCGCATACATCTTGCTATACATATGTACTCGACTCCATCTTCAGAGTAGAGATCCGGACCCCTTATCTTTCCATATCCCGCAGCACACTACTTTGTAAAATTGTGGGAGGTACAGCACGATCGAAACGGTTGTGAAATATAATCGCCTATGGATTGTTCAAATAGTGATGATAGAGAAGCTTGATTGTATATAATCTAACAGTGCCACAAGGCCATATATATATGAGTACAAGTGTGAATGCGTGCGTACGCATCTATGTATAGACTCTTCAGGCCGACAGTAATCTCCGGTCATACGAAGCTCATCTCTGGCCATACGAGACTCATCTCTGGCCACAGAAGACAGAGACCTATCATGCAATACTCCCCCTCTTGCTGTACACCGTGGAGCAAGAAAAACAGATAAGAATAGATGAAACAAACAAACAAACAAAGTGATTCCCATAGTAGCCTCCTTAAAACCCTGCGAGAGTGAGCAAGGAAAGAGTACTACCGTAGCCTGAGGATGGCCATCCATAGAGAAACAAGGAAATCCGCGTGCCCAAAAGAAAAGTGAAACAACCTTAAATCCAACCTTAAATCAACCTCTATTACCATAGTCCCATCGCCTTTGTGAATTTCTTGTGCATATCGTTCATCAAGCCTTTGGTTAGTATGTCAGCCACGTTCTCGTTTGTGTGCACATAGGAGTAGTCAACTATCTTGCGGGCATGGAGATCTCGACTATTGTGATAGCAAACATCAATATGCTTTGTGCGAGCCTTTATGATCCCAGTTGTGACATGACTAAGTGCGCCCTGATTGTCGCAGTTGATCGGGAGCGGAGATGCATCATTGCTGTGTATATCTCGGTGGAGCTAGGGTAGCCACTTTGCTTCACGGGAGCCCTCGGAACGAGCAATGTATTCGGCTTCGGGGGTTGACATCGCGATGAGATCTTGGTTTCATGACTGCCACGAGACGGCTCCGTTGTGGAGAAGGAAGACTTGACCACCTTGAGATTTGCGGTCGGCACTATCATTGGCCCAATCCGGGTTTGTGTAGCCAGTGAGTTGATCATTGTTGCCAGTGAGTTGATCATTGCTGCCAGTGGTGCTGAAATGGAGTCGAAAGTCGGCGGTGGATGTGAGATACTGGAGAACTCTTTTGGCGGAGGTGAGATGGCTGGTGAAAGGACGGGAATTGTATCGGCAAAGTGCAGCGACTGCGAATGAGATATCGGGCCGAGTTACAAGTGCCGTGTACATCAATGAGCCGACAATTGCCTGATAGCCTTTGATATCTTTTAGTTCTTTCTCCCCCCGATCCTCGGCCAGATCTAGCTTCACATTAAGATCCATTGGAGTTGATGCACCGTGAGCATTCTGCACATTGAATCGCTTGAAAATCGTGGTGATGAAGGCCTGCTGGCCAAGACTGATGCCGGTGATGGTGCCGGTGCCGGTGCCGGTACCATTTTCCTATCGGTCGTTTTCGATACCAAGGAATTGGCATGCTGGGCCGAGATTCGTAATCTTGTATTGTTCCGAGAGCCTGGCCTTGACTTCAATCGCAGCTTTGGTAGCGTCTTCTGGGTACATCATCGAGATGTAGTCGACGTACAAAAGCATCAGAATACCATCGCTGTGGAGATAGAGGTTGGGGTCGGCCAGGGACTGTGTAAAATCGAGAGAGAGCAAGAGGGTGTTAATATCATTGTGCCAAAGTCGTGGTGCTTGTTTGAGGCCGTAAAGTGCTTTCTTTAGTCGAACAACGTTCATAGGGGCGTTGAGGCCTTCCGGCCAGCCTTCGGGTAGCGTCATATAGATATCATTGTCATTGACCTCAGGATTGAGAAAAGCAGTGACCACATCCAAATGATCAATTTTCCAGCCATGCTTTCCGACCAGGGAGATGAGATATTGAAAAGTGGTGAGTTTTCCGACAGGGGCATAAGTTTCTCCGAAGTCCGTTTGTTTGTAGCCTTTAATGACAAGGTGTGCTTTGTTTCGTATGGTGCCGTCAGGATTGTGTTTCGTCTTGTAGACCAATTTGGAGCCAATTGGCTTGACTCACAATTGCCTTGCTTCCCGGGAGCTGACAGTTGTGAATGTCTTATTCAGCAGAATCGATGTGTACTCTTCTTCCATTGCTCATTTCCAGTGCTCATGTTGTGGACTGTCCATGGCCTCTGCGTATATGAATGGATCGCTGTTGATGGATGTTGATGCGAGAGCCTTTGCCATGATAATTAGTGCATTTGCGGAGATTTTAACCTAACTTTTTGTGACACGATTCGTGTGTGGTGGCTGTGGTTGGCATGACTGCTTGGTCATGGCCGCCATTCGGTGGGCTGTTTCAGCTTCGCCGCGGATATGTCAATTGTGGACGACGGTTTCTCTGGACACCGGCCGGGCATCCTCCTCGTCAGGAGGACGTCATCTTACGCCTATACTTGCTGGGAGACTTCGACGGTTGTCAGCGTCGGGCAGATTGTGGTCTGGATCATCGTCAGTACAGTCATGATCACCACTTCCGTGGCCTTTCCCTGTTCGACTGGTTCCTGCGTGGTCATGGAGAAGTACATCTCCACCCGTTTCAATTTCCTCGACATATTCTGTCTCTTGTGGTAGCTCAAAGATGTCTGTTTGGTCTCCGTGTAGGCATGATGAGTAGCCATTCCTCTCCTCGTCAAAAATGACATCCAACTGTGACCTTACTACTCGTAATGCTTGGTCTCATAATCTCCAAAGTGTAGTCGACTCGTGCACGTAACCAACCATCATACATGGCTTGGATCGTCGGCTGAATTTTCCATCGCGTTGCGGTTTGGGGATAAGTCGACTGGCGTAGCAGCCGAATTGCTGAAGGTGGTGGAGAGGAGCTTTGTACGAGGTTTCATTGCCGTCATTGTTGTGAGAGGGCTTGCCAAATGCTTGCAGCATCTCGTATGGAGTTGGATATGGTGCATGATAGCCGTTGCGGTCGTCTCTTTTTGTTAGGCCTTCGTTTGGGATTCATTGGTAGAGGTAGACTGCGGTATTGACTGCTTCTCCCCAAAAAACAAGTGGCGCCTGGGAGTCAATCATCATAGATCATGCTTTCTCGGTGATGGTCTGGATCATGGGTTCGGTTACCCCATTCTTATGGTGAGCGTAGGGATGACATGGTTCGTATGTTGTACCATGAGTAGCGAGCACCTGTCGGAAGGTCTTATTGTCGTATTCTCTGCGTCCATTGTCGCACCGAAATTGTTTCACTTTGTATCCCATGGAGTCAACTCGGGCCTGAAATAATTGGTAGGCTGAGGTGCATGTTTTCGACTTCTTATCTGGAAGGACCCAAACAGAGGTGTAGCGTGTGTAATCGTCGATGAATAGGATATAGTAGCGATAGCCGGCGGAGGTGGGCGTGGAGCATAGTCCACACACATCAGAATGTACGAGTTCAGATGGCTTTGTAGTGCGCTTGGTCTTGACTTTGATGATATTCTGCTTGTGCTTTGCCTTGATGCATGCGGTACACATTGAGTCGTCTTTTGTATATCCATTAATTAGAGATCGTAGGGCAGCAGGATTAATGTGGGGTAGACAGCGATGCCACAGTCATGATTCTGAGATTGTGAGAGGCTTCCATGTGGCCTTTGTGGGAGGCTTCCGAGTGGTCTATGTAAGTACAGTGGTAGGTGGACTTGGAGGTACAGTGCTGGCTGCATTTGGAGAGGTGGTGTGGAGTGAGCTTGTAGTCAGCTTGGTGGAGTACGCGATTGATGGTACGGTGGTGTGTGTGCTCGATGATGGTACGGTGGTATGTGTGCTCGATGATGGCAAGGTGGTATGTGCGCTCGATGATGGTACAGTAATGTGTGCGCTCGATGATGGTACGGTGAAATGTGCATTCGATGATGCTCTTTTTCTCTTCTTTCTCGAAGTGGACTTCGTAGACATGCTTGGCACTGTCGAAGTGAGTGCAGTTGCAGGAGATATGATATAGAGGTCATTGACCCGATTGCCTGGGATGGTGATTGATGGAGATGATATGGAGCACTTGCCGTGTCCAAATGTGGATGTGTACCCGGCTGTGTCCAATTGATTGATCGAGAGAAGTGAGAGCTGGAACGTAGGCATGTAGAGAGCATTGACTTTGTACTCCTGTGAAACGTTAACAAGTCCATGATGGCTTACTGTGACTTTATTATCATCTCCGAGCTCAATGACTATTGGCTGACGAAGTTCCTTTATTGAGTTGAATCTGGTGCGGTCATTGCACATATGGTGAGATGCTCCGGAGTCAATGACCCACGCAGCTGAAGCGGAGGCTGTGGTGAGTGTGGTTGCATTTTCGGCTAGTCAGATCAGGTCACGATCTCTTGCTGTAGCAAGCGATGCGGATGCTGTGCCTTTGTTGACTTTGTTGCGTTGATCCCGGGCACGTTTGAAGTGGATGCAGTTGGACTTGAAGTGTCCTGAGAGACCGCAGTTGTAGCAACTACGTTCCTCGTTCCTAGAGGTGTTTGTACCGCTGGTGTTTGTACTGCCGGTGTTTGTGTGGTTTTCATCGTGCTTTCTCTTTCCGCATGCTTCAGTGGTATGATTGACCATTTTGCAGTATGTGGATTTATGCTGCTGGCATCCGTTACCTCGTCCTCCTCCTCGTCGGCCACCTCATTCGCCACGGCCACGATTTCCGCAACGGGAGTATAGGGCCTCTCCGATGGATCCATCTCCAATTTCTTTGGTTAGGGTTGTTCCCTTGGCATATTCGTGGATCGCATCCATACACTGCTGGGCCGTGGAAGTGGGGATCCGTTGTTCAAGGATTTGGATGGTCGTTTCATATGAATTAGATAGGGTAGTGAAGAGATGTGTCTTCATGGCGTCATTGGTGATGTTTTCGGTGGTGCCGATCAACTTCTTGCGGAAGACGATTAGTTTGGTAAAGTACAGGGTGACCGTTTGGTCTGGTGATGGTCGAGAGGAGGTGAACTTCCGCAGGACTTGAGTGCGGCCGAGTTTTGTTGAGGCATTGTCAAGTTGGTCCCTAAGTGCTTCCCACATTTCCACGGGGTCGTCGATATCGTTAATGAGTGGAAGGAGTTCGTCGCAGCATCCGAGGTGTATACGTGCTAGTGCTTTATTCGCTCGGTCATGCCAGCTTTCTTGTAGAGGGCGTAGGGCGATACCGTTGCCGACAGGGAGGAGTTCGACACCGGTGACAATATTGTAGGCTTTCTTGGCGCTGAGGACTTGGCGAATCTTTTGGTTCCAGACAGGGTAGTTTTCCTCGGTTAGCTTGGGCACATTGCCATGATCGGTCTTAAATGTTTCGTTTGACATGTTGTTAGAGTGGACGAGGTTAGGAAGGTGACGATGGAGGGTGATAGATGGTGATGGTGTTGCGGCTGATGAGCAGGGATGGTTGTGAGTGGGTTAGGGGTTTTGAGGCTCTTGTTTAAGATTGTGAAATAAAAATTGTAGCGGGCGCCGGGCTCATAACCTGTTCAAATAGTGATGATAGAGAAGCTTGATTGTATATAATCTAAGAGTGCCACAAGGCCATATATATATGAGTACAAGTGTGAATGTGTGCGTACGCATCTAGGTATAGACTCTTCAGGCCGACAGTAATCTCCGGTCATACGAGGCTTATCTCTGGCCATACGAGACTCATCTCTGGCCACAGAAGACAGAGACCTATCATGCAATATGGATGCTATGCTTGTCGCCAATCGTGCAAAGGGCTTATGGCATACTACAGGTACAGTAACAAGCCCCCTAGTTGCGAATCCCATATGTTCAACTAACGATTGCAGTATGGCTAGGTGAACTCTTGTCGAGCTTTAACTAAGCAAAAGTATCAGATTCATAACTCAGAGGGCTTTCGCAATCCGGAGGCTGATCACTGTACTGTCCGTCACTCTGAATTTCATCTGCAACAATAGTTTCCCCTCGCGTTTGCATACCTATCCACACCAATGAGTCATCTTATGCCACGAAAATGGTTCGATGTAAAATTGGGGAGTAATAGCTATTTAGAGACTGGATACCGAAAACAGCCAGTAGCTAAAACAGCGACATTAACAGTTATGCGCCTACCTTTAAGCATGAGAGGGGAAGCTTCGATATGAGATCGCAACTATCTCGATTCTAGTAATTATAGAACGAACAGCATGTACAGCTTTACTTTAAAGGGGATAACGAGCTATTGCGTCAGGATTATCTGCAGTTGTGTGTGGGAGGGGGGGAAGCAGCGACAAGTCATAAGTTCAAGAGCACCTTTGTATGCAACACCATACACGGAACCAGAATTGACAAACTGGAGTTGCGGTTTGGTGATAGTAGGAGATGGCAGAAGATATACCGCAATTGACAAACAGCTACAGCGTCTCGCAATGTTAAGTAAACTTAGTCCTTTGAATTGTATGTAGCAAATCCCGGTAGACGTCTAAAAACGTATAGCCTTAGTCACCGTTGGACGAATAAAATCATGACATTAATCGATCCACTTAACTGCTTCAACACTATCTACGCCACTACAACAGCCAAACCTCACCTCTGGAAAATTGTACGAGGCGTGACCTATACATGTGTACTCTAGTGTAGATGAATCTTATAAAACAATAACTGTATGATTGCGGAAACTTCTAAATGCTTGATATTTGAAAACTCGAGACGCTCCAAGCTTGGTGGTTTAGAGCTCCCAATTAAGCTCAGAATTTTGCCAAAACCTTTTTGCGATGCTCTTCATCAAGACACTCTCATGGACATGCGGCAACTTTCCACCTAGCCTAACAATTAGTCCAACAAATGCGGAATTGCAGGATTGACTGCCAGCTTACTCGGGGTCATCTAATATCACTCCAGTCATTATCAAGTGCATTCTCAAGAATTCCGGTGATCTTACCACCGAGACCGCCGTATGCGAGGAGTATTTAGCTAGCCATACCCGGAAATTTTCATGGTTGCGAGAACGGCCAATTCCGTCTTGTGCCTGCGTCTATAGTGCGACAATCGATAGTAAGAAATATCATCTACTCCAACAATCTACACATTACCTTAGGCGTGCACAGTGAAGTAACCAGTTCAGTTATCCTTATCTCACCAAACTGAAGGTATGTTATACTGCGGCCTGTTAGGTTGAATTGTTTCAGTTCGAGCTCACCTCACTCTGCTTGTTCCTAACAGTAGATTATCTTTAGTTCTTAGAAGTGGGCATAAGTATTATAAAGGGTACTGACATGGGTGTGGATTTATAATGCGTCGATATATTCCTCAGCATTTCTGTCACTAGTTTATTGAAGGTGAGTCGGGAAGGATACCAATGAGATTTGGAGTCAATTTCCAGTCTCTCATTGCCTAAGTGGTATGTAGGAATGATCACAGCCGAACCTTAAGCGTTCCGGCAAGGGCTGTAAATTGACTGCTGTACGCGGGGGGTCCGTCAGTACTATTTTAATACCACGCTGAACACTGGTGACTACTGCAGCACACATCTAGGGTGAAAATTGAGCGGGTGGAGATATGCAGATGCTGACTGAATATGAATGCTAAAATTGAATGATAGCTAATATAGTGGGTATGGTTTGTCGAAACTCACGTGGCACTCAGGGTAGAGGAATAGGTGTTAATTGGGGTACTTATGTTACTATGAGATGAAGATGTTTGTATTGTGTAGAGAGCTGGTCTTAACTCTCGTGTGAGTGAATATGAACAATTGTAGCATTCACGTGTACACAAACAGCACTTTCTTTATTCCATGCAACACATCCTTTGTTCCATGTAACACTTCCCCCTCTTGCTGGGTCCCTTAGTAGGTCTTGTAAACGAATCCGATTTAAGATACAGCTGAAACAAATTTGAAGAACCATAGAATTGATAAATTGAGTCAACAATTATTGGTTGCAAAAACTCTAGTTTAGTGTTAAGACCCTCCTGCTGATATGTAGCAAAAGAGCACAGTAAGTAGTCTGACATGGGATGGCAGTCCCATGTAGTATGAGGTAATGAAGCCAAATAAAGTCCAAATGCCTGCCCAATATCATAATCACTGGTTTATCTAATAATAGAAGTGAAACTATAAACTCAACCTTAAATTAATGCAATCCCACAGCAATAATCATATATATCTCATGCTTGCCCCTAGCCAGAATTGTGGTGGAGATAATAGCTGTATTGATATTCATGGAAATTCAGCAGTTATAAATAATGTTCTATTTATACACATTTTTTTTGCATGTTCGGTTAGTACATATTGACATATTTATATTATGATTAAATGACTTGATTAGTGATGTAAATAAGTATTCTCTGATTATAGTAGAGAATAGAGTTAGGAATAGATTCAATCCACTAGAACAGTTTTGGGATATACTCAGATCAAAACTAGACAGTGGTAATAGATTCATCAGCAGAAAGCAAAATTGGTTTTCAAAAATAAACCCCACCCACGAATCCTTCTCCACATTCTCCACACATACTCTGAGCAATTTATTACCATTTTTCCACCACACTTGGAAGCAGTCAATTATGTGATCTCATCATCGTAACATTTGAAAAACTTGTTTAGCCATAAAATTTAGCTAACTTACTGCACTGCTTTCTTTCATGTTGGTCCTCCAGATTGTAATTGTTTCAATGGTTTTTTGAGCTGTTCCACAGATTTCAAAAATTGTCTTAACCATTTAATCCCTTGAGATATCGATTATATACAAGCTTGCACAACTTTCATAACAATAATTCAGACACCCAGTGTAAACACTTATCAGATTGCTATATATCCCTGCAACTATTACTTCAAGCATCAAATTCAATAATCTACATGTAAAACGAATTGACAGCATTCAAGTCAATTATGTTGCTCAAGTACCACCACTTGCTATCCAGTTGTGGCATCAGTGGAAGAATGAGTACAGCCCCTTGGATCATGCTGATAGTGATGATATAAGTGGTTGCAACCTCGAAAAGATGCTAATGACTCTAGCTTCTATTGTGGCAGGATTGCATTGGAGGTGGATATCTCTTCTCCACAATGACCATACCAGCAGTTTGATGTGTGGCTTTGTTGCAAATGTCAGAACCAAGGCAAGAAGCTCTTTAACACTTGATTCAGCATCCTCAATGACGAAAAGACATTTCAAACGTATGGGAACCTGTCCAGCAGTTGACTTATAGTGGCTATCTGGACTCGTCGCAATCTAGAGAATTACTGTATCATTACTTAGTGGCTTATACTGTCTACACCTTGTGGACACATTGCAATGAACCATATGAACTGCCTGCTCATTTCTGTCAAAACATCTTACTGGAATTGCTACTGCATGGAACCTGTTAGGGGGGTACTTCGATGCTAAGTACAGATACTTAGGAACAGCTCTAGATCCTAATCCTTATTGTATATTTACTTTTTAGGGGAAGGTGCTATTCCTTTCTCTAGTCGTATTCCCCGGATGCAATTAATAGTCTTATGGCTTCTTTTCCTTCCTTTTGGCCATGCGCAACGCAGACACTCTCCGGCTGCCGATCTTTGCCGTAACTCAGAACCTTCTATTCCGTGAGTCTGCGTACTGAATGTTTTAATCTCCTTCATGGCCCGTTTCTTAATAATTCCAGTAGCCTGTCGAGTCGTGCACCCTAAAGCTTTCCTTTCCTGTTCTGACTGCTTGAGGAAAAGCTCGCAATTCTTAATCACCTCGTTATGGATATCGTCTTCTGTTGTACTGACTGATTCGATCTCCGAATTGAGGCTATCTGAATCCTGAATCCTCGTAACCCGGTTTGGGGGTATATAACAATTGTTATCCGTTCAATTTTGACTTGGATAATTATTCGAGATCTCAATATCCGCTGATGGCACTCCACTTTCACTTCGTACTCGTAGATTATCAATATGGATAACTAAACTGGATTGTGATCCGATGACAGAAGATATCCACCAAATGCTTTGCACCAGGAAAATGTACTGATGGATCCTAGCGTAAGCTATGATCTTTTTGAATGCATACACGATAATGTCATTATCACCTTCGAAGGTAATGGGCATTCGTAATATAATACTTATCGGTACGGGGCTACCGCTACAGAAAGCTAATAGATTTTATATATAATCATAGGTAGATATAGGTATCATAAAAACACAATAATATTTCAGATCATTCTTCGCTGGTAGGTATCGCTGACTGTTTCGCTGCTAGAGCTTATCCTTCTCATTGTAGAAACAATGTGACCCTTTATATAGAAAGTTTATCGGGATGTTACGCATGTGCACCCATATTTCCTTTCCATGATTCTGATAGCAATGTGCTTTGCGTCTTACATTCCTTATCGTCCGCATGCATTCTTAGGCAAGTCGGCACAGAATGCGCATGGTAGCGATTGCCACGAATCCCCAAGGTTATCGTGTTCATGCAAGTGAGGTATTAAAGCATTACGCTCCTGATAAGAATCCGGCCACACTTGTAAGATATCATATATCAGGTCATAACTTCAACCTGGACATCTCACACTCGTATGGTTCGGTAATCGGGAATGACTGACGACATAGCGAACAGCATCTTCGAGCTAATCAATACTATAGTATGATTGCATCATAGGTTTACGTGGTGGACAACCACTACTATGCTGATGTAGATTTAATGACACGTACTCTTGTGTTCCTGAACAAAAGGCTCTTGCAGTTGCCGTTCTGCACATGCCAATGTGCAGGGTTGCAATAGGCCTCATATCCACAGCCAATGTCATAATCCCTCAATCACGCCGCTGCTCAGGCTGGGACCATTCCCTTTCACCAGGGAGTGCCCAGTGCTCCAATCTCGCACAAGAGATTGGTCTTAAGATCCCAATTGATAGCTGCCACAAACGATTGCGGCGTCTGCGGTGCGAACTCCTTTGCTCTATCCGATCAGACATAATCACTCTAGTATCTGGAAAATGAATCTGGTTGAGAATGACCTGCTCGGCAGGGTTGTACCCCTTTCGATCTGGCAAAGTCATTGCGTCATCAAATCAGCTGCCGCAGCGTATGTTTCAATGAATTCGCTAAGCCGAAGCTTACTTAATCGAGACGAGTACTACTCATACCCCGCTAAAGGTATTTGTGACTGAAAGTTCTGAGGATGCCTTGGGCAGTCGTTTTGCAAATCAGTAGAGACTACTGATAAGTACCAATCATTGGTTATCCCAGGTTACATATACTCTGCTAAGGGAAAACCCCCAACAGTACCGACATTATGGTGCATAGTTGAGACTACTGAACTACTGATCGAGATCGACGTAGTCTCTGAAGTTGGCTAATCTCTTGAGATACCAAGCAACGTGCTTCTGTAGCTACCATTTTGCCATTGCACACCACTCAGCCAAGTCACCAAGGGTCTTGATCTCTGGAAACTTGATTTTCGTTATTAACTTGGTAGGTATTTCAGTTAGAGGCATTCCATTGTCGCCACTTTGTTTGGCCGAATTTGCATTTAGCTAACCATACTGAAATACCTCCTTTCGTGCTTTTGTTTGGAAAATCTGGAAAGCAGCTATATGACAATTCAATTGTCAGAACAGTTGTTTATGATCCATTATCACTCTGCTTGGGAGTTCAGAACCTGCATTGAAGAGGTTTCCAATCTGGCAGATATGGTCCAAGAAGTAGTTCAGGATATACATCATCCCAAAGTTAGAATCAGATTTGTCAACAAGATGTTGTGCAATTACTGACACCATCCGTGTTTTATCTTCATCAATGCGACAATTCTTTGACACCTTGGAAAGATTATTCCAAGTGGGGTCACTCTTCTGTCCCTCCTGTTTGTCTAAAGTAAACTGCTTTTTCAAGGCTTCCAAGAGCTTCTTTGTAGATTTACTGGCAAAGAAGCGACTGAAAGCAGTCTTCTGATGATGAAACAACTTGAGATAATTCACCATTTACTCAATCAGGGCTTCAGTATGGTAGCAGTACTGCACCATACGGTGAACATACAATAAGTTGTTGATGCACAACAGGGCTTCTGTAAATGGAATTCTTTGGCTCACCGAATGTTTCAAAAGAGTGTCCATGAAAACTGGAACAATCATGTACCCGAGGTCTTCCATCCCCATACCACTCCATTGTGTCACCTGGCTATATGGCTTGTTCAATCGAGTGAAGACATGATATCGATGGATTATTGCCCAGTCCAGGATGAAACTGTTGATCCTGGAATGTTGTTTGAGGAAGGATATTACCTGGTTCATCAAATGCATAATCATACCAAAGTAGACAGTATGAAAGATATCAGGTACAATAATAGTCATTGGGAGATGCATTTCATCTTACAGCAGATTCCTTGCGTGGTTCCAACCCCTCTATCTTCCAGATGCTGTCTTGCCTCCCAGCTCTGTATCTCACCTCTCTGAGTTGTATGTATCATCATTTGGAAATATAGCGGAAGGTCTCTCACTTGCCGCAATGATGAATTCCCTTCTCCAAACGACCATTCTGGATGTAACGGCATTGTCAAGTATGCATGGTTAGGGTTGCCAGATGGTCATGCAAGGTATCCAGCGCTGGGTAACCATTAACTGTATATTGACATTGCGATAGAGACTTAGCTCCATACTGAATACCTTACCAGTTACTTTTATACGTGATCTTACTCATGCCCGTGTGCAACCGTATACCATACTATGTCTTTATACTGCCGAGCTTAGGCATATGCGCCCGGAAACAATATTCAGTTGTTCAGAAAGCGCATACGTTTCGCTCACAAGATCACATGGATTCACCTTCTGTATTGCCGCGTCAAGACAGACACGAAATCAAATAATTGTTATCAGCTCCCCTCTATGCCTCCAATGAGAATACAGAGAAGCCAATTGCGTATGCCTTACATATGTGCGGGAATGGAATCCCTTCAAGCATCGCTCGGCCGAATTACGCCCATTGTTCCAGGCCGAGTTTCAGCACTTCCAGCAGACGAAATCAATACTGACAATCCCGTCGAGACTCAAGTTCACAAGGAAGCCCGCAATCCTGATGATGAAGGCAAAGACTAAGGCAAAGACAAAGACACCAACAATGACAAAGACAAAGACAAAGATGATGATGATTCAACCCTTCCAGAAATCAAGGATAATTGCAGTCCAGATGACATCTTGTTAAAGATCACAGAGGACAACCAAAAGGAGATACTGGAGCAGATTAGGCTGCTACTTGAACTCCTGTTGGGACAACAAGCTGAATAAAAGGAGGAGAGAACCAGAATGCAGTTTGAACTAGACCACAGTTGAGTTACTGACAGAACGGAGAGGCCTGCAAATCAATCGAAGATCTTTGACATGATTAACCCCTTATGGTGCTGCAGCGGGCCAAATGAGCTGGATAAGTTCCTCGAAACATTAAGGACAAACTTTCCTTCTCATAAGCACCTATTCCCAAGAGCTGATTCCACTCAAGTCAAGTACTCTGTCTCCTTTCTTGGCACTTGGAAAAACCACCCAGATCCAACTCAGGGACAGACCAAAAATTCCGACCCATCCGAGTGGGGTAGCGACGTACGAGATACCCAGGATCTGTGTTTAGAGAATTTTGAACTCTTCACAAGAGAGCTTCAAAAGATGTACGGAGATATTGATTGGCGCCTTAATTCAGCAATAAAAACTATGCAGGCATATTGACAACTACCAAACAAATCAGTCCGACGTTATGCCAACAGCTTCAAAGCAAATCGGAGGAGAGCTGACTGGAACCTTATAATGCACGAAGTTTTCCTATACAACATGGCATGGGCAGGCCGGTGGCAGGTATTAAAGACGAAAGTTGGACCTTGGATCTCCAGCGGCAAACACACGGTCGACAAACAGGACCAACTCTTCCACTGTGGCGCAGCCTCGGAGTTCAAACCGGATGACAACAAGCCCTACCGAGAGCAACAGCCATGGCAAGCAGGGTAGTCTCAGAAAGAGGGCAAGAAGAAACATAATTTTCAACTATCCATCTCTGAAACTGTGGCAAACACTTCCAGCAATTACAATCATTCCAGCACCAGTAACTCAAAATCAGGCATGTCCAATAGGTCCAGTGGAGGCAGCTGCCCCAACTTAGCACCAGTGCCATGGCTTTCAAAGTAAGTCTACGAAAGCTGAATGCTGAGCCGGCAATGCACCCGCTGCGGCAGCAGTGACCACAAAACCTTCTGTTGTACCAAATACTGCAAGTCGAACCAGCCTGAACAGACCACCACCAATCACGGTGACTAAGACGGCAAACAAATTAAGCGCCCAAAGTCATTCGACACCCAGCAGCAACGAATCAAGTCAACCTCCCTAGATATCTAACTTGGTGGAAGAGGCTGGACAATACAGAGATATGATTGGAGAACCTGGGAAACTGCGCATTATTTGCAACCTTGGATGAGATACAACTGCATTGAATCGTCTTAAAATCAGGAGTCAGTCTGGATGATCCGGCTTCAATGTCAAGCCAATAAATATGCGGCAGAGAGAGATCGGAATCGGCACACAGCATCCATGAAATCCTTGTACGAAATATCCACGGCAACATGCAGTTAGTCAAAGCACCAATTGACTGTGGTGCAAACAGCATGTTTATATCACTGAGCCAACTAAGGAAACTCGAACTGCCTTACGAATCGGCATTCACCTCCACCCAGGTTCTCAATGCCCAGGTAATGATGTCTGCAAAGGAGAGCTGAAACGTAAGTCTCTTGGTTCAGTATGTTAAACACCTTAAACTGATTAATGAATCGGAGGTCTTAGTCATCCCAATGAAGGCAAACGACCTGGTCTTGGGCTTGCCATGGTTCAAGGCGAGGAACCCAAAAATAGACAGGAGCAAAGGTAGATTGTCAGCACTACAAACGCAGAATGGATCGCAGCAGGCGAAGATTGCTGAAGTAGATCGTGCAAGCTCTCTTCTGGCAGGTGGTGAGGACAATACACATGATGCACCTCCCCCGGATATACAACTGCTCAGAGCATCTGCATTTGGTCACCTCTTAGCTAGCGAGGCAGTGGTTGAGGCATTTGCCATACAACTTGGAGAATGTCAAGGGATGCTGGGTGCATCTCTGAAAGGCATCACCGAAGTTGAGAAAATCCCCAGAATGCTGGATGCGCGAGTACAAGCATTGGCGGTAGTTGCGGCAGACGAGTGACACAATGATGGTGCTTGAATGACTGCTACTGGGTCACCGAGATACGAAGGAAGACACTAGACAACTGGGGTCGCCTATTGCGATAAACTGTCTGATCCAGCCATCCAGGGACCCCTACCCATCTCCACTCTGCCACAGCACGCTATAATGCAAACTGGTTTGATAAGAATCGGAATAGACACAACTAACGTGGAGATGGTAACAACAGATGATGGGGGTCACATCCCAGCACAATATCAAGAATTCGTGCAGGTTTTCAGCAAGGAAAAGGCTGAGACACTCCCACAGCACAGGCTAATTGACCACGCAATCAATCTCGAACGTGACCAGAAACTAACCTGGCGAACGGCTTCATTATACTGTCATCTCCCTTGGCCGCAGCGCGATCCTGTTTACAAAGAAAAGTGATGGAAGAATACAGTTGTGTGTTGACTATCAAGCTCTCAACCTAGGCACGATAAAGAATAGACCCCCCCTTCCTCTAATCTCAGAACTACTCAATCCAGTGCGCAATGCACAGATCATCACTAACCTGGACCTTCGGAACCACTACCACCCTGACAGAATCCCAGAAGGTGGCGAGTTCAAGACGGCATTCCAAACCTGCTCTGGTCAGTTCGAATACCGAGTTGTACCCTTTGGGTTGATGAATGCACCAACCATTTTACAGGCTTACATTGCCAATTGTCTACGGCCTTGTACTGACGACTTCACCATCGATTACCATGATGATAAACTAATCTACGCGACCAATGAGAAGGAGTGCGAAGACCACATCCGAAAACTGCTGCAACCGCTATAGCAATTCTGCCTCTATTGCAAAGCCAAAAAGTGCCAATGCTGAATTCGGGAGGTTGGCTTCCACGGTTATGTAATCAATTTGGATGTAATCGACACGGAGTCTGACCCCATATCCACGTTCGAAGACTGGCTGACTCCAGAATCAGTTCAGGATGTGCAAGTACTCCTTGGGTTCACAATTTTCTATTGCAGATTCATCCAGAAATATGGAAAGCTAATTGCCCCCATATCCAGCATGCTAAACCTACAAGGCTTAAGGAAGTGGGAATGGGCTCGGAATACCGAACTCAGATTTTGAAAGCTCAAAAAGGCCTTCACCGTGCACCGATCCACCAGCATTTCAACCCGCAACACCTGATTACCCTGCAGACTGAGACAAGCAACATCGCAATTGCCGGCATCCTAAACCAGTACACCGGATTCAGTATTCTTCGCGCTGTCAATTTCTACTCTTGAACATGCTCTCCCACTGAACAGAACTACAACACGTACAGTCGGGAGCTCTTGGCGATTGTCGACAGAATGTAACAATGGAGACACTCTCTAGAGGGCGCCAATCACAAGGTCCTGATTCAGTGCGACCACATGAATCTTGAGTACTTCCAAACCTCGAAATTGTTCTGCTGAAGACAGGCCAGGTGGGTTGAAATCCTCTCCTCTTACAACTTTGTCATCCAACACTTGGAAGGAATGTACAACCCGCCAGATGGACCATCAAGAAGACACGACTGCAAGATACGCTCCAAGAGACTGACCGCGTCACTACACGCAGCCTTGGCAACTACCACCATTGAACCGTACTATGACCTCTTTTAACAAATAAACACAGCCCAGGGTATCGACAGGTTGGCTACCAACGTTAAACACAGGATTGTCGGAACTCCAATTGTCGATATTCTTGACCTGCAAAGAATAGACCATCCAGAGGAAGAGCCAAGCAATGAACAGAAAGTCACTGCCGGAGTGCTCACCTGCGAATGAAGGATATACATACCAAAGGATGAACTGCTTTGCAACAGACTCATAAGCCTTTTTCACGACAAGCTAGAATCTCGTCACTTGGTGCTCCTAAACATGGCAAGTTAGTATCACAGGATATCCACTGGCCCGCAATAAATGCCACCATACGAAAATACATCGCCAGATGTGAACTGTGCCACCAAATCAAGGCACTGCTGCATGCCTATCATGGAACAAACATGCCATCACCAACACCGGCACAACCTTGGGAAGGAGTGACCATGGAGTTTGTTGCGTACCACCTTGGGTCAACCACCTCTGGGTATACGGGAATCTTGGTAATTGTCGATCAATTGACGACAATGGCAATCTACCTTCCCTGCAGGAAGGATATTGAGTCACCATAGCAAGCACGAGTGTTTTCCAAACTCGTGATCTGCAAACGCGGCGTACCAGACAACATTCTTACCGATCACGGAAAGGAGTTCACTGTGAAGGCAAACACCTGTGTATGGTCTCGTATGAAGGCATTTCAGTAGATCCGGTTGCAAACATTGATGTCAATAATGTAGAGTAGTATAAAAGTAAGATTATCGCTACAGATCTTAGGCTGGTGGCGAGCCAACTATATAAAGCTGGTGTTACCCTACCGTGGACATGTAACGTGGAGCTGGGCCATTACATTATCCCCCTCTTTCAGTGCAGACCCCCTGGGCTGCATAAACCAGTATAAGAGTAGAAAGGAAACAATCAAACAACCGTTCAATGTACGCAAATTTACAAACCCATAAGTCCCAAAACCGATCAGTACCGTATGGTAGCCATTCAATGGATCTGGTGTACAGGGAAACTCCACCTCCTCTTGACTTATCTCCGGAGGTCGTAAAAACCCCTGTCGACACCAATTGTACTGGGCTAAGATCCAAAGGAGTACAGGAGTAGAGAGAAGAGAAGAGAAAGAAAGATCATCCAAAGTAACACCGTCTTCCATATCTCCGCTTCCGGAAGGTCCTGCGTACGACTATCCTATCTCACAGTCGTAACTCGTAGGTTTTGTAGGTCATCGTTGGAATTAGACGCAGTTATCTCGGTGAAATCCTGAATCATAGTATGAGCCTGGTCTTGACCCGGCGGCATCGATGGTGGCTTCCGCTCGCTGCTGTTCATCATCGCCATTGCCATTGGCCATTGCATCAGTGTATCTTACTTGTAACAATTCCAGTAACTGGTTAAACTCACCATAGTTTCCAAAGCACTAGCGCTCGAGCTCTCCCAATTCGTCGTGAATAACTCTGCAGGCCCTGCCCATCAGTGATGATTATTCCCGCTTTTGAAGCTTCTTCGGCTCTCGGTATCCTAGCCGTCGGTGATGGTCAATCATATGTAACCTCGTATCTATCTTGTAAGCTTCTCATGATACGGTCATTCATACCATATCGATTCAAGCGCGTTTGCCCCCTCCAGACCCTTGGGCATAGCTTGGTACGCCAGCCTTGATATCAGCTCTTGCCGCTGGTGGCTCTCACATGGTACCCGTCAGTTGTTATATTCGTCCTCCTTCAGCATCTGCCAAGCAGACTGATAGCCCTCCAGTATGGTCGTTCAAAATCCAGTTCAGTAAGCCGTATGGTACAAATTGCAGTCAGTGCCTTCGGTAGGTAGGGCCATTAGCAAAACATATTTCTGTCCGGGCGGAATCGCTCTGTCGGAGTGGATGCGCTCTGTCAGAGGCATCAGAGACACCCCGGTGGCGGATTACTCCACGCCCAGCGTCAATTCAACGCGTCACGTTCCATATCGCCATCTCATTGCTGTTTCACTGTTTTTTCTCATTCTGTTGGTCTCCTATTTTGAACGTTCGCTCAGGCATGGTGGTCAACTATGACCATACGTCGGAATGGGTTCATTGGTTAAGCGCTTGCATCGGGATTACAATGTGATGGGTGACACTGCGAAAATCTCTCCTCGCGTTCCTTCTACCTGTGCGCAAAATGCAATTCCTTCTTTACTAATTACACGGAATTGCAAGGTGATGGGTGATGCTGCGAAAATCTCTCCTCACGTTCCTTCTACCTGCGCGCAAAATGCAATTCCCTCTTTACTAATTTTACACATCATTCCAAGTCGCCAGATCTATGTGGCTATTGAAAATCCATTGCTCGTTCCATCTGTGTCCTATCTTACTACTAGTAGATATCTCTGTAATGATGTGCGCGCAGCCGACAATATTTCCCACCCTGAAGACGTACAAACCAACGGCTGCCGGTGCTTTTCTCACTTGTCCATATTTTGAGACGGGAGCCAAGTTATCCGGGCTTTCAGGTATCGTGGTGAGCGTCAGGGCTAACCAGTACTCAATGAAAGCTCCATCCTCGTTTAGGAGTTTGATTTTGAATAGTCGTTGCAGTTGCCACGGGAGACGCCGATTCAGTGCGCCACAACACCTCCCCAGGCATTGCTTTACCCACACCGAGTCGTTCCGTTGATCCCCTCCGTGCCAGCTCTTGCTTCCTGTGCATCGACACATCTGAGATATGCGTTCACCATCTACACCCTCAACTTGAACCTTAATACCATGGTAAATACAGAGCTCCATTGCGTGCAGTTGTTCATCCGATAGATACGTCTTGTTCCGACTCCTATGCTTGATAACCTCCCGCGTGTCGCTGTATATTGCCACACGGTGCGTTGAGTCTTGTGGATTGTCGAGTAATGCTCTGAAGTCTTTGATCCTGACGTCAGGATGCTTTCCATCACGGTGGGTTTGAAGCCCCATGAATTCGGGCTTCACATAGGACTGGTAGCCCAGGGGGGCAGCCAGATCAGCACCGGAAGGGAGGACTTTGCAGGTGGCAGCGCTGTTCTCCCAACGCTGAGTGAGGGCTTGGAGATTAAGCTCTCTGATTTCGAAGCAGAGAATGCGACCCTGAAAGGTGATTACTTTCGGCAGGTAGTTGAGATTGTGATTGGAGGCATTCCAACCGTCCTTGAGGTTCATTTTATGTGGTTGTTCATGTCTCTCGGCAGAATACTGTTTCAAGGCTCCGTATCGATGAATCTGTTCGACCCCATGCGACATCAAGTGGATCTTCGGAAAGTTGAAGCCGGCATCTAGTTCCTTGGAAACATCTATCTCGTGGTTGATATATTCCCGCCAGGTATTCATTTCGCCCCGCTTCTTGGATGGCGTCCAAGTTTCAACATTTGTTTCCTCATCTACCTTTCGCTTCATCACGAGTTCTGTTCTCAGGGCATTTGCTTTGGCCTTCGCCTTTTTGCCGGCTCCCCGAAGTAAGAAAACATTTTTGATGGTGTGAAACCCATGCTAGGCGTCCTCCAGGTAGCTCAAAGTTTCATCATCGTGAGATTTATAACAAGCATAGATATAGAATTTTACCAATACCCATTTGCACTCAATTGCGCGATTGAATATGGGACAGTGAGCGGGGCTTCCGTCTCGTAGAGACTGGGATACAACTCCATGCAGGTACCGGCTCATTTGTTTCATCTCCTTCCCATTCCATTGAGAAACTTCCTAGTATGACTTATTTTCTGGTGTGAGGTTGTGAGAAGAAGGCACAGATAACCAGATTTCATTGTACTTGTCAAGCCGTTCGTGCGTCTTCATGAAGTGGAAAATCCACTTCGGGAGCTGGTCAAGCATGCCGATCTGCATTGTATGAAGGAGGTCGGGCTGCGGGAGGTCACTCACGATACAAGGAATATGTCGAAACACGTTGAATCCTCGGTGGACATGGCACGACAAGAGTTGGTCATCGGCTCCCTTGCTGTTGGCACTGTCACTGAGGGTTCTATATAGGTTGTGATCTCGTCGGGGGTGTTGCTCGTCAGGAGGGACATAATCTCCAAGTTCATTCTTTGGACAATCGCACCAAAAACAGACATGCCGTTCGAGATGATGTAGGTTGCTATACTCAGGGCAATCTGCAAGCCATCCTTCTAAAACTGGTTTGCAACGCCTGAAGTTCCCATCTGCACAGAGAACGTTGTAATACCAGCTCTCGGCGTTGGGATTTTGTTTAAAGGTGAAAGGCTGGAGTACCCGCCGGAGTACTTCGTTCAGCACCATTCAGTTTGTTTGCCGCTGCTCATCCAGCTGCTTTTGAGGAATATTGCGGTTCTTGATTGGAATTGGCAGGAGAGCGACCATTAGGACAGTGTGCGTTGAGGGCATCTGGCGGATCTTCGAAGATTGATTGCCAATTGTCATATATACAGGCCACTCTTCCTTGTCGCCAGCAAAATTCGAGAGATGTGTTCCGTCGGACAAGGAGATCAAATGAGCGTTGCCTTAACCTCGATTAGCATGTTATTATCCTCGAGTATCTTGGGTTACCTGTGTCTCCCACCACCAGTCTGCAGTGTGCATTTCAGTATAGAGGCATTTCGGTGGCCTATCACTGTTAAAGAAATGCTGAGGGGCGTAAATGAGATGTTCGGTGTAGGCTAGCTGCGGCATCAACCATCTCATGGTTTTGATGATGTCTCGACTCCAATAGTTCATAACCCGTTGGTGATTGACATTCCATCTCATATCCTCGAGAGTGTGCAGTTCCCACTCCCCGAGAGCCTGATCATCTGGCATGCTAGGCACGAGCTTCTGGACGCCATCCCCATTTTTGAATGTTGGGAAACGCAGAGTGGTGTTATCTTGGTTCAGCACGTTGTCATAGTATGTCTTCGTACCCTTCTGCTTGATCCCACACTGCATATATTGGTACTCTTCACGCATCGCAAACGGGTAGTAGGGATTGTTCTGTAGGTTTGTCTCAAGGCAACCCTGAGCGTCACGTTCCCATGGCTCAGCAATGTAATCGCTCAGCGGATCGCCGGCGCCAGGGTATGTTTCCGTCCGCGGCAGAGGAGCTGGCGTTGGTTGTGACTCTGAGTCTGCGATGTTTTCAACGTGTTCAATGTAGGGAAACGTGTCCCAGTCTTCGACTCAATCTTTGTTAGTGTTGAATACACGACGCTGAGCGGGTTCAACGCATCGGGGCGCGCTGTGAACCGTCAGATTCTTTGCAACTTGAAGCTGTTCAGGATGGTGTAATTTGATATGTTTCAGTCGCCAGCTGTCTGAGGTGAACTTCTTTCGGCATGAAAATTCGGAGCAATGGAATCGGGTCTTCTCTGGCATTGTTGACGACACGGGAGGAGTTGAGTATTCACTGTAGAAAGGGACAAAAGTCGGTCCTGGGCCTGAGCAGTCTGGTGTGGGTACAAGCTCACGATACTTGATAGATTTATTGAGCCTCAACACCATCACGCCAGGAGTTGCAAAAACACTGCAAGCACGATGTCCCATAATACTATGAATAAATAAAAAACACACCCTGAGCAATCCAAAAACCTCGCAACGCGTGTAATAATCAATGCCTGAGATAAATAGATTAGACCAAAGGAAACGAACAAGCCCACAACCCTAACCCAAACGAACAAAACACCTCCACGCGTGCCTTAATCAGTGCCTGAGTTGAATAGATTACACCAAAGGAAACTCACAAGACAAGAACCTGACTCCAACCCAAACGCAACGCGAGGACTGGTTCACTCCTCACCTACCGACCCATCCTGGCCCACCTACAGGAGAGGGACATCAGGGAGAGGGACATCGGGGAGAGGGACATCCGGGAGAGGGACATCCAGGACAGGGACATCCGTGAGAGGGACATCCAGGAGAGGGACATTGGGGAGACTGTTGCCACCTGCCGATTCGCCGAGTAGGTGCTGCTCAACATCATCATCCGAGGTGTTTCCAGCTGCCTCAGTTTCTCGCAGAGTTGGTGCCGCTGGGCGAGGTTTTTGCAGCATCACAAGCTCCAAAAACTCCAGCCCACTGAGGGTATGAGTCTCCGGAGTTCATGGTCGTGGGGGAGGCTCCGGGGTTTGTGGCCGTGGGGCAGGCACCAGAGGTTCTGGCCGTGGGGTGAGATCGCGCACCTCCTGGCCTTGCTCAGGTAGCATGGTTGGCTCATCGTCTACCATGGTATCAGCATCGTCAGCCGATGTATTTACCATCTCTCCCTGGCCAATTGTCCGAGGTTCTTTGCCATCATCCTCATCCTTATCCTCCTCCTCCTCCTCCTCATCCTCATCCTCCTCCTCCACCTCCTCCTCATCTTCCTTCTCTTCATCTTCCTTCTCTTCAGCATCCTCCTCATCATCGTCGATATCCCTTTCCATATCCACATCGCCATCTAAATCCACGCTGTCCGGTTCATTCACATCATCCTCCATGCGCATATCCACATGAGGATCAAGTTCTGAGTCATATTTGCCGTCCGACTTCTCGGTAGAGTCTGTATCATCATCTGAGGAAATTGACACGGTGGGCGATGCTTCCGGCTCTAAATATAACCGCTCTAGTTAGCCCTCGGTGTCCGAGTCTGCCTCATGCATTTCCTTCTGCAACTGCAAAGCAACGGCACAAGAGATATCATCTCCCCCTGGCGTTTGTTTAACAATACCTTTCCCTTTACCATTTCCCTTCCCCTTCCCCTTCCCTTTTCCCTTCCCGTCCTTTGTTCTCTTCCCTTTCCCGGTCTCTTTCTCACCACCCTGCGTGTCCTCCTCACCCTTCCCATTGTCATTGTCATTGCCATCGCCAGGACGGCTCCATCCACCGCTCGGCGGTCCGGGGTCCGCCCAGTTGTCATCATCATCATCCTAGTCGATTATCTCATCCCAATTCAGTGGTCTAACGACCAGGAAGTCGCCTGGCTTGTACTGCCGGCAGCTTGGTGACTCAATCTTTCCGCTGAGATCATTGCTACCGTACCAAGAGAAACGCTCGCCAGTGCGTTCAACCTTTCCCGAGCAGGTTGTGTACCGATTGGAGCGATCAACTTGATCCCCGAAGGCACGGGGGTTATCCCACGTCCAATTGTTCATTCGATCGCGGGTTTTGTCAAACATTTACCCCATTTATGAGTGGAACGCTGCCCACCACTCCCGAAAAGGTTAACTCCTGCTCCTGCGGTGGGGCCACACCAGCTGGAACTGTGAAAAGTGGCGAGTCATGACTGGATCAAGAAAGATTTTATTATCAAAGAGGTCCCAGGCCCTCTCATCCTTGACGCCGCACACATTGTATATCCATGTGAGTCCACAGATGTGTTCCGAGATGAATCCCTTGACTCAGTCCTGATCCAATGATAGGCGTCGATTTATAACCGATGTCAGCCTTTTTGCCCTAGCAGTTGCCTTCCCCTTTCCTTTGCAGCTGCCCTTTTGTGCCATCGCTGCGAGTTGAAAATGTATCTACATCCGATGCGTTAGCATTACGATACAGTTGAACGTAGCGGAAGGAAGCCCAGAGTGAACATACAACATTTGGTAGGTTATCGGGTGTGTTTTGGAACGAGAGGCGTTGTTTTGTGCAAGTCACGAGATGTCGAGATAGTTCAGGGTGCTGGCAGTGTGTTTAATTGCAGGAGGTGTGTTTAATACGGGACGAAAAGAGAATCGAAGTGTAGGCGGGAAGAAGGGATATATATACTCCAGTTCCTGTGATTTTGTTCATATTCTGCATTTTGTTGGTTAATGAAAACAAAACGGCCCAGCTTTCAACTTGCACAACCACCAGGCACCTCATGAGGGAGGAGCCTCGAGATGTGATTTAGTACACCCAGTGAGGCCAGTTTGTGACGCTGGGCGTTGCTTTGGCATCTCATACAACATTCACCGCTCAGACCTCGTGCATCTCGGAGCACACTGAGTAGTTTTCAAGTTGTCCTATCTGTGCAACCATCCAACACAGCTACCAACGCCTAGCAGAGGAAAAAGCACCCGCAACTGATCTCATAGAATAGAGAATACGTCATTGTTCGCTTTGCGATGCATTTACCTCTGCCAAAGGGGGATTTCCAACGGGAAGCTGAAGAAATACACAATCAATGGTTCGAAGTATTGTGCCAAGAACGAGTGCAATACGATGATAATCGCGCCAAGATGGCATAAACACCCTTCAAGCAGTGCAAATAGACCTTCAGAAGTTGCTGTAACAGTGAATATCAATGCTCAGTGTAATCTGAGTTTAATCTGATGGCTGTTAACCCCATAATTGAATGCTTTTGAAGGGATCTCGTCACCGAGTATTGTCAGGGTTTAGAGTCTAGCGCGGTCTACACTACGCCTCCCTTTTTTGTCGAATCCATCCATGGTCGCTCCAATAGGAGTCTACCTCGCCTGACGTTGCATATGCATGCGGAGGATATTATTCCTAACTTCTTAACATTGAACATCTATATCGGAATATGCCTTCCCAAAGCCATCACCCTGACACGACTCCGATCGTACGAAATGTTCGAAGTCCTACTAATCGTGAGAATCAACAGCGTGGGCCTTCGGGCAATTCTCAACTTCCCCCTGCTCAGAGATGCGTTTCCATAGCGGCTGGCGAGAGGGAAACCTCTCAAGGAGGGAGTTCCGTACCCTCTACAATCCAAGGTTAGAACTCCACCCCCTCATCTTTGCTGAACAATTCTCACATTTGCAATTTCACTCAACCCGTGACTTCCACCCCATCCGCTACACAGCGACGGTCATTAATTACTCCAACCGCCACACTGGGTACAAGCAGTTGTAATACACCAGCTCCCAGCAGAATCATTCAGACAGACTCAACGCGTCGTGTTGTATCCAGCCCCGCATCCGGCATTGCTAGCACTCCCACTCCTCTCAGCGGTCTTAAAAACCTGCCTACCCCCATTCCGAATCCAGAAGCCCGCGCGATCATTACAAATCCACTGCGAACGCGAGGTACCGAAAAGAATCAGAGACAGAGGCAGTGGCAATTGCATCCGCAGGCGGTGTCTACACCCCGATCAATCATCTCCGGCATTTGCAGCATCCATCAATTTGGTCACTCAGTTATGACGCGTCATGTATTTGCAACGGGCAGACTCATGGAGCTCTACATGTGGAACAGATGTCCGTTTATGAGTGCAAGCGACTTGGAAAGGGTAAGATATGCAACGCGACGCGTTGCGAAAGCATCAGATGAAGCCCCACACTGGCGGATAATAGAGACATACTGGAACACCCCTATGCAGCAAAACAACATTTGGTCCATAGCATTCGAGGCATGCACAAAGGAGATTTTGAAAGAGGTAAGCTGAATCAACGGCCCACAGTAGATATTACACACTCAAACCGGTACCAGGTTCGCACACAAGTTGATATGGTTAAATGCCATTTCATTCAATCAGCAAGGGACAACATTGCAGAGCTTTATGATCTCCACTGCTTTGAATCTGCCGCAGAGCGTTTGGAATTCATTGATTCCCTTCTGGCGGAAAATAAATATCACTTTCCGGTAGCAGAGCGTGGCGAATGTGGTGTATGCGGTCCAAATCCAACGCAGAAAGAGTCGAAAGCTGATAACAAATGGCTAGCGTCCACATTACTTCCTGGCGGAAGCAATCCCATGTATTATCTACATCAAATTTTATCATCAGGCAAATAACCGCGGTAAGTATGCTGATGAATTTTATAATTCCACGATAAATGACAAGGACGGTCGTATACCCTCGCCACTGATCATGTTTACATGCACCGCGTTGCGCCATGCTCTTCTGGAGTGGGAAAGAAAAAAAGGTGATCATCCGAAAGTTTCCAAGTCAAAGCTGAAAGCGGACAGACCTGATTGCTCGAACTTCATCAACCACAAGAATCACGGTGGTAAGATCGCATCATGCTGCCCTGTAATGGGTCGCAAGTTGTTAACCTCGCCTGGCGTTGCAGACACGTATACTTTCTTGATGAATACCTGGAACACACTACCGGAGAGCTACCAACAGAGGGTGTTTAACAACACTCTTGCAACAGTCAAGCGTCAGATCCAACAGGCAGAGAACCCAATACCTGCCGTGGTGATCAGCTTGGAAGCAGCGCATTTTGACAATGTTATTCATCTTCATTATTTGGCCTCCGAAGTGGCGTTTGGGCAGCCTGAGATCAGAAGGACTGACCAAAATATCCCGATAGACAACAATTGCACGGATGACGAGCTTCATTTCGGGATGCCAGGGGGCAGCGGGGACTACGAAGATGAAGATGATGAAAGCGACGATCGCGATGCCATGCCCACCGCCAGACGGCGACGACGGCCCACGATGGAACTCGAGAGGTTTGACCAGGGAACCATTGATGTCGACGGGTATGAGGGCGAGGATGGCGACGATGCGGAGCCGGATGCGGATGAGGAGGAAGAAGCATCACAAGCCGATGATGGATCAACACAGAATGTGGACGACTGACCTGGGAAAAAGTGATGTTGACAGGTATGAGTGCGAGGATGGCGACGATGCGAATACGGATGCGGAGGAAGAAGCATCACAAGCTGATGATGGATCAACGCAGAATGTGGAGGACTGATGGCATTGTACCAGAGAGTGTGAAGATTGGACAGTATATTTCAGACATGTAAAATACGTTAATGGCAAAGCAAATACAACGGCAAGCAATGTATCTGAAGCCAAGACTATTGCAATAAGTGACAGAATCTGAAAGCGAAACATAAATGAGAGCGCGGTATGTGGCTATCGGCCGAAGAAAGGTATAAACATCGTCAGGCGTTGTGTAAACGGCTACAGCATAACTGCACCCCCTGCGAAGAGTGTAACACACATGTCGCTCTGATGGTTCATATACCAGGCGCATAGTAAAGGAGGTAAGTATGCAATGCGACCCGTCGCCTGGGCGACGGGAAGCATGTAATTCTCCCTCAGAGGGTATGAGGTTCCGTCAGAGCCGTCAGAGCCATCCGGAACACCCTGGTGTTGCAGACGGAAACTAGTGTTGTTGCTGATGGCTTGCAATCATCCTATATTCCTGTGCCCTCAATTCAAGGCAATGCGGTAATTATCTTTTGGTAGTTGTCGCGACTGTCTTACGATGCCATTCAGTTACTGCCTCTCTGAATGCCGTTCAGTACACCATTTGGTATGTTCAGAGAGCATGTTCAGTCTTGTTCGGAACTGCTTTGGTAGAAAAATTGCACTTGTTCGGCATCGATTAATCTCGCTTGATCTTCTCATCATCTCTCTGGTGCTCTTGTAGTCACACTGATCATCTTCCAAATCAGTGCACTTGTAGGTACACTTGACATCCACCCTGTTTTCAGTGCACTTATCATCTCCAATTGCTCGCTGGCTTTCGTCCTGGTATGCATTCCGCTCCTTCTCCAGCTGTACTCGCTGCCACGTGTCGGGGTATTCACATCGTCGTTTTGCCTGTTGACTTGTGATTTCATCTCCCATTGCATTGGTTGACTCTTCTCAACATAATCTTGTTGACTAATCTCCAGCTGCCATTCTCTGCCGGGAAGTGCACTCCAAGGTGGTTCCTCTCAGGACTTCCGGTATGGTAATTGCTTGCAGTACTGGTTGATTATTATTCTGGTACGGTCATCCCCTTTGTATACATGGTAGCTCCGCCAACGACTTATCAACTACGGCTTCTTCGGGTGCCATATTAATTGCCTAGGATTGATTCTAAAGTAAATTTCCAGTAGCAGCTGAGTGTCTCGGGATCGTCAAGACTGAATCGGGATCACCAAGACTTAGTCAGAATCTGATTCAGGTATTTAAGTGGCGCATGCGGCTCCTGGATTCATCTGTCGCTGCGTTTGCCATCGCTTCCTTGCTTGCTCTTTTCGCCGTTCTCGGAGTACAATTGTTGCTCCTTCTCCATGTGCTCTTTCTGCTGGCAGCCTTCTCTATTGGGCAATGCGTTGCCCGGTGCTTTGTTCCAGCACTTCCGGTCAGGTAATTTGCAGTAGGGGTTGTTGTGATTCTGGCACTGGCATCCCCCTCTTTAAAGATTGTTGCTCCGCAAGAGATTAATCTCATAAGGTTTGGGCGGTATCCGTATTGTAGTTGTAACTCGGGATCTGATTGGGGATTGAATTCGGCATTAGAACTCGGGCATGAAGGTGATTGGGTCGATATCTCTGAATAGTGCTCTGAATCGTGGTATGTATCGTACTCACTTGATCCAGACCGCCGGCAGTACATCGTGTATCTGCGTATCAGCGCTCAATTGTAACTTCGTAGCTTGATATCCTATTAAGTAATCTCGAGAATGGTACAACTTAGTATAACATCAATATCTTCATGAAAGGAAAGGAGGTTCATTGTCATCCGTCTCCAGTAATCCATCTCCCATGATCCATCTCCTGTCTTCGATCTGCTGTCATCTATCTCCTGGTATCTAGCATGGTCATCCATCCATATCAGGTCGCAATCCATATCATACCGCGATTGATCTCAGGATGGGATCCATCTCTTGTTAACCATCTCGGCCCGTATTCTATTTCCTGCTGTGATCCTTCTCCGGCCGAAATGCATCTCCGGCCATAATTTCTTTAGGGCTCTGATCCAATTGGTTCCAGCCATTCATTACCACATGTGCATAATTGCCCCTGTATGGTCCGGATTCGTAACTTCTCCTGTCGCACTGTATCCTCTCCAAAGGTCATCTTTACTGACCTCCATTATGTCCGTCTTCCATTGACACTTCATCGCAGTGCCATAATCCTGTGACATATCGTTCATCATAACAATGTACCCACTCATCGATTCGTTCATATGGCATGAGATCATTCAGTGCAAATCACTAATCCAGCCGCGTGAGCACATGATTTTAATCCACGCAATTGCGTGAATATCGCTCCACCCAACTCAGTGGAGTTGTAAACCTGCCCATATGGCAAATTGTAGCCAGGCTCCAAATAAATTGCAATTGACTGATGCAGCGGAAGTGTCTCCACCTTGGCTTTGCTGAATCTCCACAAAATCTCTGTATATCACTGGATAAGTCCTACATCATCTGTAGGCACCATCTTTGTCGTAGTACCGGCTCCATCTGCAAAAGTTAGTTCTCAATTCGTAATATATATATCTGGAGCAGTAAGGTGGAATATCCAGAAGTCCAGATTTAAAACAGTTCCCCCATGGAAGAGCCAAGCCCTGCCGTCCAGTACTCTCTGTGTGTCTCTGCATGCTGGTAGCAGTCATTCAAGGGCCGCATTGTTTGTACACTCTTCTGCCGCAACTACCGCCACTGTTCCCTGCTCACCCGTCCAGTGCCTGGTGCTTAACTCACCACTAGAGATGCTTTCCACAGTGACTCCAAGCATCCCTATACGAACTCCCACTCTTAGAAAGAGCGTCCAAACGACCTCCTCACTGGGCAGTTGATCGTCAAAGGTAGTGGCTGGAAGTATTAGAATATCTAGAACACCACCGCCTCCTTAGGAACACGCCTCCTCCCTAGCCGTGATCCAGGTACATTCCCGGGGCATACCTGTTGGCCTGTCCGGTCCACTTCCACCGCTTCCGCTCACCCTGAGGTTGCAGAGCCAAAAGTCGAATGCTTTGCAAGTCGACGCTAGGATTCCTGGCCTGGTACCAAGGCAACTCCTATCACTCTGCTGCTCACAGTGTATCCGCCACGGCTGCCACCATGTGTATGAATAAGCTCACTGGGCGAATCACATAGTTGTCACGCCCAATTGGAAATGTCTGGCAACCAATAATGACCTTGCCTCACCCAATTGGGACTGTCTGACCACCAAATAATGACCATTCCCCAGTGGGAATAGATACATCAATTGAACCTCTGTGCACTTTAAATACATGCGGAATCCGCTGATCTCCTGAGAGTACCCAGACGGTCCAGCCTCCAGTAGCCCTGTGGATATGAAGATTCCCGGCTACAAAAAAAACATCAGCAAAATGTAATTTAGTCACTGGAAACCTCCAGGAGTGTCTGAGAGGATGTGGAGTGTAAATTTAGATGCGTCAATGTCAGGAGAGTATCAGACCCTGGGAAGCCATTCTGGCTGGCGTTTGGAGTCCCTGGGATCTCTGATGACTGGTACGGGAGTACCGTGGGAGTGATTGTGATAGGTTTAAGAGAACCTTGGTGCGCCAGAGAGAACTTTGGGTGCACCTGGGAGTGCCGACAACAAGTCTGGATTCACTAATGACAATCCTGGGAGCGCCAACAACAAGCCTGGGAGCACCTCAAATCACTGTATAGCAGTTTGGGAAAAACATATTCATTGGGATCACTGCTGGTGCGCCTGGAAATCATAGCTACTACTTATCATTCAACGATTATTAAAACTCATGTATTCAGTTTGTATTCTCATCTATGTATTTATATAGTAACCCATCTACACACAGTATATCTAGACTGGCTGCAGGCAGTGCTTGAGAGCAATTCAAGGTGCGCCTGAAAATGACAGTCGAGTAAACTGCGAGTTACACACCGAGGCGGTGATCAACCGAGTTTGGAGAGATACTTGGAGGCCTTGATTGAGTGAACTTGGAGGTTGTAATGGAGCAAGATTGGAGATACACTTGGAGGCCATGATAGAGTGAGTTTGGAGATAAAGTAGAAGGCTGTGACGGAGGGAGTTTAGAGATGCAGTTGGAAAGCCATGATCATGTGAACTTGGACTCCATAATGGAGCGAGTTTGGAGATACATTTGGAGCCTATGATCGAGCGAGATTGGAGATTCATATGGAGGCTATGATCGTGCGAGTTTGGAGATGCACTTTGAGGCTGTGATTGAGAGAGTTTAGAAATACACTTGGAGGCTGTGATTGCGCGAGTGGGGAGATGCACTCCAAGGCCGTGATCAAGCAAGTGTGGAGATGCATGTGGAATGCCGTGATCGTGTGAACTTGGACACCGTAATCAAGCGAGTTTGGAGATCGACTTGGAGGAGATAATCGAACAAGTTTGGAGATGCACTTGGAGGCCATGATCGAGCAGGTTTGGAGATACACTTGGAGGCCGTGATCGAGCGAAATTGGACTAGTACTTGGAGGCGGTCGATGAACGGTGTGCTGGGTGCTGACACTCTATTCATCAGTTAGTTCGCTTGCAACCGTGGGAATGTGACAAGGTGACATTACCTTTGAGCTCTCATGGAGAGCTGGCTGATAGCAGTCGATCATATAGGGAGGCACGGCGGAAGCTGAAGCTACATTCAGGGGTCAACTCATAATCATGAGAATGAAGGGAAGAAAGACACTCTTGGGGGTATGCTGTACACGGTGTATACAGTACTCAGTGTATGTTGAACTCGGTGTTTGCTGTACTCTGTGTCAACTCATGATTATATCATACAGAGATAGAGAGGGATGACTTAACTTTGCGTTCTGCGATGATGGTAGAGTTGTGGATGATAATGAGAGAGATGGGGATGGAGATGAGAACGATATGGAGGATACGAGTGGATATGAGATGAGGGGTACGTCTTGCCTGATTAGATTGGGATGACCTCGTATCGGTGTTGTGACACACCAGATCGGGACTCGTACCTGCCGTATTTGGTTTGGTGAATTGACTGGCATACAAAATTCTCTGAAGTCCCAGTTTTTCATAATGATTTGTCCCATCTCTTCTCATCTCTCTCTTTCTCGTCCTCAACTCTACCATCACCTAAGAACAAGAAGTTAAGTTATCCCTCTCTATCTCTCCATGCCATGATCAAGAGTTAACACCAAGTACAGCATACACTGAGTATGGCATCCAGCGCATACTGCATCATCCCAACACTGACTGTCTCCCGCCCCCTACCAGGGGACTACGTGTCGTGACACCTTGCAAGGTGTAATTCATGACATCTTGTATGCAAAATGCATCTGAAATTGTACGAAAGATAATAGTATAATGGTGTACGCCCGTATATGGCCTCATATGAAGGTATATCAGTAGATACGGTTTCAACAGTGGATGTCAATAGTGTAGGATATTATAAAGGTAAGATTATCACTAGAGATCTTAGGCTAGTGGCGAGTCGACTATATAAACCTGGTGTTACCCAGCCTTGGACATGTAACGTGCAGCCGTGCTGTTACATTCACCAGCCGATACTGGAATTGTGTTTGCTCTCACCTAAATATTAACAACAGGCTCTTGACCGCCTTCCATCCATGGACCAATGGCAACGCAGATCAGAAAAACCTGACCATCGAGCAGTACTCAAGGGCCTTCTCCAACTACAAGCAGGACAACTGGGTAGAAATGTTACCTTTAGCAAAGTTTGCTTACAACAATTCCGTTCATCACAGAACGCGGATGACACCATTCTGGGCCAGCTACCACTACCACCCACCAATGCAGTTCAAGCCACCAAGGCCCCTATCAAAAATCAGGTCGGAAATACTGGCAGAGGCCAAGGTATCGGGATTGGATGAGACTCACCAGCTTCTCAGGGAGAGCTTGTTGGAAGCCAAGGTACCGCAATGAAACTACTCGGGTGGAAAGAACATGACGTTCTTAGGCGGAAACCAAGTGTGGCTCTCGACGCGACTTTTCCAAACAACTAGACCGTCAAAGAAGCTCGACTACAAGTGCACAGGACTGTATACCATGAGTAAGATCATCAATAAGAATGCTTACAAACCAGACTTGCCGAAACCAATGCGGAATCACAATGTCATCAATGAGTCACAGCTCGATCACTACACACCGCTAGTCGTAGGACAACCATCCTTGGAATCACATCCAGTCATAGGTGATGATTCCGAGGAGTGCAAGGTCGAACTGATTCTTGACACAACACAGCCTTACCAAATGCTACACTACCTTATTCAGTGGGCCGGGTACTACCACATTCGCATCAGGTGGGAGCTGATCAATAACCTCGAGAATTCTTGTGAACTGATCGACGAGTTCCACCAAGACCACCCAAACAACCCAAGGAAATGAAGGAAGTCGGATCTGAGAGGTGGAGGAATTGACCCAATGCAGATATGGAGGTTTAGATCACGTGATTATTTCCTTCTTTCTATTTGTTTTGTTGGGACCTGGTCAAGTACAAATGGCGTCGGCATGGGTTTTACCACCTCAAGATATCCAGTCAATTGGAGGTAGAGTTTCCCCTTGCACCGGAAGGTCACCCTGGACAGTACTGCTCAGTCGGGGGACTTATGATATCATACCAGTGTGTATGTGGATTGTTTCTTTGTTTTCTACTTGTACTTAGGAGCCAGGGAGTTCTGCCCAAAAAGTGGGGGATGATGTAATAGCGTTGTGAAGTATGGGTGGTTAGGGTTGCTAGATGGTCACATGGAGTGTCAAGCACCAGGTAACCGTCAACCTTATACAAACATCACGATAGAGACTTAGATCTGTATCGAGTATCTTACTACTTACTTCCACACTTGATCCCACTTGCGCCTGTGTGGAACCGTATACCATCTCATATCTTTCTAATGCTGAGTACCAGCATATGTGCCCTTACACTTGTGCTTTGCACAAAGGGCTATAGAGCTGCTAGATTGAGTGCAAGTGAATGTTTTTGAAGTAGTCAGCTGTCCACGTACAAATCACAGGATAACAATACTACATCCGACCAGCCGCACAAAGCAGAAGCTTTCCAGTGTTGAAAATGCATGTCGGGATGGTAAAAAATATGCACTAAGATCTGTTTTAAAACCTCGCAATGGTGGATATCTGGTTGCTTCACAGCCATTGTTTCTCCATGTTCTTTAAAGTGATATTTCGGAGAAACAGGAAAAAGGGCAACAAAGATGCTTCCAAGATTAGATGGTTAAAATCTCATTTTCAAGTTGATGTTTCCAAGACTCAAATATACTGAGCATTCTTTCTTGTAGCCTGGATAAATTATATGATGTTTCTGGTCTGAACGGCGGAATAAATGGTCAATCACAGGTTCAAGCGGCCGCCATAGCTATCGAAGCAGTCTAATTCATCCTAACTGTGATGCAAGTCAGCTAACATACATGTTCATTCCACCACCAGTTATTTGATTGTACCTTTGGGTTGATACATTCCTCAGGCTCAATGAATCCCTTGGCTGGAGCATATGCCATATATTCCCTGAATGCGGGCTGTTGAATATCGAACTCAATGCATTCAACAGGAATACGATAAATCATACATGTGTAATCATCAACGCAAAGGTTGTTTGGGTCGACCAAACGATTGTAACAGACTGTGCCCAATTTGCAAGAGTCCATGTGCTTTGCATAGGACATTTCATTTAACCATTTTAATATAGTGTGGGACAAAGTGGAGCTGCTGATGATTGCCATCATAGGGTTCCTGAAAAGCTTGTTGTCTGCAGCTGTGCTCAAACTGTGCTTGACACAGCTGTGTGCTAATCGTTACTCATCTTCGCACGACAACGGTCACCACAGAACTATTTCATCATTGAACAGTTAGCAATACTTATTACAAACAGGCTTGCTGGCTCAACATTTCTGCAAATGTGGAGTCCCATCAATACGCGACTGAACTGGAGGTTACTCTGGATCGATGAAAACATTGCCACAGTCAGCTTCTGTATGGATACAATCATCATTGTATGGGTGAAAGACCGCATTGTGATGAAGATCATGAATGAATAGATGCAGAATACTGTCGTACTCCATTGCGAAACCATCATCTGGCAGGTTTTCGGCTGATACGTATAGCTATCTGGCATTGCTGTCACAACACAGGTGAGAGATATGAGAGCTGATATTGGAGTATGTCATTAAGCAGAAAAGGTACCGTTTGCTGAATAACAATGTTTTGTCAGCAACATAAAATGTTGCAACAACATGAAGAAGAGTCTTGATGGTGTGTTCACTACTCATAACATTGTAAGCCGGCTGGTTTTCAGAAAACGCTGGATCTTGATTTGCTTTTCCTACAAAGCGGTCCTAACACTCACATAGGATTTCCGTTATTCTCCTTCACCCGTTTGTAAACTATTTACACACTCTGTCCTATCCAAAATCTCTTGGATCACAAGATGCATACCACATCTGTATTCAGATCATCATGGCGATCGTTTTGCACCCATACATGACCCTCCTATTCCCACTCTTTGATTTCTAGTTGTCATGTTTTGTTTAGTTTGTACCTTGCACAAGTTGTGCACTCACCTCAGATACTGACCCAGTGATGTCATCGTGGAGTACAGGAACATAATCAAGAAATAATGAGTGAGACATGACTGCAGAGCATGCGTTTAGTTGTCTTTGTGATCAAATTGAGTGTTCAGTTGATGAATCAGGGCCCCTAGATGATACTAAGCAAATTGTCTCCTAGCTAAATTACAGTCAAAATGTTGTCACTGTATCAAGCAAACCCCTCCAAGCCCATTTCTATATTTGCCTTTTCTGCCCACTGTACATACAATCTCCACAACTTTCAACACACCCTCAACACCTTTGCTACCACATTGAATCACCCTTGATGATACAATCAACTCTCCTGATGCATCTTTAGCGTAACAAACATTCTATATCCATTACTTAATTATTGACCACCATCAAGAACTTAAAGATTAATGTGATGCATTCTGGTTGCTGGAATCAGCTGTTTCAGATGCAAATACAATCCAGCTGCCAACTCTACACGTCAGTGCCTGGTCCGAGCACGCCTGTATTGGACTCAGGTAATCGGCAGCAGATATTATAGGGATTTGGCAGGATTATGGTAGCTTGTCAATTCAACAGAGTGATAATGAAGTGGGGGAGCATGTCTGGGAGAGTGTCCAGTCCATGAGTATCACCATGAAGCAAGGTGCCAGCCCAGAGAGATGGCATCTCCTCATCGATCATTGTGTTTCCTGACTCAGTAATCTGACATCTACAAGGCCGCTTTGGAAACGGTACATGGCAGACAAAACTAACCTCCATGGTCAGAAATTCAAGGCAGCATGGAATGAGTCCTGGCAAGTTGCCCTTCACCCAAGGCAAAATACGATCAACAAAATCATAATGAAGCTGAGGAAACTCATTCATGTTGGTATGTATTTTCATGCCCTGATGCTTCTTGCCCTCTTGGTGATAATATGTCGATACAGTGAACAATGTGAAAGTAACTTCAGGGCACAGGTCTTTGCCAATAACATTGTGTTATGACTCCTCGACCAATTTCCTTGTGGAGCCATTTAGCTTTACTGGCACATATCTGGATCCTGGCAAGAGGGGGGTGAAAACAAAATTCAGCTATTCTCATGGCAGTGGGCTCGCGATGATGACTCCAGACTATGATCAGTTCCATCAATTGTCGACACGTTGATTATGTGAATTGTGATTGGTGAAGTAGGCAGTCTTTCGGACTCCAGCCGGACAATCTGAAAGCTATGGTGCTGCCAGATGGACCCTAATGGAGATGCTGTTCTGCATGATTATAATGGTACCCCAATCTTCGATTGCAATACTGTTGCAGAATTGCTAAAGGCTACAATGAAATTAAATGACCGAATGCTGTTTTGAATTGTTTATAATAGCTTACATGCCAACAACACAACTTGTCGCCAGCTGTCTAAGCGAGGTGGCCACAGCTACCAGTCCCTGGATGACATCCATCCACCTCCAGTCGAAGCTAGAATAGATGATATTCAGGAGAAATCACATGACAATACTGAGACCTGGTGCCCACATTCCATATGCTTCCAGCCAACAAAACTAGGCTTCTAAATGCTTGAAAGGAAACTTCCGAGAAGGAATATCAGATGGCAGTGATACCTTGAAGTCATCGGAAATTGTGCTTTTGGTCACTTTACAGGTTATGAGCAACTGGTTCATTCTGATGATAATGTGGCTTGGCTACGCAAGTACAATCACATTGTGAATCTTCCCACTCCAGCTTTTTAGCCAACTGGAAGTGTACAAGCAGCTGTGCAGCTGCAAATTATTCACTGCAAGAATGGAGTGCACTGGCTGAATGTGTGTTCACAAATTTGAATTGTGGGTAGGTGTTATACCTTTGGGGTTAAGGTTATATTTCCAGGATAATACAGGATTACTCCAGAATCCAGATATAAATAATCGATCAGGCATTATGAATGATCACTCGAATTTCAATATTGGATCTACCTTCCGAATTTGTTCACCTATTACTCAGATCTCCATTACCCAACCTTCATATGAACTGATCCACCACAACATACAAGCCAAGTGCAAATACGATATTTATCATCTCTGGATCAGTAATAATTGCAAGTCCCCCATTCTCAATAGTCACTCCCTATGGACTGGAAATCTCATTCCAGTCACCAAACAAATAACTATTTACTCATGCTCCAATGGGTCATTCCTGATGAGATGAAGTGTAGTCAATATCAGACCACTCAGACATCTCCAGATATCTAGAGTCATATAGAAGACAAGTTAGTAACAACTAATCAAGATTTCAGAGCCCTGTAAACCCAATGGACTTATGCGAATTAGCCCGCATTTTAATCACACTTCGTTATTCAGGGTGTACAGGACCTGGGAATATTGCATTCTGAGTCACACAGGATACTCTCTGTTCAATATATAGCAAAACAGCTTAGTTCCTAATCACTGTATGTTTGGCTCCAATATAGCATTTTCAAATTATGAGTACTGTTGTTTGCTGCAATTGTGAAAGTGTTATGTACCCAGTGGGTAAATCAGAGGGCACCCTGAGTGGCTGTTGGTGACATGAACCTATTTGTTGACGATTGGCTGCTGATATGCTCGTATCTATATGAGGGATCACCAATAGCAATTATATTGCTGTAGGAGCATATTACCTTGAAGACATACTAGTGAATATTCCTGAGAGTTAGAACTTGACTATCAATGGTAGAGTCCAAATGATGATAACCCAGTTATGCATGTGAACTCTAAAAGCAGGCTTTATTAGTATTAGGATTGTGAAGGGTTTGAATCGTCTCATATATAATCAGCGATAGTGACATGCAGAAACAATATTGAGAACATGTAATCTACAATAGGATCAATCTAGGGAAACCTATCAACTTTCTCGACCTGGTAGTTAGCCTTTAAGTTTATTGCCATGCATTATCCATCAGTTGGGTATTAAAGTCAACAAGGATACTTCTCTCTTGAAGTCCAGAGTTGGAAGTTAATCATTCAAATCGGTATCATGAATACATCTAACACCTTGTAATGATTGAATACTCTGAGTACCTTCGCCAAAGAAATTCTTTGTTCAGGTAGTGAGCAAGAAAAAACATTTGAGTATGAAACAAGTCTGAGGGTTAGCCTGAGAGTATGGTAATTCAGAGGTTACTGCTGTTACGATGCTCTTGAGTTGGCCCTACTCCTTCTGCAGAGGCAAAACGACTGTGCTGTTTCTTACAGACAAGTCAATACTTCGAGTCATTACACTCCTGGATTGTTGCTCCTGGGGTATAAGTGCTGGTTGCTGGGATAATACTTTTGAGTCATCATTAGTGCACTGTGGTGGGAAAAGCCATTTCTCACCACCACCAGCACCACCACCACCACCACTGAACTTGGCAGAGAACTGAGCTACGAAGGGTGTACGAAGATACAGCAATGACGGATATGGACTGGATGACCAGGACATATGAGGATACAGGGGTACCGGGGATAAACAAGACGATGGAGAGTATATCGTCAGGTGACCCTCAGGTAGGTAGATATCATCACATCTCATCTTATCTGGTATCATCTTCTTATAAAATGAATACACACTCTATCTTTCTCAACTTTTGGTCTCACTTGCTTGTTAAGAGATTTTGTGGATCTGCACAATTGCATAGATCCTACCAGCTGGGTAGTATCACATCTTTTCACTCTCGTTGTACAATACATGAGCCAGAACAGCTCTTTCTTACAAAATGCATTTGGAATACCAGAAGAGGTGTGGCAAAGTACTGACGATGGGCTCTCTGCGATCTGACTCAGATGTATCAACACAGCGATACTCTTGAGTCATGTACATCAGTAATTCATTGCTTAAGACATTACTCTGTAGGTCGAAAATATCAATTGGAAGCACAGAACTGAACAGTTACCTCATGTCTCTATTGGGGTGGTAAGCCTCATACACATCCTGAGTGTAGTGTTATTATCAATCTCTTCTATCAGTCCAGAATTCATTTGAGGCTTGTATTGATTACAACCAAGGGTGTATCTGCTGGTGTTACTGTTGGTATTTTTCTGGTACAGTTGAGGGTGGATGGATGGGTGATAATTTGGTCTTTTTGGAGAGGTTTTGGGTCTCTTGTTGATATTTTGTATATAATATTATTACATTGGCCATATTCATGCATGAAAGGCTGTGTACAGAGATTTCAATATTGGCATTAATTGTTAAGATTTTTGAATTTGAGAAACGCATAGTGGTAGTGATAGGACTCCATGTAGAGCTATCATGTAATTGATTGTTTCACATCTTTACCCAGTAGAAGATAACCCATATGATTAGTCAAATGCAAATGACTCTTAGTTCATTGGAATACTGAATTTCATTGAAGGAAGCCAATCAACAACAATGCAGCATGCAAGTTACCTGTTATTGTGAGCTACAAGTTCTCATCTATCCAAAGAGTTCAAAGCATAGGTGATGGGATAAGACAACATTCCAGCATTGTTGACATAATAAAAAAACACCTCTTGCCAATGCTTTTAATCATATAAATGCTTTCTTTCCTTTTCACAATACTTTAATTCGTTTACTATATATTCATTTACATTTCCTTTAGCTACTTCATTAATTTTTTTGTACTTATCACTTGCTGACTTTTCACATCACAACATGAAGGCACTGCACTGCTCTACCTCCTCCTCATCTATCCAGCAGCAGGAGAAGCACATCATCTAGCCACAATACAGATCTCGATGACAATTACAACATAATATCTGACAATCACAATAACGATCAAGATGACAATTCAGAATCCGATGACAAGCCTCTTTCACAACCATCCAGCAAAGCAATAGGCAAGCGACCTTCAAAATATTCTTTCACAACAACATTTGGAAAACAACTCAGGGCAACACAATTAACTCTTACCTTGTTTCAACCCCGACATCGAGAGGGTCAGACGATCTATATTTTCTCAGTGGGGGAGGATAAACTCCAACATGCTCTCATGGCATCCAAGATGATATTCCATTGAGTGTTTGGCTGACTCAATTTGCCCACTGATGTATACATTTACCAGAGAAAGGATTCAAGTGAAGTCGGTAAGCAATTGGTTTCATGGAAAACTGGAATTCTGTGGGAATATGAGCCCTTTGTTGACAATGTTACAGGCCTCATTGTCAGTACAGAATGAAATGCCTAGACAACTCTTTCAGGCATTCTGGCGATGGTCATGGTATGTGTGGAGCCACTCTCTATCGATTATACGATGTTTGTGAATCCTGTTGCAATACATGTGGTGAAGACCGCCCAGATTCACAGTTGGTAGTATAAGGAAATTGCCAGGATTAATCCAGCACAGAGAAATTCAGACCCTCCACAAGCCAACATTTCAGTTGTAAATGGATCATCTGAACGATTGTGTTTATTGCTGACATTGTCCATCAGACTCTTCAAATGTTAACTTGTTTCAGTACAGCAATAGTATACTGCTGTGAGACTTTAATTGGCTCGAATTACCGTTTTCGAACAATGTTACCAACAGAGATCTGGACAATGGTAGCCGGGCGATTTGCTAAGGACCAGTATACATGCCCCACACATATTCATCACGGAAGTTCGAAGTTTCCTTCTTGTTCAATCTTTGTGTTAACAAGCAATATCAGAGTGCAAGTTTTGATTTGCAGCGACTGAAAATGTGGATCATATGTGCCTGATATACTTCTATGGTATACATGAAATGGGAATGAATGATACATCATTGATTGATAAAATCAACTGGACATTCGTTCCCCTTACCGCAGCTGTCATCCTCATTTGTTTATCGGCCTGGAATACAGGTGAGTTTTGGATCCAGTCGGAGTTTGGTCCAAAAGGTGGAACACATTATAAGTGTGATACAAGAAACATTAATCACATGGTTGATACTGCATGGGCAGATGAATTTCATAGTCTCAACATAGATTTTTGTACTTCCTCGCCAGAGGTTGAACCCAAGAAGATAGAGAATATCCGCAGCATGATTTGCAGTAGGATGAACTCAACCGCCATGATTACAACAATGGCACAACCTCACAATGATAAGGGCACCCCTGATCAGGACTTTCTTCATCACCTTCTGGAGGAGTTGATGGAGCAACCCATCAATTCTTTTCATTGTGTCAGCATATTTGTTGCTGCCACTAAAGCTAGCATATCATTCACAGCAGTTCTGCCAATGTATGGGCCAGCGATCACTAGCAGCAGCCAGTACGTCCCCCACTGCAAAAGCTACAGCAAGAGCAACTGCAAGAGTAAAAGCAACAATATCAGAAACATCACCAACATCACCAGCATTGAGAATACGGGATTAGTCGATGGCAGTACCATTGTAGCACCTGCAATGTCACTTGGAGGTTAGGAAGGGTGTCAGTAATAGTATTTAGGATTTCAATTGTATCTTATTTTATTCAAGGTGTTGACAGTATTTTATAACTGTAGTAAATATACCACAACTAATGGTACACTGAAGTTTAATCACAAAGGCGTAAATTGATTATCGCAATAATGCATATTCCTCCTGGAACAGTTGATCAACTGCAAGGTACTGCACCATCATAAATCGAAAATTAAATATGGTGAACCACTTCTGCACAGTAACTAATATTGGGCAAAGTAAACCAAGTCAGTTTGGAAAAACAAGTTCTACATGGTGCATAAAACATACAGAGCAAGTACTATTATCATTGCAAGGACAAATCGAATAGGGCATTATACAAGTATGCCTAGAGATGATTTGTGATATTGCAAAAGAAAATGTGAACCATTCGTCAAGTGCTTGTTGTCACTTTCGCAAACATGGGTATAATGGATATGATGCTTGAAAACAGCATCACAACAACTCAAAGAATACTCTGCAAGGTGAAAGCAATACCATATATCAGTGAAACCTCAATTACATTGTTTTGAGTTGCTGGGTAAAATAATCTAGATTGAGTTAATGAAGGAAATTTAGTTTTTGCTGATGTGTTTAGAGCAGATTTGACTTTAATTGTTGCTATAGAGCTGGCTGCGAATACAGCAGTTTTTCTGGCTTTACTGAGTGTTCGCAGGGATATGTTATAAACTCCTCATGAAGAAAGAATCTAAATGTAAAATATGCAATGGTGGTGGTGGTGGTAGTGGTGGTGGTGATGGTGGTGGTGGTGATGGTGAAGGTAGTGGCAATGATGATTGAAAAAAGGGGGTTGATAGAATGCATGCAGTATGAGATATTTGCTTTATTCTGTAATTCAATATTATACATGGTAACACTCACATAGCATTCCTGTAACACATCCCTAATTGTCAAAGTTCAAGGTAGGCAGTAATCATCTATAGCAAGCAACTGTGACACAGTGATAACAGGGATATTGTATCTCCATTATGGTTGCAACAAAGATTTTCCTGACATAAGGTGTCAGTGGCAAACAGGAGGTGAAATTGTAGCCTCATTGACGGTGAAGCTCATCCACCATCAGATTAAAAGCAGGGATGAAGTGAACTTTACTTTTGACTACCCAGTACTATGATAGACTTTGCTATATTTCAACAAACCAACTTTGGTTAAACTCCGTGCTATCTAATCTTTTGCTGCCAGGATTATATAGTAGCATGTACAGTACTTAATCTACTAGTATTATTACTCTATGAATATCAGAGGAAACAAAAAGAGAAGACACAAGTGAAAGAATATTTTTCTAGTTACATTTCATATATACATGATATCCTCATCAAAAGTAAAACTCATGGACTTAATTGTGCTCAATGTGGCATGGTTGCGGGAGTGGGAGTTGGGAGTGGGCACACGAGGGTGTGGGAGTGTGACTGAGACGCTAGGGGCTTGCAGCTTGTCAGGTGCGGGGATAGGCGCGCCCACGCCCTTCGCAAGGCGCCGGGGCCAGATTTTGAATCTTGGCATGCGGCTCTGCATCATTTACCTTGTCCCTGGGGGGTCGATCCCTTTTCTCCGTCTTCCGTTCTTCTCCGCTCTTCTTCATCGTCCTTCTCCATCGCCCTGCTCATCGCCCTGTCCTCTCCTACGTTCCCGACGACCAAATTTCCACTTTATCTCCGATCACTATCGGTCCCGGTCGTTACTCTCATCGCTTCATTTGTCGAACTATAAGGACATTGAGACAACGATGCAGAATTCACCGCCGCCCGCCGAAACAGTTCGAAAATTGAAACGCCATGAATTACTTGAATACCTGGAACCTATCCTTTCGGATTTTCCTAGACTTGCAAGACAAATATTCGTGGATGCTGCCATTGATGGTGAGGTGTTCCTGGAGCGTTGTTCCGACGAGGAGTACCTCTTTAAATTAGGCATACCACGAGGATCATACTCCCGTCTTGCGATAGAGGTAGACAAGATCACCAGAAAAGGAAAGTCGGCAAAGACAATATTCCCGCTTGCGTTAGGTAATGTTCTCCGGAGCAGACTAGCAGCCAATAGTGTTGTAGGGAATATCGAACAAGCTACAATCGTAGAAGCTAAAAAGTCGCGTATCGAACAAGATCCTAGCCATGATTACGTCACATTTAAAATGAAATGTGAGACGCTGCAGCGTGTACTCTAGAAGAAAAAGAAAGTGCTGCGTGATGCCATCTTTACCTCAGAGACGGTCAAAGTGCTTACTTTCTGCATTGAAGACACCGCCACTGAAGAGCTGACGCATACGAAACTCTCATTGGATAGCGTTACCCAGCAGTACTTGTTCGAAAACCCCAGAGAGGATCCGTCGAAGTGGAAGCAGCTCCTGCCGTGTGGTTCGAATGGGCTACTTTTTCGAGAAGCGTACCGTGAAATGATGCAATGCATATTTGAGTATGACAATGAGACAGGATATACGTGACAGCGCAGCAACGACAATGACAGCTCCAAAACGAAGCCTTCCAACCGCGATAAATCTCACAAGGTTTCATCATCACTGGTCACCCTGGGATCGGAAAAACTTGGTTCTTGTTCGTGGTTCTTGTTCGTGGTTCTTGTTGGCCGGGTACTTATTGGATGCAAGACAGTCTTACAGGTTGGTTTCAAAGGGGATTACAGGCATCTTCTATTCGATCACATTGGGGTCCGTTATCTAGACGAGCTCCCCGGCAGCCACGAAGTCTTCCAAGACGTGATGGTGTGGGCTCTCGTGGACCAGCAGCCGAAACGTCGACTTCAGGATCACAGGCTTCAAGAATGGCTGGTGGTTGTGACATCTTCCTCGAGGTACGAAAACTACAAACAGCTCGACAAAGAATGCTCGCCACGTAATACATCATGCCGCCATGGACGTGGCCTGAAGTAGTTTCGGCTTGGTTAGTCACTGATCCCTCATTCTCCTGCTGTTGCCAATATGTACTCATAGGCATTTTAGCCCCACCCCCGACATAGCGAAATTGCGCGCCATGTGGGACCTCTACAACAAATATGGACCAGTTGCCAGACTGCTTCTTGACAGGTTTTCTCCCGCTGCCAACAGCAGTGGGGAGGCACTGGATGATCGTATGTTGGCTTATGAGAGAAAACTTGATACGAAAATGGTAGACTTCCTTCAAGCAGATGCAGACATTTTCAGTGAAAGTCATTTCGGCAGTGTTCCTAAGCGGCCAGGCCGGCCTTAGCGGCGGCTTTCAAATGAGGGCCGGGCCGGGCCTGCAGGCTTTTCCGGCCGGCCTGGCGGCTTTTCTTGGCGGACTAAGCCTAAACAGAATATTTTGTTCAAAAGATTCTCTGCTGCCTATACTAAGAAAGTCTCCAAAGTATGAAACATAAACCATATCTAACTCAATTATCATAGCCCTGCCATTGCCGTATTCCATCCATCAACCAGACCAAGGCTTATGCAGGCCGATGCAGGCTTTTTAAATCACGTGCAGGCCGGCTTTTGACCCAGGCCGGGCCGCCGCTAGCGCAGGCTTTCAGAATGGAGGCCGAGCCGCTTAGGAACACTGCATTTCGGCACCAATGACCCACATACTATCCTCCTACTTCAACCAGACATTCGTCCTAATCGTCCTTATAGATGTATTTCAATGCTGGAGTCGCTACGGATTGCTACGCCTTGGATTGGCATGAAACTAGGTCTTCTTTCTAGGGAACGTATGCAATCCCGAGGCAAACAACTCTTCGATTGGCTAATGAGTCACCCGTCTACCTCTACCGCAGCTGGTTGGGTATTTGAGGGTAGAGGACATGGTGTCTTCCATCAGGGAGGAGAATTCAACTGCGCCAGTCTGACTACTGATCAAGATCTTCAAAAGATGTACAAGGATTTTCGCGCAACGAAAACTTGTTCGTCCAAGGCGTCACAGTCCAAGGCTACAGCTCTCCAGACAGATCTCACCGATGTCCTTAAATTTTGTCTAGAGAAATGTCCGGTTCCTACGGTTGAGATCTTCTCCAACCTTGGCCAACTAAGTACAAAGCTGCGCTCCAAGCCTGGCTCCCAGCTGTTCAACCGAGATCTGAGCAACGTTTACTTGAGACCCCACTACAGCAACTTAGGCGAGATAGATTCTCTGGTAGTCACTATCGGCGATTGTGATCAACCCCGGGCAATTTTTTTCCAACTAACAATTGCTGAAAGGCATTTAAAGGGGGCCAGGGTTGTCAACCGTCCCGTCCGTCCTGAGTTAGGACGGAACGGCGCCATCTTTTTTGAGGCCGGACGGGGACGGACGGAAGGGACGGCCGTTGACGGTAAATTTCCGTCCCCGGCCGTCCCCGGCGGTCATCGGCCGACATCCATTGATGATTTGCGAGTCATCATACATAATAGATATTCAGTTATAATAAGTACATTTCTCCACTATCTTGACTGTGAAGCAAGATCCTTCAACATCTGCTCGATCCGAACCTGAATTCTTACTACTGATTGAGTCTAGAAATATAGATGAATCTATTTATATCTTGTACCGCGCGCTCTACAGTTACCGTATATGTATTAATAGTAACCGCCCGATGTCGGCCGGTGACGGTGGATGACGGCCGACATGCCGTCCTCAGCGGGCGAAGACGGAACGGACGGCTTTGGCGCCGTCCCGTCCGTCCTGCAGATATTACGGACGGGACGGTTGACAACACTGAAGGGGGCTGGTCAGCTTTTGGCGGTCTGGAATGCTTTTCCGGATGAAGTGAAGCAAGTCCCGCCTGCGATTGTGCTCGTTGTGCCTATCAATATAAAAGCTCAGTATAAAACCCAACGCATCGACCCAGTAAACTCGCCGCTTAACCATGGCTACGACGATCCTAGTAACTGGCCGCAGTTTGTGCTCGGCTTAGGGGACTCGATGCTTTGGGGGGTCCAAAGTTCTGTGTGGAAGCCAGTTACTGTCACTACTTGCAAGAGGGTTTGCAGCAACCCCTAGGGCGTTGAAACTACCAGGTTTAATGACTGACGGGTGTTCAGCGCCGGCTGTATGTATTACTCCCTAGTGCTTCTAGTACCTCTTCAATGCTGAAGGTTTGAGTCTTGGGTTTTATGTTGTGTTGGGGGGACTGTCTCGGGACAATTACCACTAACTATTCAACGACTACATGAACTGCATGTAGCAGCTGTAATTTCATAGCCTAGTCAGTACCATTCCCAGTGAGGATATAGTGTGAAAGAAGAGGAATATAAGACGGCTGATTTCCCACTGCCAAAGATCAAGCAGTACGCCCTTGTACAACTTTCATTACTTTTTAGACACTGCCTTTTCTTTGCAGTGCAGGCATTTCAAATTGAGGCCGGGCCTGCGCCAAGCTAGACCTCAGGTATTGCGGCCGGGCCACTTAGGAACACTGCCATTTGTCAACTGGAACAATCAAATCAACAAATTTAGTACTGACAAGACTCCTCCTCTAAAGCTCTAATTCTTCGTATTCCTCCATGTTGTCATTTCATAAATATAGTTAAATACTTCAAAGTCCTCCGCCTTATTCTCCTCAGCCCATGTTTCATGTTCATCCATCTCTTCGTTTGTAGCCTCGGGTAACCCCGGCCAGTAGTGAAGGCACATTATCATATTTGCTGTGGTAGGTAGGTGCGAGACGGTTGCGCTTTTTAGTAATCAGGTTTCCAGCTTTAGACAATACTCGCTTTGATGGCACGGAAGATGCGCGGATGGCTAGATAGTCCCTGGCAAGCTGTTGTAGATTAGATAACTGCAGCAGTGGTGCAGTGGAAGTGATAAACATACTTTCGCTAGATGGGGATTTTGCAGTTCATTCTGGTCTCACCAGAGCAGGGTATCTGCGTCTATGTGAATTCATGGGGACTGTAAATATTAGTCAAGCTCTGCGTTCCAAATTTTAGTAACTCCGATACTGGTTAGAGCTGTTGCTTCACCTTGTGAATACTCTTTTTGTAAGGCAAAAATCTTTCTGCTCTCCTCTGCAAGTACTGAATCGAGTGGAACAGTCAAATCTACACCTGACTCTGAAGTTGGAACAGCTTGATTTCTACTACCACTACGATAATAGAACTTCAGCATACACTCTAATGTAGTTCTCACTTTTAATGTCAGTTGCACACCATCCAAGTTATTCGAGGGTTCGCAATCTGATCCATGGTTCCAAGATTATTGCACTTCTTGGGGCAGATATGTTATTTGTTTTAGGTGGTATTGATTAAACTTAGTCCATCCATTTTGGCATGCTGCTTCAACAGTTTCATTCTCTTCTTGTCCAGCAGAAAAGCGGTATTTCAGTGGCTGCAGTCGAGGTGAAAGTAGCCAATATTGTGGAAGATGTAATGACCACGTAGGATACTCATCTTCAGAGCGAGAGACTGTAGGTTTTTCATATATTGCTAGTACCTCGTGAAGTATTGCAAGCCAGGTCCAGTCATAGTCGTCTAAAACAGATTAAGCTTGTACAATGCAGGTTTGGTACGGCATACAACATCAAGAACAGGTTCCAACCAGTGTTCCTAAGCGGCCCGGCCTCCATTCTGAAAGCCTGCGCTAAGGGCGGCCCGGCCCGGCCTGGGTCAGAAGCCGCCCGGCCTGCACGTGATTTAAAAAGCCTGCATCGGCCTGCATAAGCCTTGGTCTGGTTGATGGATGGAATACGGCAATGGCAGGCCTACGATGATTGAGTTGGATATGGTTTATGTTTCGTACTTTTGAGACTTTCTTAGTAAAGGCAGCAGAGAATCTTTCGAACAAAATATTCTGTTTAGGCTTAGTCCGCCAAGAAAAGCCGCCCGGCCGCTAAGAAAAAGCCGCCAGGCCGGCCGCCAAGAAAAAGTCTGCAGGCCCGGCCCTCACTTAAAAGCCGCCGCTAAGGGCGGCCCGGCCCGGCCTATGCAAAGCCGGCCTGGCCTGGCCGCTTAGGAACACTGGTTGCAACTAAATTAGTCATTTTACTATAGCATGAGTTGAATTCCACCATGTACGGCAATCAAGGATAGGGCACAGCATTTGTAGCTCTAATTCCTCCTGCTAGATTGCAAGAGCTTTAAAGAGAATATTAGAAGTTCGAATCTTTGCTACGATGCAACATGCAATCTGAAATATCATTCCTACCGCGGCATCTGAATCGCCATTCATATCTTCGTGGTCCTCTGGTTCCTCAAGATGTTCCATAGGGGAATCATTACTTAAGTCATTCTCATCAATTGGATCCTGATGGCAGTCAATAGCCTCAAGAACTTGCTGTGCTGAGAGATTTAAAACCTGACCCATACAGCTAACAGCACAATCTGCAACCCGAAAACCTTTTATTCGTCCTGATTCTTCCAGCCCGTTGAATGTATCATTATTAAGTGATGCATTATCTGAGGTAATTGCTCGTACATAGTCTTCAATTCCAATGGGTTTGAATGCAAGCAATATGTGGTTTAATCTGCTGTGATCCTGACAGGCCAATCGTTGAGCAAAGTGACTAGATACAGTCAGGTAGCCCTGCTGTGATATCGAACTGCAGCAATCTAGTGTGAGGCTGGTTTTCCCCCCAGAAGCGATGTATTTTACTAGGAGTTCCTTTACATCATTGCGTTTTGCTTTGAATAGTCGCAATATATCTCGCCCCTGAGTTTGTCTTGAAATTAAAAAGGAATAGACCGCAGGGTCTAGATACTTGAGAAGAGTACGAAAATGTTGATTCTCCACTATCCTCTCTGCACAGTTCTATGACAAAACAAACTCCAAAAGTAATATTCGAAAAATGCGTTTACTTAGTTTGGAATCAACTTTGCGTATCTTGCAGTGCGGAGCCTGCTCCTTAATTACTTCTGACCTTCCATACGCTCCAAAGGTAAATCCATTCGCACCAAGCATTTTCTTCTGACCTCCCACTGGTGTGGTATTTCCCTCAGAAGGAAATCAAATGTACTCTGTCTCATAAAATCTAGGCAGCTCCAGATGATATGATTTCATATGATCATGCATGTAGGTGTTTGTAAACCGTGTAGCTTTGCCTTGCCAGTATCCTGTTGGTGTTGCCCTCCTTGAACCGAACAAGGCTACTTGAGCTAGCCTATCATGACAATGGGTGCAGTACATCTCATCGATGCTCTCAACCGTCATGTCCGGCGGCCGGGGACGCTGGTGCCGTTCGAGATCTTGATAGGACCAACATGACGGCGAAAATCTGTCGTTCTCATCCTCACGTATAAAAGACGGCTGGACGGCCGTTGTCAGCCAGGGACGGTGAAAACACCGTGATCTGCAGTCATCCACCGTCCCTGGCAGTTATAAGGCAGGCGACATCATAGAGGCATCTGAATGCTTGAAATCGTAGATATAGTAGGGCTTAATCTTTGGAGCAACAAAGTCAGATATTATCAGGATGGAACAGATGCTAAAGGGTCTTGCTTCACAGTATGGATACATAATTTTAACGAGTTTTGTAGGAATATTATGTACACGAGAAAGATCTATTGATGCTGGCAGTTGACGGCCGGGGACGGTGAAACTGAGTTCCCAGCCGTCCTATCCGTCTGTTCCCGTCCTGGCTTGGACGGACGGCACCGTTTCCATCCTGCCCTTGGACGGACTGCACTTTGCCGTCCCGCCCGCGTCTTGCGTTATCCTAAACGGACGAGACGGTTGAGAACACTGCATCTCATGAAATAGAGAATCCTCTGTTTGCAGCCTAACAATAATTTTTCGTTCACAGAGGTAACTTTCAAAGTGAGCCTTTCCACAAGTACGGAGTGTCTGAAGTTTGGATGATCCATCCATTTTAATGAAAACCGATGTAAGTACTATATCTAGAGAAATAGCTGCAGCAATCAAGGAATCTATTTCATCAGCAGAGATACACCATAGTGACCCGCCAAAGAAATCTTGTATGCTTCCATGGAAGTGTAATCCAGTAGTCTACAGCACTTCTCTCTGAAGTGGATATGGGGAAGAGATACCCACTGGATCAGCAGCCGTTCCAGCAGGTAGCGAACCAGGAATTCGAGGCTGAAAGCAAGCAGCCGGAGATTGAGAGCTTGGAAATACAGATTGGTTGAATTCACCTGACATTATTGACAAGAGAAGCTGCGCTTCCATGATACTGACAGATAAGAATGTAATCTCCGGTAGAAGTACCTCAAGTTATTTTATACAGCCTGAGTACAGGGCGTGACTGCTATCAGTCACAACTAGCCTAACCAAAGCCTATATAAACTACAGTTACGAATAAAGTTATGGCTTTGGTCATGCTACGTGGTCAGAGGTCAACAAAAAAAGCCAAAGTTTACTGATCGATCACCGTTTGTGCCCAACACTAATTACAATCAATGTTCCTAAGCGGCCTCCATCTTGAAAGCCTCCACGTAATTTAAAAGTCTGTATAAGCTTTAGTTTGGTTGTTGGATGGAATGCGGTAATGGCAGGGCTACGATGGTTGAGTTGGATACGGTGCATATTTCGTACTTTAGAGGCTTTCTTAGTGTTGGCAGTAGAGTATCTTTCGAACAATATATGCTGGTTATGCTTTGTTCCGCTAAGAAAAGCCTGCAGGCCGGGCCTCTGCAAATCCGGGCCGCCCTGGCGGCTTAGGAACACTGATTACAGTTTTCCGGGCTGAGAATTCCTGCCCGCTTTTGCCCTAAGGCTTTCAGTATCCGGACTACAACCCTGCGGGGCCTTAGAGTCTTTTGCACGCGATACTCAAAGCTGAAAGGTGTTGGAGTAATAGGAAAAAAACAAGCCACTTATACCCACTAACTCTGTGAAGTGGATCAACGATATAGGAGCTATGTTGACTAGGTGAGAAGCTACAAAATACACGGCAAACCTCTGATCCCACTTCCTGTTTTGGGTGTAGCGTACAGGGTACGCTCGGCCTGGTTGCCGGCCGGTGTTAGACACATCCGGTAGCCTCCGCTGGGGACCTACAGACACCCTAGGTATTCTAGCATCGGCCCGGGACACCCCGAGGCAAACACAGTGTTCACCCGGTCTGGGCAGCGGCGCCGACCTCCGAAAGACGCCAGTCCAGACGGATGGTTGGAAACCTGGAGTCGGCACGAGTCGCGTACCGTACAGAATACATACACCATTTATTTGGCGTCCTATTGACTGTGAATTGTTATATGAGTGCAACGTATATAGCTTGTAGAAGAGATAGAAAATTAAAAGGGCGATATAAAATAGCTGATAAGAGAGAAAGTCAATATGTAGTCTCACGTCACGAAATCGGGAATGTTTAATCCCTGCTCCTTTAGATCGAAGCTAAAACAATCATGTACGAGAACCCATTGCATTGATACAGGCACACCGGTCGTCAGCCCGATTTACCCGAGAACCCACAAATTGCCAAGCCCAAGTCAAAAAGCATCCCCACCTCATGCATACAGCCCAGGCGCCTTACTAGGGGCGTGGGCACGCCCAGCGCCCACACCCAACAAGCTGCTAGCGGGGCACCTTGTAAATCCCGGTTTTTTTTTTTCAAAATTGCAAATTGCTCAACAACCACACAATGGAGAGAATATCAGAGAGAGCAGTATAATAGACAACTCCAAGGCCTACATGTCAATCCAAAAATCAAGTCAAATGGTCCAATTTTGAGTAA
>Ga0307514_10000525_pt1 | contig 75285 bp, 57 predicted proteins | sample 16_EM_MG_FD_203088 | JGI IMG/M metagenome (GOLD analysis project Ga0307514, IMG submission 203088) | Populus trichocarpa ectomycorrhiza microbial communities from riparian zone in the Pacific Northwest, United States - 16_EM | ecosystem: Host-associated > Plants > Roots > Unclassified | place...
CAGAGTTGTCCATCTGGGCTGCACAGTGACATTTTCGAGTTTTTGGGGAGCTGATCTTGAGACAACCCTCCCAACAAAAACTGCACTTTTTATCGGCATCCCATTCCTATACAGTCCTTAATTTTTGGCAAAATGCTCTCAAGACATAAGAAAGTAAGTTTATAATGCACCCAGGCCACCCCTACAGAGTTGTGGTTGCATCGCTAAATATTTGCAGGTGGGGAGTCGGTTGCCATGCCCAAACGGGCCGGGAATGCCAAAGTTACGATCCAAGGGATAAAGATCCGGTACGGTTAAAATTGTGGTTTATGTGCACGGCGCTGTGCAAACTTGATTTTGACAAAATTTGGATGCTATAGCTGTATACTCGGGACTATCATATGTCGTCTTTGAGGTTTTAGGACTCATGGTGCAGGGAGGCATCCGAGTGATTGTTTTGTGATTCGGGTGATGGCAGAGAGACCGAGTCGTAATCGATAAGCCATACAAAGAACTGTTCTCACATTATAAAAAAGGCTAATTATAACTCTCAACAGGAAACAAGAATCACACAGAATAAATAAAAACCCCTAAAAAGGTTAACAAGCTTCATCACAATCCCAAGTTCACTCGCCCAGCGTTCTTCCAGCAGCTCCAGTTCCGTACCAACCTCTTTCTGCCTGATGTTCACTCCCTGCACCATCGCTCGGCGCTTGTCTCTTTGAACTACTGCTTGGCGCTTGTCCGCCGCCTAATACGTGTCCCTCACTTCCTTCCATTGCCAGACCATCCATCCCTCTACCGCCCTCTGGGCTTCCAACATCCTGTCGGCTGGTCTCAGGCACTGAAGCCATCAGTTTTTGGATCCTCGTCATAGCCTGACTTTTTGTATCCCGTCGGCCAGTCCCAGGTACCACATCTATCCGTTTTCGGATCTTTGCCAGAGACTGATTTCCTGCATCGCGTCGGCTGGTCCTAGACAGCAAAGCCCTTAGTTTTTGGATCTTCGTCTTAGGCTGACTTTCTACATCCCGTCGACTGGTTTTAGGCTCCAAAGCCATCAGTTTTGGGATCTTCGTCATAGGCTCCTCCGCATCCGCGCTGTTCTCTGATTGCCTTGAATGATCCGAGCGTGCATCACCAGAGTGATCATGCTCTAACGAGGAGGAAGAGGAGGATCCACTCCCCAATTGATGTCCAGCACTGGGTACTGGCCTTGAGGAAGCCTGAATCTGAGCTAGCAATTCCTGCCTCTCGGCTTGAAATTTCCGTCGCCGGTCATACACCTGCTCCGAAAGTTTCGGCCGGAGTTCGTTCTCGATCCTTTGTCTTTTCAGGGTTTCACTCAAGTCCGCCGTCTTCCGTCCCATGAGGGGGCGCTGAGGTTTTGTGCGACGGTGGGCATCCCACAAATCGATCTGTTCTTTGATCTCATGACGGTTGAAGCCCTCCATAGCCTTTCGGATTGTATCATTGTCTGGTGATTTCTGTTCGTTGCGGGTCAGATTTTCGTATCGCATGTGGGCGTCAACACGAGCTTGAAGGAGTGCCTCAAACTCGGCTACGCAGTCGTATGGCTTCTCAGGTTCATCATCATCTGAGTCTTGTGGGTCGTCTTCACGGGGGTTAGGCATCCGACCTGGTAATCTCGGTAGATGGAGTTCCAGAATCTCGATGACAAGGTGATGTCGATTCTTTTTAGCGTAATATAACGGAGTGTGCTGCCGATCGTCTTTAGTGAAGATGTCAATGCCATTCTGAAGCATTGCCTTCACCAGGCATTTCACAATATCGGGGTAACCTTCAAACGCAGCCCAGTGAAGTGGCAGCCTCCCATCGTGGCCTCGATTTGAGATTGTCGCCCCGAGATCGAGTAGCAGTTGTACGGTTGTTAGATGTCCTGACATCGCAGCACGATCAAGGGCTGATAGGCCGGTGTTATGGACAGCGTTGATATCGGCACCCTTTTCGATGAGAAGCCGGACCAAGGAGGTCATACCGCGTGAGGCTGCGAAATGTATTGGCGTCTTGCGATTCCGATCTTGGGCATCAACCTCTGCGCCGTCATTGACAAGCTGACGAGCTAACTGCTCGTTGTGCTCCTGAATTGCTTGGACAAGTGGTGTCCATCCGTTGCCTTGCCTGCATTCGTATCCAGCACCTGCTGCACCTAATAGCATCACCACTGATGAATGACCTCTTTGAATAGCAAACATCATCGCAGTGTTGCACATAGAGTCCATGGCATCTACTTCGACTCCAGAGTCAAGCAATCGTTCAACAACCCGCGTAAGTCCAAAGTGAGAAGCTACCATGAGAGCTGTTAAGCCGCTGTTTTGCACAAGTGACATATCATCCTCAGTCTCGCGGTACCTTCCAATCCAGGCCGCAAACGCAGGAGTCTGTGGATCACAAAGTCGGACTACCTCATCAACAAGTCCAAAAGTTCCATAATTTTGAGCGGCTCGGTAATGATGTGCCCAATGTACAGCCGAATAATCAAGAAATTCATCCAGTTGGAATCCTGACCCGGAAGGAGTGCCACGAAAAGGATTGTTATGAAAGCACAGGTAACGGATACAAAGTCCAGAAATAATGAGATCCAAATCAGCGGTCGAGACGCAGTGCCTGCCAAGATCGACATCATTGCCCAGGAGGTCTGCATCGGGTTGTGGATGAACCAAGAAATCCTTTACCGTTTTATGAGCGAGAAATACTCGAGAATTAACAATTCTCACAAGTGAGCCGCAAAGCTTGGTTATGGTAGCTTCCATATCTGGTTCAGCCCTCTTATCAAGCTCTGAGATTGATGTGTCAGTGGATCGGATAACCATGGCAAGGTTGAGCTCTCGGAATTTCAGTGGCCGTCGTGCACCAGCAAGGATGACTAAAGCAAGTCGAGCTGCCTTTCGGTCCTCATCTGGGATTTTCTGAAGGAAGCTCTCATAAACCTTGTCCATCTTTTTCGGCAAGTCCTTTACCTTGTTAATCAAAGCTTCTTCGGAGAAGGATGTACTGTCTTCAAGAGTTCTCAGAACATTTGATACCCAGAGGAATGTTCGCTGGGCATTTTCCAATAGGAGGTCCTCTATTTTGTCCACCGTTTCGCGCTTGACGCCATGTTCGATTCGGAAATCGGAGAGAGCTTTTTTAATGACAAGTCGCACATCTGCCTCCATGCCACAATCATTGCCTCCCCCTAACATCATGTTCGGATTCCGTTCCAACGCCTGTTTGATAATTGGAGCAGGACGACTGGAAATCATAACCTTGAGTTTCGGCTGTTTATCCGTGCTTTCTGAAGACGTGCTGAAAGTTTTGACGACCTGCTTTAGGTCCCGTTTCGCCTCAGTGGTCTGTTCGCATTCGTCCACCGCATCGACCACGCAAACTATTGAACCGGCCTTCGGGTCTCGGATAACGTCCCTGAAGATAATGCACAAGGTCTCGATATCAGTCGGAAGTGAGCGAGACTCTCCATCAGGAGTGCACTTGGCTCCCAGGTGCTTGATCAGAAATGGCTTCGCTTTGAAAATCTGGAAGAGTAATCCACAGATGATTGCCTGCGCATCATTTTGACCGACTTGGCTTTCCTTGCAAAAGAAGAAACAAACCGTCGGTAGTGTAGCCGCAGGAGATGTAGATCTCGACTCCTCAAGGAGCTTCTCGACAACGGAGGAACAGAGAAAGGACTTTCCAGATCCTGCTCCACCAACAAGCCAAAAGATATTGGAGCCGGAGGTATTAGCGCCGAACCGCCAGTCCCGGTACTTCGTGTGCTTAAATAGCCAGTCTCCTGTACCTTCAACGCGGATACGAGCCTTGTCTCGGAGAAGGCATGGATTGCACCCGCTCGAATAGGGCTTGAAAAGGTCCAGGTACCTCACCGACAAAGCTTTGCATGCGAATTAGCACGCACTCCAACATATAGACACAATCACTGATTTCAGGAACACATCGCTATCCATAGCGAATTTATATTCATGCTTCATCGAAATAACTAAAACTGAGTTTACATACATGCTGTCTTCCTAGCAGATTCAGTAAGCTGTTGCACAGCTTTCCACACTGGTTTGTATTTCCGGCTCCCATTGTCTGAAAACTTGCACATGGACAAATGGTCTGCCTGGATTGGAACGGGAAGTTCGTTGTTCAACCTCAGACATGCCGAGTCTTTGCCCACAATCTGTATAGTGCTCAGTAAACTTCTACACATCACGATAGATTGATAGATTAAGACATACCATGTGACCATTGGTCTCCTGTCCTTCGTAGAACGTCCTGATATCTAGCGTGTGACCACGCTCCACAAACTGATCTGATATCGACTGTAGCATCTCCGAGTCCTTCTGCAAGCTTTCCAGGAGTTTAGAATGGCGGAGAGGTTCGTGTAAGCTATCCACAACCCTGCCCAAATAAAGATGATTCGCTCCTCTATGTGGAGTGCCGAGGAAGATAATGCCTCTGGTTGCTTTGCCTAGATGTCCGTATCGCTGCGATCGCTCATGTGCAAGTATAAGTGCCTGGATAATTGGTCAAACCTCTGCTTTCAGATTAATAGAGGGAGTGTTATGGCGAACCTTCTTCACAATAATGCCACCCAGTGAATGAGCAATGAAGACGATTGGGCGATGACGAGTCTGCAATTGTGTTAAACAGGTCAGGGTTCATTGCAGATGATATCTACCTACCATCTCAGTGTCCCGTTCGATGTCCAACCAACTGAGAAGACTCTCAGCAATCATCTCAATGTTTGTTGGCGGTGAATCGGAGCGAACTCCAGATGTGTAGCCGAATTGCATAATTCGTGCGTTCGGAACCTGTGTTGGTAGAAATCCGGGATCGGAAAGCCACACCTTGCCGCCATCTTCCCATGTCAATCGGTAGTGGCCGGAAATCCCATGAACGGCAACAATGCTGGGATTGTTAGAATCCAGGCGGATATATAATAGTCTACGATAAGGTACTTACTCGACTGAAGCCTCCTCAGTGTCCGTCCCAGGAACAATCCACATCCCATCGCATTCTTCGGGCGTAGGATCTGTGGTTGAAGCTTGCTGCCCTCGGGGTGGTGAGCGTACTAACGAATGAGTTACTGGCAGCTCTATCGCCCCCGAAGAAGTGGTGGCCGCTGTGGGCTCAACTCCATCCATAGTGGTGATCATGACTGGAGACGCTGCGAGTTGACTGCCTAAGCTTGACTCGGCCGCCACGATCGGAGCAGATATTTGGGAGGCTACCGGTTGTGGAGGGGGAATATTTGCAACTTGTGGGGATGGCGACTGCTCGAATTCGGATGGAACTGCTGGATAGCGGTTCTTCCTGGATCTGCTGAACGGCAGCCTTGATAGGAATCGACGCCCGGGCTGGTTGTTGGCCATCTCTTTGACCGTTCGAACTACAGAGGGTCAAGGTTACAAAGAATGAAGATATTAAAGGCTAGTAGCCGTAGGTAAGGGTATGGGCGATGTCTGGCAGAGGGGAGTAGGAGGAGAATGATGAGGCCAAGGCCGTATGGATACAGCTTGTTGCCGGTCGGTGCGACCGATCAGTCTTTATCATGGCCGAGAAGCGAGCTGGTATGATGCACGACTGTAAACGGGCATTTGTACGTCGGCAGATCAGCCTGCCGAGGCGAACTGCGATCTAAATTTCAAGTATACGGGGCGGTACAGCCCCGCCTGAGAGTGACGGAGAGTGGCGGAGGAATTTCAGGATAATCCAGAAAATTTCCATAGATTTATGAAGTGCTTCCTGGAGTAATTGGGTGGTTTGGCAGTGCCAAGAGTGATGAGGCTGATGTGGTTGTTTGGAGTAGGTATTTTGAACCACAATGCAGGGGTATTCAAGTCATATGTTTTGCGCGCAAGGCTGCGCTGAACAACAGCGGCACACCCTCAATTCGAAGAACAAAAATATGCAATAACGTGTCAACACCGGAATTGTCGGGTTAGGGAGCGAAGGGGATCGAACCCTCCTGTAGTTACTGGTTGAATTTTCCACGGCGTCGACCAGGGTGGAAGCTGACGTGGACCTATATTTTCGCTCAACCATGGCGCGCCAATAGCTACAGTAACAGGCCACTCACCATATCCCTTCGGATGAATTGCCACTTGGTAACCAATCCCTTTCAAACCTTTAGCAGAGAATGGCGAGCCGGGTATCACTTTCTAGAGCGCCTTTTTCGCTCGGCTGTAACCCATGAGATAAAGTGCTTTGAAGACTGCATAATGCTAGATGAGCTGCAGGGTAGCCTCACCCACTTCTAGGCACAACGTGTGTTGCGTAGATTTACCTTGGGGGGTGTGTATATTCCGCCGGCAAGCAGCCGAACTTGACTACGCTTAAAAGGGTCGGATCAGATATTCTTTCGCCCTAACCCATGCCCAAGAATGAACTTTATATCTCCCGAGGTTTACTCTGCGCAAGTACCTTTTCAGGATAGAATTACAGAGAGGTGCGGATAATTAAAACCCTTACAAGTATTGATCTGTTACGTGTCATTGGGTGAATATGAGTAGCACGTTTACCTAAGCTCGTGTAAGTAGCAGTCCCAATCAGAATCCGAGAGGGTTACTAAGAAACATTATTTTCTTCCGCAAATTCTAATCATCACCAATCCTATCATAATTCAACATAGTACCTTATGCGAAAACGCAGTTTAAACAATTGAAAGGAAGACCTCACTCTAAATGCTTCGACGAGGTATCAAGTGGCTTTTTGTGTTTATCGCTAACATCAACAGGCAGCGATCTCAATTGCTCAGCCCGGCTCGTAGCAGCCCCAAAACTACACTACCGGAGCAATTTCGCCACGCGGCTGAACTGGGCAGAATCTAGCTGCTCCGAAGCAGTTTGAGTGGCTCTCTGAGAGTGTTATGCTGTATACCATGATTATGTACATTTGCATACTGTAAGTATAGTTGTCAGTATCCTCACCGTCTGAGAACAGTCTGTATACTTCAAATTGACAATGTTATTTCTCCGCTATTAGCCCCGTGGCATCCCAAGAATTTTCGCACGTTTGGGCAGGCGTGGGTTCTGGAAGCAGGTTTCGTGTACTGATACTTACTAAGTGTTTTTGTGGGTTGTTGGTGGATATGGATGTATTTAAGTATTTACTGTTACTTTTTGTGTGATGCTTGATTGTCTAACTATCGTGGGTGTCTATGCTCGTATATGTACAAGAGTCTATGTATGCGTTGTGTATGCGCCTGCACGCATATATGCGCTCTTAGCTGGTCATCACTAGCTGAATCCTATTAGCGCAGCTGCGTACCTTCAGCTCAGCTAAATGCTGTACGCACATATCCGCAGGTCCTACGGAGGATCTAATTATACATGCACACTTACAGCCCGACCATCGTTGTTGCGACAATGAAGGGGAGAGCCATGTGTATTGGCAATGGTACGATGACTGTCTAGGTACAGGTCTGAAGGTCCAAGATGCGTAGGAAAAGAGAAGAGTAAAGTGTGAAGTCTAAAAGAGCAGTCACGAACCTTATCTATCAACAACCACGTTCTATCTCCACGGCCGCCCGACAGCAGTCTCTGCCCATCGGCAATATAGTGCCGCCTGCCTAGTACTAGTTGAGATTCAATCTTTGCCATTATGATGTATTTGCTTCCCGCGGAGGTTGATTTTGCTGTATCATGTCGCTTAAGACTAACAGTTTAACGGCTTCGTGCGGTCCATGGCACGGTGGTGAGATGTCAATAGTACGTACGGACTGCATGGAGACACTCTGATGTGGTGCTTCTTTTTACAAATAAACCTGAAAAAGTCGGCATATGGTTACCGTCGGCTGTCAATTATAATCGCGGCGAAAGTCCAACGATGAGCCCAGAATTGTATAAATGGGCTGCCAAACCGATGTGTCACACTCATAATAAAAATATAATTGATATGACAAGACTTTTATCATCTTTAAACACTACAATTCTCCCGATACCTAATACAGTCTGAATATACTGTATGCCACGTCGTATATCGGATTATCCTGATGCTTTTGCTGGATGAAATTTAGTTTCTATTATTCATATAAAGACACGACATGTGTCTTTTTCGATTCTAATTGGTCGTAATTCTGTGGCTGAGTGGCTGATTGTGGCAAGTACCTACCACTTAAACTCAGATCCCAAATGACCTGCCCTTTTAATTCTATGAGTTTGGCTCTGATTACAAAGTGTCCTATACAAAATATGTGTATAACTATGTCCTCTCACCTCCAAGTCTTAGATTTATGATATCTCTTATATTGAGTCAGAAATTGTGAATCAACAGCATTTTGGAGCATTTTTTTACAGCTGCACTATGAATATTAGTGATATAGTAAATTGAAGACTAGGAAGTGAAAGAGGACCTGTTTATGCATAGTTTATGTATAGAACACTTTGTGATCAGAGCAAAACTCATGGACTTAAATGAACTTGAATTGATTGGAGTTACCCAGCAGAAGGCATCTTCCAAGTTGCCAATATGCTTGCTCTGGCCGCAGAAATGATAGAGACTCACCCAGACTTGGAGAGATATGCTCACTGGGAGCTGGCCAAGAGAAGATCTAACAATTTCGAATTCTAGGGGTATGTTAGAGCCATATACATCTGGAAGCATAGGAGCTGCTAAAAATGGCAACTCTGGGTTGGCTGGGCTGGAGATCAATCTGGGCGCCTCCAAAGGGCGGCGAAGCCGCCACCGTACCTTGTAATAGCTACGGCTTTATTCCTATGTATCGTTTACGAATAATTAGTTTACGGGAAAGCTGTTCGCCTAATCAAATCTCTCATAGATTAGCACATGAGCAAATTAAAAGTGGTAAACTCGTTACAGTGAAGATAATTAATGGCATTTTAGCATATTGTGGTATTAGTATTACTGGGGATGTGTTGGAACCCCGCCTTAAGCTTATGGTATTAATAAAAACGGTGAACTAGTTAGTTCTTTCCCCCTTTCGGACTCACGGTCATAAATGTGAACTAAGACTATTACATCCACCCTTACTTATTGTGAACGTTCTTGCTAACTCAAGGTGATTTAACGGACAGCATGGAGACATTCCGATATGGTGGTTTTTTTTACAAAAAAACTCGACCACGAGGGCGATTTCTATCCCGAGCCTTGGTTTTCAATACGGGAAGCTCGCTGTTGTATTTTACTGGAAGTCGGGAATATAAAAGCCGGCAGTCCATGAGGAACTTTCTAACGGTGCGGATGTTGCGAGGTACTAACCAGTCACATTATAGGGATGCTTTCTTTTTGGAATAAACTACTTAAGATGCAGGTTCAACATCGATATATGCTTCTCATGGAGTGTGCGTTTGACTTTTGTTATCCCGAACATTTCAAAATCGCTACGAGATATAATCCTGTAGTTATTGAAGCCGCTTCTGCACAATACTGAAGTACTGAGATGGGGCCCCAGGATCCCCTAATGTCCGGTGTACCGGGTCCTCCATGATGTGCGTTTTCCCATTACCTTAGGCTCAATAGTTCTGTGAATTATTACTAAGTGGATGCGGTATACTGTGTAAATATTCCTCCCATTTTACTCTTTATCGTGGTTTTGTTTTAATCATACTGTATTCACTCTACTTAGAGTATGACAGCCCCTTAATACCCTCCACCTCCGGGCTGGCCGGTTAGATGGCGGAGCTCCACTCCTGCTACCCGTCTTTATCGTGGTTATTGCCTAGAGCTTAGCTGACTAGTTGGGGCTTCATTCTCATAAAAATGAGCCCCGAATATCGGATATTGATCCTAGCCGTCTGCGTTAACAGAGAATTCAATTGAGCGGACAGCAACTGACTGTCTACTGCCAATCGCTGTCGTCACTTACTTCCATATATCCAACCGAGTGACGATGCTATGACGCGAGTGATGAGTTGTACATATTTACCTGCGATGTCTACGGCGTACCATTCGTCAAGCCAAGTATCAAGAGTTAGAATAGCACTTTGCCATAGAGAGCTCTTCCACGCAAAATGGGGCGAATCAGCGGGTGACCAATTCCCCGAATATGGCCTCGGTCACACTGCTCCTCCGAGAACCGGACAACTGTGTCGTGCACGGAATGACCGGCGACAGACTGGGCCATGGGACTCTCTAGGTAAAGTCAAATTATGACGCTGGACAAGCTCCACACATCTGACTAGCCTCAGGTTCTCTGCCCCCATAGATGACCAGAAACGAGCTGTGTTTGCACCCACAATAATGAATGGCATTGATGGAAGAACACCTTCCTCTAATTTTAGCAACATTTGGACCAATTAAAAACTTCTTTGGGTCTGTTTCTAGACACATATGCCCATGCCGGTGCATATCTCTTCTGACAGAGAATTCCTCGCCTGGGTTAACTTCCACGGATACTGATGTGTTGACACGTACACGCAGTGCGGTGGTGGAAAACTCGTCTGTTGTCTAGTCTGTCTGTCTAAAGAGAGAAAAGGAGAGTGCTAATAAGAACATGAAGTCTACAATGCTATACTAGAAACGGCAACCTACGTAACAGCGAAGCAGTCACATAATGCTGGTCGATGATCTCGGGCGAAAGCCCATTATCTCCGTCAACATGATGGCCTCCGGATAGCACTAGTCTGGTACTAATTGTTGGATAGGATTGTTTATGGTTGAGGTCGGTAAGGCTTCTTTAAAAGCAAGGCAGCCTTAGTTAATGCTAGCGATGAGACTTGTTGACAAAACCAAGCAGCCACTGTTACAACATGCGCCACATTGTTGCACTTTTAGTTTAGATTCGTCGGTACGGCGGCGTTTTTGAAAAGTCGGGTACAATGGAGGGATCACAACTGCGTTTGTAAAAAGTTGGGCACTTTAGAGGCTCCTTTTGGGGCTAAAGTTCTCCGGCACCAGATTAAGCTAATATGGGAAGCAATTGTATCTTGAGCGCAAAAACCAATACTCTTCAGGAAAAATACATAAAAGTGTAGTAGAAATGTGTTTACAATGTTGAGATGATCTGCAACCTTACTGTGCATCCAAAATGGATAAGCATGTGATAGCGTAAAGTAAGTTCACATAATTTTAAGCATGTCGATTTTTATCAAGCCGAAAGTCCAAGAATGGGCTAAAGCCGCAACAAAATACTACCGACAAGACCTCCTTGACTACTAATGGCGCTCCTTTGCGGTTCGTACTTTCAATAGGCGCAAACTTACTTCATGTTCTAGTCAGTTCCGGAGGATGTCAGTAGTTGAGTTGTTGAATTTTCATCTTAAGAGGCGAAACAGGACGCATGGTTTTGAACAACTTTTCGACCACAATTCAATGGTTACCGACGGGAAGCACTGAACACGCCAAGGCAAAAGACCTAGCTCTCAAGTGATTGCTAATAATAGTAGTCAAGACAAGAAGCGGCTCAATAGGAAAAAGCCACTCAAGCAAAATATGTCAAAAATCATGACCATTGCTTGCAACTACGAGTACATCGCCTTTCATCGAACATACCAGATAGTTCCAAAATCACGAAATCAACGTTAAACTCTAATTTGTATGGTAATTTCAAGTTACAGATTATCATTCGAACGCTCCCTAAGTTATTATCGATTAATATGCAGGATGTAACCTTATGTGGTCAAAAACCATAAAGTAGTGATATTCCGACCGTCTCTTTTGCTGGTTGGAGAGGGTAGAAGTGGAGAAATTCTCTAGAAAATGGTAAATCGGGTGTCTTGGGAACATACCAAACGACCGCACCGCACCGCCCACCAGCCTTGATTACTGCTAACGTTGTTTTAAACTCGACTCTTGATACTGTAGCTGCATGCAGCTATCCTCAGACCCATGCACAGCCACTAATTGCTTGCCGTGGTAGATACCATTCTCGTTGTTGCCAAGTCGGTGGCACAACGAGACCAAATTTTGTAGAGTAGACAGTCTGTCGGGATACGTGCCTAACTTTCTTCTCGTATTCAGCCAGGGTAAGTTGGTAGTATTGTAAGGCTATTTCGAACTCTCCGATCTTTTCACACCTTTCTGCGTCGTTGAGAGTATGCCGCAGACCATGGGGCGACAATCGCTTCCGCGATACCTTATATTGAACTAATGCGCGCAGAAAATATGGCTTCGCTATGTGGTAAAGATTAGGATTGCAATGAGCGATGCCAATATTAACAATCACTGATACAACCATATACTAACCTCAAATATCGCAACTAACTCAGCAAGTGCAATTACCTGAAGGTAGTACTAGAGAGCAGTTTCAAAGTCGTCAACTTGAGCAAATACAACTCTATAGCGTTTAAATAAATACTTCTGTCGATACGTCGTGTCGGCATTTAAAAGAATGTGGTAGGAACTACAGACTTAAGGGAACCCACATTTGAACTTCATCATCGCGACGATGGTAACTGCGGGGAAGTATTGGCGACCAACATGTGGGCCCTCCAACATCCGGGCAAAACGATTTTGAAAGTGCCCGACGAGAAAAAAAAAAGTATACTTTCAATCACAGAGAACGAAAAGAAATTGGAGGTTTATTTATTATGTAAGCTGTATTTTAGATATAGACTTTACTAGCACTGGTGGCGGCTCTGCCGCCCCCAGAGTGGCAAAGCCGGAAGGTGTGGTTGATGGAATCTTCCCCTGAAACTTCTACCACATACCCATAACAACATCACAAACATTTGTCCAATAAGGACTGGAAGACCCTGGAAGGTTGTAGGTCTCAAAACTCAAGGTCCTATGGTTAAAGTGGTTGTGGAATCTCAGTTTGGAAAACTGTAGTTCACAATCCGACATGGCTCCAAATAGATAGGACAGATAGTTGAGAACCCTCATGAGCTGGATGGTCTGGCCAGATGCAATCTGTACAGAATAGCAGGTTTCAGGCTGGACACAACCTGCATTGACTGGCAGGACATGATCCAAATGGGTTAGATGTTGGCTAGTTGGAAATCTTTGGCAAAAGTGCAAATCGACTATAGACTGTGCTATGCACACATGCACACATGCACAGCTCATAGCAAGCTTCCTGTGGACCCCTGCGTGACCTGCAGTTTAATGCCATCTTTAGTTGATTGATTGAGATGTAGGTGTGGGCCTATGGAACTATATACAGCTGCCGGCCAGAGATGGACTTCAATCTGTTATCACTGCCCACAGTCTTCATGGTGATACCGGTTCCATACACACTCTTGCTGGGAGGCCACATGAGAGCCTGCTGGCGATTGAAAGCCTGCTCAAGGGCCTGCTTGAAATCCTGCATGATAGCTTGGTTGATAGCCTGCTTGGGGGAGCTGCGCTGTGAGCAGAGAAGAGTTTTCCGCAGGAAGCTTTTTGCCGACGGCAAACTCTGAGTTTGTGGAAGCTTTGGCTAATTGAACGCTCTAGTAAGTCTGTGGAAGTATGGGCTAATGGAATGCTCAAAGTCTGTGGAAGCTTTGAGGCGAACGTTGATGTAGCCAACCTACTTGTCTAAGTGCTACTGGTACGTTGATCACCATCACCGACACCATTGCCATCATCATCATTGCCATTATCACCATAGCCATCATCACCACCACCATCATCGCCATCGCCATCATCATCATCGCCATCATCACCATCGCCATCATCACTATTGCCATCATCACCATCGCCATCATCACCACCACCATCATCACCACAGCCATCATCACCACTGCCATCATCACCATCGCCATCATCACCACCACCATCATCACCACCGCCATCATCACCACCGCCATCATCACCATCGCCATCATCACCATCGCCATCATCACCATCGCCATCATCACCATCGCCACCATCACCGTAACCTTCATCACCATCGCCATCATCCCCATCAGCCTCAGACGGAATGGGTACATATACGCCCACAATTGGTAGGAAGCAGGCAACAGGATCCGCTGGCAAATCTGAGTCAGAGATCTGCTCTCCCAAGCTGCAATTGTCTACCTTTACCACAGAATGGAAGGCTGCAATTGTTAACAGGCATCGTGAGATCATGTCACGGTGGCTGAGCTAAAAATAATGTTCAGACTGTGTTATCAACCGACATCATGATATCAGCCACCACCATCTGCCACCTGGGTGCCTCCTCAGGCCTCTCATCACCTTCCATCCGCCTCCTGATGCCTGGCGCCTGCTACTGAGCCAGTCTCTGGATCAAGCACCCAGGAGTATACATGAAAGCATACAGTCAAGTGTGATTGGAAGTGGCTTGCCTCTGGAGTGTGTAGTGGACAGCGTGCTCGGGAGTGTACTTGAGAGCATCTTGAGAGTGTACTTGGGAGCGTACAGTCAACCAGGATGGGAGTGTGGCATCAAGTGAATTTGGGAGTATATGTGAGAGTGTTCCCGGGAGTGTGTCTGAGAGTGTTTTGAGAGCTTACTTGGAAGTATATAGTCAAGCAGGCTGGGAGTGTCATCAAGTGCAATTGGGAGTGCACTTGAGAGCGTGCTTGGGAGTGTGCTTGAGAGTGGCTTGAGAGCTTACTTGGGAGCGTGCAATGAAGTGCATTGGCAGTTTGTTTAAATACAGTATGATGTATAGTATCGAGCGCACATAATCGAATGCGTATCATAGTTATCTAGTCAACTCACAGGTCCATAAGACCTCATATTGCCACACGTCAAATATGCTATGGATTACTATCCCAGAAACAGCTTCTCTATAAGTTACATGTCGCATAAGGTCAGTTTTCCTGGTGTAATACTTGCAAGCTGAGTTGATAAATTTGCAACTGTCAGTTTACCTCTGATCATGATGTAATGTATACACACATTGTACCTACTGTGATCCTGTTTCACCTCCACATCTCAGAATTACCATATGATCAAAATTGATAGAGTGGCTGTACAAAAACACTCGAAAATTGCCACCAGATACCAAAAATCGAGCATTTTCCATAACCATGCAATCAATTTCGAAGATATGCTCAATTTGAGACTTCAGGGTACAAGAGCATTGAATTCTGAACATTTCATTTAAACATTACATTCTGATCAGAGTTGAACTCAAATACTTAATTGGGAGTGGATATTTGAGGATATTTGATGGGGTATGCCAAGCCATCGAAATGGTTGAAGCTGTGGGTTGTCAGCCAATAAAAATCCTCCTTAGAGGTACGTACCACAAGTCAACCAATGAGAATGATTCGAGCCGACAAAGCATGTGTATATATATTAGATTAGAGCTGTGAACAGTTTATCGAGAAAATAGACATCCGTGCTTGCGGAGTAGATGAAAAGCGTGATACTGCGCATTCATGTGCTCTTCCACAAGCTGGGGCACTCCCGAGAGGTATTATTGGACAACCAAGGACATCAAAGCTGTTGTGCTACGGTAGATTGGACGATGGTCTGAATCTGAGCACCGGGACCTTATTAGAGATTCATATTCAGCAGGTATTGGAGCAGGAAAACAGCAGGAGGGAGAATGCGCTCGCCATGCAGGTGCATACCCCGTTGTTTTGAATAAAAAGTTGAGGAGTAAGAATCGTCAATTCCTTTCTCGCTCAGGAGTGACAATCTCGGACATTCGTAAAAGCAAGTACCAAGATCATAGACATGCCTCCCCTGGTAACAATTTCGGCTAGCGGTAACGACATTCAGCTGGCTAACATTCTGAACAGCTCTATTTATAACTGGTATAAATTCAATCCTCTGGCATTGTTGAAGGACTGCGACCAGGCGATAGCAGATTCTTTGAAAACTCCCGACAGCAAAGAGCTCACGGGCAACCTACAGGATTTGCTTAAGGAAACTTTCGCAAAGATGGATCCTGAAGGCATGATTTTATGCCCTATTCTTTAATGAAACCTCGACGGAATGCGATAATGTAATCTGGTCGTTTTGGGCACCACGACTTCTCCAGAAGAATATCTACCTTACGACGACACTGCGCAAAAAGCTTCACAGGTAGACGAACGGATGACAAGATTCGCAACACTGTTGAATCCTTACTTAACGCAGTATTCATCTGCTACGACAAGTTAAGGATAGAAAAGGGAGATTTTGTGAAGCTAATGTTAAGGAATCTAACTCGACCCGGAAAGAGCTGCTTTTTTACTAGATTGGTACCAAAGTTGGTGAAGTCGACCTTGATGAACTCTGGCGGCTATTAATTCGGGCGCTACTAGGATTAAAGACCTCACTAGCGCTTGCATTAACGCCTCCACTTATGGTACGGTAACGTAGTCAAAATACCATGTTAACGATGTCGTACATGAAATTAATGGAATTAGGTGACTTCCACATGCTGGTCAAGACGAAAACACAGACGCATTTAGTAAACCCACTCAACTCGAAGCTCCACACCCCTCTCCTCGCAGAGTGCAACCCGCGTCCACAACCGAGGAACGCTGTACACGTATTGTGTGTCAGGTCTCAAATTTGATACCCCAACTAACCACCTATACACATCTCGACACAATTGTACCTGCCAGGGAGTACCTCGGCACTTTGCCTCTTGATGATGCATCGATGCCTGATAGCGTTCGGGAATGACTGCTAAACTAACATGGTGTATAACTACTGAAATTAGGTGTTGGTGTGCATGAATTGACTATGTATGCATTAAACAAATGTATACATGGGATACTGAACCTCGAGCGCCCACCATCCTTTAAACTACAGTAGTGGTCGCATCTAGAGCGGCAGGAAGGATAATAATCAGGCCTCACCCCAACGACGATTTCAAAAATTACTGCAAAGCCCCGACAATAAGGTGCAGTCTGAGCAACCTACAGTGGACGACAGAAGTGGTCGTCTCACCGAAGCATAGAGTACGGTTCGTGTAACCAGTGTTCCTAAGCGGCCAGGCCGGCCCGGGCCGCCGCTAGCGCAGGCTTTCAGAATGGAGGTCGGGCCGCTGAGGAACACTACGTGTAACATTCTTATATAAGCGCGTGAGACGCAGCCGCCTTGTTTGACGAACCAACCCGTCTAAGCTATGGCTATGGGCTCTTATCTCTGCATGTCACAACTGCGTACCCCGTGTCCTGAATTTTGAATTTTGACCGGTTACCACTCTTAAAATTACATTTATCCACCGGTCGTGGGAGGCCGTGGAGTCATAGGATAGGCCGTGGAGTCATGGGATATGTTACGACCCCGTGTCATGTACCGTGACGTAGACTACGCGTAAAATCACCAGGCTATAACTCATCTCCCGACCACAGCCTGAATACAACCCCGTCCTAAAAATATGATCCCGTGGTCTTTTGTAGTGTTGTGTGGATAATTTTGGAATTCAGATAGACACGAGGTATTTTGGCAGAAAAAGGCTCCATACCATACAACACGACTACAAACACTCTATGCGGCTCTGACACTGATGCGGGGTTGAGAGTGCCAACTCACAAGGGTATTGCTATTCTGCCGAAGACCATGACATCGGAATATCCCAACCTCACGCCGTACTCGCAATAATTATAGCTACTTCGGACGTCTCAAAGCTCTCGATATGTCGCATCTCCCGCCTCTCGATTTCGAAAAATTCGTATATGTCGAAACCTCCGACGCCCATATTGACCCGACGGGACTCCCCGAAGGACTCCCGGAAATGATGGTTCTCCCGCCGTTGAAGACCGAAGAGTATCTACTCTGGGATGCGCATTGGGATGACCTTCGGCCTGCACCGAGTAAAATGGGGTGATGTTTGGCCTTTGTTCTGAGCTGATGGGCCCCAGATTTCGGACCTGATATGACAATCCACAACCAAAGCCTGCAATTAAAATCATGTCAAATTCCTACAGCGGCGAATGAGCCCGTGCTCCCGTACCTCGGCGATGAAGAAGAATATGTCTTTCTCGAAACCTCCAGCGGCGATATCACCATGAGCCATCAAGGAATCGGAGACTGGGCGGTTCTCTCACCTATGGAGCCCAGGGACAACCTCCTTTCGGATGTTAGTGATCATCACATCTGGACTATGCCAGGTACAAACCACTACGACTGATGGCGGGACGTGATTGCTAATCGACCGGGCTACTAGACCCGACACTCGAGACAGACCCGACACCTGAGACGGCACAATATAAGTACAACATTCCTCTCGGGATATATCTAACCCCCGGCGAAGGCGTCATCGCAACTGAAGCTGAAGTTGTACCCCGAGTGAGATCCAAATCGCAGCCTCTTACGCGGAGACTGAGAAATCTTTTGAATGTCGTATTCAAGGCTCTAGTAAATATTTTATTCCTGTAACGTATGATTTATGTGGGAATGCTAACCACCGCTACAGAAATATTCAATCAAGAAGACCGCCATATATCCACTGCACTGGTTCATCATGCAAGCTCTTCGTTCACTGTTCTCGGCCCCCGGAGTCGGAGTTTCGGCCGCGAGGTACATCACCGGATATGCTGCTGTTGCTGGAACGGCTCCATTTTTCTCTGCACTTCAGAACATCCCATTTTTGGCTTCTTCGCTGCTTCGGACCGTTCTCACTTCTACCACTGCCCTGTCACTGAACCCTGGAAACTTGTTTCGTGCACTATTGTCAGTGGCACAACAGTTACCAAGTTTATTAACGCCTCTTATGAGGGCCCCGACGATGCTGGTGTCTCCCCAGCAGATAGCAGCTTCTCTGCCAGGGTCTTTCAACCTCCTTCAATTTGTCGCGAATGCTCCGGCGGTCATTTTATCGGGCTTCAGCGGCATTCCGGCTCCTATCTTCTGCGTGGTTCTTGGGTTATTTCTCGCGAGGAACCAAATCCGTGATCCTGGCCGAATCAAAGATATGCTCTCCCGGTTGCGCCTGATGTTGGCGGAAAAGAATGAGGATTTCAAATTCAGGCTGGAGGAATATAGAATGCCCAGTTTGGTGGCGAATACGTTTTGATTCGGAGGAGGGCAGGATGCAAGGTGTGTGTGTCGATGGGCGGCGTTTGTAACTGGGGTGGGGTTTTCGGTTAGTAGCAGGATTGACGTATAAATCAAACAAACGTATCCGTGAAATATTTACCTCTGTGCCGAAGACACCAATGCTAAGCCGCACTACCGAGTGTGAAAATGCACGAACCTCCATTTTACCTACACATCCCGCCCGGCGGAGTCGGGGAGCATGTTCCGAGTACTCTTCCCACTGGACTATACTCATGATAGAGAATGTTCCAGGTGTGGGCGAAGTTTCAGCCGTCTACGTGGCTGCATGTCACCCGAAGAACCAAGAGTTTTCGCTCCCGATTCAGCGACGGAATGTGAATTCGGGTCGGATAGGGTGGGTTTGGACATAGTAGTATGTGAGGAGGGCTCGAGATGAACCGTTTTACTAAAACGCCAGTGTTTTCGGCTGGCAGCAGGAATGGAGCAGGGTATTTTGGCCGGCTAATGGAATGAACTATGTATGCACTCATTCCTCTCTGTTGCATGAACCTGACCGAGCTGAGCTTCAGCTGAGCTGATGTCAGGGCACACAGCCGGTAGGGCATAAGGCACCCAATTACCTTGTATATATCGCGAGTTTTTCTCCTGCTCTTCAGTCTCTGTATCTTAAGTCTATTCACACGGTTCTCCCCATACATATTTCAACACTCTCCTTACTGCGAGGCGTGAGTGATACCCCGTGTTCCTTACCCCATCGAAATGCGGCTTGCAAGCTTGGCGAGATTGTGACTTTGTTCTTGCAACAAACAAACACTATTTATCGAGCCCGCATTTTGCTGGACTAAGCATTTCTTAAGTACACTGTCTATATGAGCCAGCGCGTCTCTTTGCCTTGCGTTTCTTTTAAGTCTCCACTACCAGCTTGTCGTGGATTCCGTACTACAGCTCAAGATATCGCAAACGAAATCCCATCTGCAAAATATTATACTCGTACACAACCTAGAACTACATCAACCCAGCCACTTTGACCCCGTCCATCACTATTCCGCACGCCTCATCCACACCAGCCTCACGCAACCTAGCATGCATCTCTCATCCCACGAAGTCCTCAAAATCCATCGCTTCAAATTCTTAGGCCCTCAGGTAACGCTGTCCTTCCCCCCATCCTGGAACTAATAATGGCAGCTTTACTACCTCGTGAAATGGAAACACATTAAACGACCTTCCTGGGAACCGGCGGAGAATCTTGAGTAAGTTCTAAGTAACCAAAAAAAGTTGTGGGAGTGGTTGCTAAGGCTAGGGGGGAGGTAATTGCACGGATGTGTTAGATGTGTTTATTGCTACATTGGGTGGAAGGCGTGGGGGGGGGTAAGTGTAAGGTAGGAGGTAAGAAGGCGGAAAATGAGGGATAGAGTGGTATGAAAGATGAGAGGGAGGAATTTGGGAAAAGGAAGAGAGGAAGGATACGGATACGGATACGGATAAGTGAGGGAGTGAGTAAGGGGTGAGGAGTCAATATGGCATTTAGTTGGTATAGTGGGGTCGGGTTTAAGTTGTATTTTGTAATTGTCCGGCGCCAGGTGACACACTATCATAATAACACCGGTACAGCCACTCTAGACGTGGCTGTACTGCTAACCCGGAAAACCTGGAATCAGAAGTTTGGCGACAGTTTGGGTTACCTCGGTTGGTGGACTTCGGCTTCCCACTTGCCTGTCGTCGTGACTGGTCGCCACCAGCTATCTTGTCATTCAATTTCCCTAACAGGGTAATGATTGAACTTGCCGTTATAGAAACTTAAAAATACCCCTAGCTTAGCTAAAATTATCCTTAAGACTCCCTATTTAATTGTTTATGCATGAGACCGAGGTTTAAAGTCTTATGGCTACACTCGAGTCCTATCGGAACGAGCGATTTTGGCAGTATTCCTGTATACGATCGCATTCCCGCTTTGGTTCCAACGCATTTGGAGATTTCGTGTCTGGTGGAGTCGGTGCGTGCCATGCCCAAGACGTAGGAAGTGCTCATTTACTACTTCATTTGTTTATATGGATGTTTGAAGAATATATTTAATTCTTGCTTCACAGAGCGCAGAACGAGGGGGAGTCTTACTATAAGGCCTAGAACGAGGTCCAGAGAGGTCCTTTGGAATCACCGGTACACCCTTCATGATTTCTCACTCTTGCTATTTACCACTCTGCCACTGGCCAGTCTCACTGCCACTGTGATTGCTACTTCATCGGTCTCTGGCGGGATCTCTAGCTCACTGTATATAAGGTATGGGCTCTATCTGTACATAGATTCAGAGGTATTATCAGTATCATATAATTCACGGAGAGAGAAGGATATGTGGAGAAAGGCACGATTATAAAAGTACTACTTAGTTCTATTTCTATCGTGTTATTATACTGGTGCTTTTCTAGTACTTTAAAAAGCATATTTCCAACTCCCTTAGAGTATATACTTCTAAACGTCCGTTTAGAAGTGTCTTCGGAGCACTTTCTTCCCGCTTTCACGACAAGGCTGTTCTCTCGTTCCCAGGTGGACTAGTCACGTGCTCGTAAACTCCCACGCGGCTAGCCTCTGGAATTAACCCTCTCTGTTACAAGTCCCGTACCATACTCCAAATCCCGAATCCCGAACCATTTTCCCGATGGCTTCTCGTTCGATTCCGATCTTGAGCATGAGACCTACCTTGTCAGATTGATCAGAGTAGCAAGCCACATTGCTGAGCATATTTTCACTACAGAAAACATACCTGGTACATGCTCTATGGAGCACATTTCTGCTGCGGGTTTCTTCGGCCCACCTTTCTGGTTGTGTTTCGGGATTTGGGAATCGGGAATGTTCGATTAGGGTTCGGGATTAATTATAAACTCAACCCCCCATTTTCGGTGAGGTTTATTCCAGAGGTTGGCGGAATTTATTTCGCCACCACACTGGGCATGAGAGAAACAAGGCTGTGGATGCGAGTACTTGTGAGTTAGTATGGTCGATCGTAGTTCCGAAAACTCTGCCCGCTTGTACCTACTAATGTGTGGAAAACACAGCCCACATGTTCACGCATTTGCGAGTCAGCCTCATTTGAAATGCGATCAGATTGGCCAGATATTTGTTTACTCACCTTGGACCCTGCCTTGCATCGCCACGCTGCACAGTATACACTGGGCTGAGGTCAGCACGTGGGATCGGAGAACAAGTATCAGTAATCAATTGGGTTAATCGTGCCTAGTTAACAAAGTACTTTCACTCGATATAAAAGCACGCTTATAACAGCAGAGTAGAGCTCACCAACGAAAACAGCAAAACAAAATGGATCCCTCTCCAGGCATCAATCGAAACAATACAAACTCAACAAGAAGCCATAGAATCCCCGCACCCGACGAGAATGATCTTATAGAAGATTATCGGAGGAGGAGTACAGACTCTGAATTCTCCCCCGGTGGAGTCCATCGTCGTGAGAGTTGGGGTGGGGGCGGGAGTCGTCCCAAGAGTCATGGGATGAAGAGGGAGGACATTAATGTCGGCAAGAATCTCTTGAGTAGGGAAGCACACCGCTCTATGTATCAACAGCCCAAGCCGTCGCGTGTGTCGCAGGTTCCCAGGAAGCCTAAATCGCCGTCAGAAACATCGATACCATACGAGTTAAGGGATATAAATAAATTGATACCATTAGCTGGCTGGTTGCCGACCACAGCTGATGAGGTTAACATTACGACGGCACCACATAGTGTTACCAACTCGGAACAAATTTTCGAAGTAAAAACCCCTGTCGTACAAAACAACACCTGTGGTGAGGCACTTGCAGAGGTTGCTTTGCTTCCAATAGATGCACAACATTACTCGAGAATTTCATCGCCCACGGAATATCCAATTCCTGGCTCATGGCGGGAAGATGACGACGTAAAACTACCCGAAACGGTCGAATTTGTTCCCTACGAAATTCCTTGGATCGATCAAGCCAAAATTCGGTTAGAACGGAGACTAAAGACTCAAATATTATGGTGGCCACTTGCGCCTCCTGTCAGAGCAGAACCGAGTGTTCGTCTTGCAAAGATGACCTGGAGATGTGTACGTATTTCTCAACAGACAATATTATTTACAATATCTAATGCGCCATAGTCCTGTGGGAAAAGGTTCTCAGAAGTTATTGAACAGGCTGCGGTGGACAGCTACAGATCTATTTATCACTGTGCGCCAGCTGCAACAAATCCAAGTGCCCCTGCAATCCAAGCAACTGGCCATGCATCACCCCCGGCGCCGTTGGCAACCCCAGCTACGCCATCGGTTCCGCCGCCTTCTAGAAGACGTCATCAGCGTGCTAACGATATCCCTCCATTGTTCCAATCTGGAAATGCGGTTATATCTTTGCAGCCTGTGCTGGCATATCCTCGGATAATGTGCTGTGTTCCACAAACTCAACAACACTCCCTCCTTGCACAACTTCCCCGAGTACAACCGCAGCTTTCAAGCGACGAACAGTTCTTCAGCGAGTTGAGAGGGGTTTACAACAGGACTAGAGGATGGAGACGTTGGTTTGGACTTTTCTGCGTCACGAAAGTAACGTATCTCCGGGTAAGTAATTCAACTGCAGGATGAATTCGTATTAGTTAATTCAAATATTTAGTTTTCCCGCTACAGGATCAAACATTATGATTATACAGACTGTTCTCATGGCCCAGAAGGATTGCCCACCATCAAGGACCCCGAGTATAACGAGTATGAGTTTTTTCCCAAACCACCGTCGACTCCTGCCGCCATCCCACAATGCCAATTATTACACCTATTCAAAGATCCCAGCTGTGCTGGTACTACTAGTGCGGTGCTGGCAAATATTCCTAAGCGGATAACTGGTGAACTGCCAAACGATGTGGCGGTTGCGTGGGGATTACAATTGCAACAAACGCTATGCCACACAAGGGTCACTTGTTTATTTTTAGTATTTTGGATACCTTGTATGGCTTTTGCTGGGTGGTGGATCAGTGAAAACCCCATGGATCTTCAGAACGCTTCCGTTCCTGGAACTATGATCGCTACGGTTACAACGGTCTTGGTGGCAATTCTTCCCGCCCATTTTCGGCACTATCAAAATTTGCCGTCTCCTGCTCCTTAGTAATGCCACGTGCATCGCCATTCCAATTGTGGGGTCAGAGTGTCTGGGGCGATGGTCTTGGATATAGCCTTCCTACTTCTGGGCCGTGTGATCTCGGTCGCGAATATTGTTCAGGCGACTATGTATATAAAGTATTGCTGCCGGAATAACTAGAACTCAATAGAAATACTTACTTCCCGGACAGTCATCTTAACTGAATTGGAATTGTTGTAATCTCAGAGGACCTCGTCGCAAATGTTTGTCCTATACATTAGTTAGTCCTTGGTCAATGCAGCATCGATAATGTTGAATACAATGCAGGTCACGGGCCTTACCCATAGTATTCGGATGGGGAGCTGTGAATACGGATTTCCCAGTGGTAGTTACCGTTTGACAGACCGGATAATTTTCAAACCCGAAACTACACTGAGTGTGATATCGATAATGAGAAGAGATTAAATTACTGTTAATGGTAAGAATTTGATACTGGCTCGAATATAATTGATTATATGAAATGTTGCAAACATTAAATACACTGTATTTTGTTGCGGGATATGAAAGGCTTCATAATAGAAGTTATCTCCTTGAGAGTTGATTGGTGTAGCTGGGGCGATGCAATGATGTAGTGCTGTGGTGTTCAGTATCTAACAGGGCGAAATGACAGAATAGTCAACCGAACTCAACTGGTAAGATGCGGAGCGACCAAAACTCACTGGAAAATATTTTGCCCGTTGCCACGGAGATTTGGTTGCTTGCAGCATTTTCACATGCAATTGTTTAATCTAGCTCAAGCGCTACTTAATAGCCTTGGTTATAAGCACGTGGTGAGCGGGACGACCAACCAGATTGAATACTAATTGATCTGTACGAATCGAATGAATCAATATCATTAGCCGCGGACAATCATACGCTGATTCATTGAATCCGGCTTGGGTACAGATGATGGTTGCTGAATACTCCACTGCTTGGCGGTTATGATGAGCTAGACGAACACGTTCACTATAGGTTTTTCGCAGCCAGCAGTCTAGATTGCAGTTTAGTTTCCTTAGTTTCTTCAGCATGAACTCTCAATGCTAACTACACGAGTTTTGTCTAAATTGAACCGCACACCATCTCTGTTCTCCAACAATCTCCACAATATGTCTGCATATCCTTAAACTATATCCCTGTTCCGTTGTTTTCTCGCTGGTTATGTTTCCCGCTCAAGCGTATCTAACCCTAACCACACAACGCCATTCCCCAATGTTGGTTCCCAGCACGCCATCGCACTCCTCCGGCCCTCTCATTACTTATACCGTTGTATTTCCTTGCCCTTTAACCGCGTCGTTGCGGGCGGCTCGCAATCTAGCGACACATGTTAGTTACGTATCAATAAAGCCGTCTGCAACCAGAGTCAGCCTACTATTTGTATCAGGCGAATATTCTCTTTTCAAGGAACCAATTTCATTTTTGCCATTCTCACCCTCCATCGATATAGCTAGTGCGTGTTGGAGCCGTTCATCAGTTCTCTCATTGTGCTCATCCACTTCGATTGGCATAGCTAATACGCGTCGAAGCCTTCCTTCGTTCGTATCATTGTTGTCGTCCACCACCAGGGACATAGCAACTGCAAGATGGAGCCGCACTTCATTTGACTCATCATCCTCGTCCGCTTCGATTGGCGTAGATTTGAAGCCACCAATTTCATCGTTGTCATTCTTATCTTCCATCGACATAGCTAGTGCACGTTGAAGCCGTTCTTCGTTTGTTTCATTGTCCTCATCCACTTCAATCGACATAGGTAGCGCGCGTCGAAGCCTGTCTTCGTCCGTATCATTGTTGTCTACCTCCCGAGATACAGCAAGTACAAGTTGGAGCCTTTCCTCATCTGTCATTGGATCGTCGGCCTCAGTAGCATCTTTTTGCAACATCATAAATGTGCGTTGTAATATTTCTCGGTCAGCGTTGCCCTCACCTAAATACCAGGATGCCGCAAACTGCGATAAAATATCCCGAAGGAACTCCATCGGTTCGTTCGTGCGTTCCTCACGAAATGAAGCTAAGTTCGCGATAGCCTGTACTGTGGTGGGATGATCGTCGCCCAATGTCGTCCCAAGTCTGTTGACCGCATCAATTTGTAGTTCTTCGGCTTCTTTCCACCGCCCTTGCCTCATGTATGTCGATGCGAGGTTATGCATGCTGGTCAAGGTATCTGGATGCTCTTGGCCGAGTACCCTCTTTGTCGTCTCCATGACCTGCACTAATAGCTCCTCGGCCTCCTTCGATCGCCCCAGGTTCCTGTATGTCGATGCGAGGTTGCTCATACTGGTCAAGGTAGAAGGATGCTCTTGGCCGAGTACCCTCTTTCTCGTCTCCATGACCTGCACTAATAGCATCTCGGCCTCCTTCGATCGCCCCTGGTTCTTGTATGTCGATGCGAGGTTGCCCATGCTGGTCAAGGTATCTGGATGCTCTTGGCCGAGTACCCTCTTTCCCTTCTCCATGACCTGCACTAATAGCTCCTCGGCCTCCTTCGATCGCCCCTGGTTCGAAAATATCGTTGCGAGGTTATGCATGCTGGTCAAGGTATCTGGATGCTCTTGGCCGAGTACCCTCTTTCTCGTCTCCATGACCTGCACCTCTAGCTCCTCGGCCTCCTTCGATCGCCCGTGGTTCGTGTATGTCAATGCGAGGTTGCCCATGCTGGTCAAGGTATCTGGATGCTCTTGGCCGAGTACCCTCTTTCTCGTCTCCATGACCTGCACTAATAGCTCCTCGGCCTCCTTCGATCGCCCCAGGTTCCAAAATGTCAATGCGAGGTTGCTCATACTGGTCAAGGTAGAAGGATGCTCTTGGCCGAGTACCCTCTTTCTCGTCTCCATGACCTGCACTAATAGCACCTCGGCCTCCTTCGATTGCCCCTGGTTCCAAAATGTCAATGCGAGGTTGCCCATGCTGGTCAAGGTATCTGGATGCTCCTGGCCGTGTACCCTCTTTCTCGTCTCCATGACCTGCACCTCTAGCTCCTCGGCCTCCTTCGATCGCCCCAGGTTCGTGTATGTCGATGCGAGGTTGCCCATGCTGGTCAAGGTAGAAGGATGCTCTTGGCCGAGTACCCTCTTGAGCGTCTCCATGACCTGCACCTCTAGCTCCTCGGCCTCCTCCGATCGCCCGTGGTTCGTGTATGTCAATGCGAGGTTGCCCATGCTGGTCAAGGTATCTGGATGCTCTTGGCCGAGTACCCTCTTGAGCGTCTCCATGACCTGCACCTCTAGCTCCTCGGCCTCCTTCAATCGCCCCTGGTTCTTGTATGTCGATGCGAGGTTGCCCATGCTGGTCAAGGTATCTGGATGCTCTTGGCCGAGTACCCTCTTTCTTGTCTCCATGACCTGCACCTCTAGCTCCTCGGCCTCCTTCGATCGCCCCAGGTTCCTGTATGTCGATGCGAGGTTGCCCATGCTGGTCAAGGTAGAAGGATGCTCTTGGCCGAGTACCCTCTTTCTTGTCTCCATGACCTGCACCTCTAGCTCCTCGGCCTCCTTCGATCGCCCCAGGTTCCTGTATGTCAATGCGAGGTTATTCATGCTGGTCAAGGTATCTGGATGCTCTTGGCCGAGTACCCTCTTTCTTGTCTCCATGACCTGCACCTCTAGCTCCTCGGCCTCCTTCGATCGCCCCAGGTTCCTGTATGTCGATGCGAGGTTGCCCATGCTGGTCAAGGTATCTGGATGCTCTTGGCCGAGTACCCTCTTTCCCTTCTCCATGGCCTGCACCTCTAGATCCTCGGCCTCCTTCAATCGCCCCTGGTTCCAAAATGTCGATGCGAGGTTGCCCATGCTAGTCAAGGTATCTGGATGCTCTTGGCCGAGTACCCTCTTGACCGTCTCCATGACCTGCACCTCTAGCTCCTCGGCCTCCTTCGATCGCCCCTGGTTCGTGTATGTCGATGCGAGGTTATTCATGCTGGACAAGGTATCTGGATGCTCTTGGCCGAGTACCCTCTTTCTCGTCTCTATGACCTGCACTAATAGCTCCTCTGCCTCCTTCGATCGCCCCTGGTTCCAAAATGTCAATGCGAGGTTGCCCATGCTGGTCAAGGTATCTGGATGCTCTTGGCCGAGTACCCTCTTTCTTGTCTCCATGACCTGCACCTCTAGCTCCTCGGCCTCCTTCGATCGCCCCAGGTTCGTGTATGTCGATGCGAGGTTGCCCATGCTGGTCAAGGTATCTGGATGCTCTTGGCCGAGTACCCTCTTGAGCGTCTCCATGACCTGCACTGATAGCTCCTCGGCCTCCTTCGATCGCCCCTGGCTCATGTATGTCGATGCGAGGTTTCCCATGCTGGTCAAGGTATCTAGATGCTCTTGGCCGAGTACCCTCTTTCTCGTCTCCATGACCTGCACTAATAGCTCCTCGGCCTCCTTCGATCGCCGCTGGCTCGTGTATGTTGATGCGAGGTTGCCCATGCTGGTCAAGGTATCTGGATGCTCTTGGCCGAGTACCCTCTTTCTCGTCTCCATGACCTGCACCTCTAGGTCCTCGGCCTCCTTCGATCGCCCCAGGTTCCTGTATGTCGATGCGAGGTTTTTCATACTGGTCAATGGTATGAAATGGATTTCTCCAAACTCTCTTGCCATATCACTCACTTCTCTTTCGTACTCTTGGCAGGCTTCCTCTAGTTTGTTGAATCCAGATACTCTGTATTCGTGATTAAGGTCGACATACACAATTCCATTGAGCTTGCCCATTCTCTTATTTTTCCATCTCGCAGGCTGTACCGCTTTCTTTTCGATCTTCAGTTGGTCGGGTTTTCTCATGCTGCTTTCAAGCCATATACGACGTTGAATGTCATTTGATTTCACTCCAAATCCAATCAGATAACAAAAGGCAACCTGGAATGCGATATTGACAGCGAAAGGTTGATCTTGATTCTTAGAGTAGTTATTTTCGAGGCTCTGTTTAATTTGTATTCGTACACGATAGTCTGCTGCCATGAATTCTGTAAGACTTTCGGCAATCTGGAGCTAGTCTCAATCAAGTGTTTGTAGGAATACGAGGATGGATTATTGATACTTACCCGAAAATCCCCATGTATTGGGGCTTTCATGTTTATCCGAAACGGTATTAAGGTAATAGGTTGAAATTCGACTCTAAACATATTAGTGAATGCCCTACATTTGACATCCTGTTTGGTGGAATTCACCGTTCCTGGCTAAGCAGACCTACTAGTTTTCGCAGATCTGATGTCCGGTTTTGATGGTTAAGCCGAACAGTCAAGCTGAAGAATTCTTTCAGGCGAGTCCTATGTTCAACACTAAAGTTTGGTTGTGGCATTGAGTCAATGAGTTGATTGGCAATAGTTTCCAATTCATCATCATTTTTGTGTTGTTCGAGCCGTGTGCGCGGCCGAGTGGATGCGTCAAAAGAAATACCCTTAGACATGCATACCGTATGCGCGCTTCCAAACAGAACCCAAAGGCACAGCATACCAAAAGAGTACACATCCGTCATTTTGGCTCCGGTGGCTGTAAACTCCCCGAAATGATGCTCGGGAGCATTCCAGGGCCTAGACTTTGGTAGAAACACCCTTGCTGTTGCACTTGGGGCTAGATCTCCACTTGTGGCTAGATGTCCACTTGTGGCAAGGTCTTCGCTCGCAACAAGAGTAGAATATCCGAAGTCGGCCACCTTTACTGTAGTCTTTCCAGTAGCGTCCTTGAACACGAGCACATTTTGTGGCTTAATATCTCCGTGAATCACATCTGTCTCGGTGTTAGACGTCCAACCTGCAAGATAATAATCATTTGGAATTGTTTGGGATGATAAACCATAAGCATGCATAGTCAAAATGGCACTTCCAATATCGGCGCAGATTTTCAGCCGGTCATCGATTGATATATTCTTGCCCTCACTCACACTCATGAACTGCTGTAGATCCCACGATGCTTTCTCAAAAATCAATACAGGGACCGCTTTCTCTGTCCTAGGCTTGATTTCCCAGCAAACCCCCTCGAGATTGACTATATTTGGGTGCTCTTGGATAGGGGGTTGACTCAAAATTAGTACCTCTGATATCAAAGGTAGAAAGTCCATGCCCGAATCTCCGGAGCCTGAATCTCCACCCTCGTGGAACCGCTTGAATGCAAGGGGCATGTCAGTGATGAATGTAGACTGGCTTATTGTCCCAGAGCCACCCTGGCCGAGAATATCGAGAGCAGGCTGCCACGCAATGGGGAGGAAGTCGACATTGCACTTTTGGACAACCGCAAGAAATGCGATCAGGTCCCATTGCAGATCACCGTTGTAGCGATTCGTCGAGGCGGAGTAGCGGGTAAACATCCCATTAGAATGCGATACCAGTGTTGAAAACATAGTGCATTACTGGGTGGCGCAAGTTGCAAACAATCGTGTGTGGAATGACGGCAGAATCGTAAGATGTAGTCGTGTGATCTTTGTTTCTTTAGTCGGTGCAACTTACTCTACTTAAACACTTGCACGCGTTGGATGGAAAGGATCTTATACAGACTTAAGTACTTAAGCACTGAGTATCTGCGAATGATTGAGTAGTTGGCTACTCAACCGAAGAATCAATCTACACTGCGGATGAGGCTATACATTAAACAACTCATCGCAAACACGTGTCGACATACCACAACCCATGTCGAATCCCATGTCTCGCAAGGCGCGCGCCACGATGTACTCGAACGCTCCTTTTTCGGCAAGTTACTACCGAGAACTGCTAAGATATGAGAACACCACATGCAATATCGGGTTAATCGCGGTTTAAATATTAACAGAATGGGCAACAATTTGTGCGCATTGACTTACGTTCAGATTCACTACCGTGCTCCCACAGCAAAATCCAGTGTCCGCTATTACACAGCCTGACCCGAGTACGCAAACACGCATGAAGTCATGACATCGCCTCAATATTCGGCTTCATGGAAGGAAAGTACGCTGGATCATGCTGAAAGGCTAGCTTGCAGCATTGCCTCATTCCTGCACCTATGTGAGTGGTTGTGCCCCCGCTACTGCTGTATAATCCGGTCCAACTCGCTACTTTTGTATATAGTACGTACAGATTGCATAGGTAGGTGACCTTATGCAGTGTCTCTATTCGTCTGGTCGCAACCTCTGTCGAATTGTCACCTAGCTTCAAACATCCGGGCGCTTGCGAATAAAAGTTGCTGTTGACGACGTCGTGCAACCTGCACGTACAACAAAACTGGCTAGTCGGACAGCGCAGAACTGTCTTGGACCAGATCGACAAACTCGTAGCATTTGCACACGCAGTGATTGCAAGAAACCGCATTTGTGCAAGGCGCACGTAGGCTTGGATTACATCATGTAGGCATAATACCAGCAAACCCTCGAGGCAGATTGATAAGGCGCTACACAGTACCAAAAAGACTCCAGCACTAGCGCAAACAAAACACCTTCGCAGAGAAACACATCAGCATCGCCTGGGTTCTAGACTCTAGTTGACTATATCATTCAACCCTACATTTTGAACTGCCAGCGTGTCAGCATTACTCCCAGTGCTCGCAGGCGGGGGTCGAAATACAGGTACCTGCAGTGTTCCTAAGCGGCCAGGCCGGCCCGGCTTTGCATAGGCCGGGCCTGGCCGGCCTTAGCGGCGGCTTTCAAATAAGGGCCGGGCCGGGCCTGCAGACTTTTCCGGCCGGCCTGGCGGCTTTTCTTGGCGGCCTGGCGGCTTTCTTGGCGGACTAAGCCAAACACAATATTTTGTTCGAAAGATTCTCTGCTGCCTATACTAAGAAAATCTCCAAAGTACGAAACATAAACCATATCTAACTCAATCATCGTAGCCCTGCCATTGCCGTATTCCATCCATCAACCAGACCAAGGCTTATGCAGGCCGATGCAGGCTTTTTAAATCACGTGCAGGCCGGCTTTTGACCCAGGCCGGGCCGAGCCGCCGCTAGCGCAGGCTTTCAGAATGGAGACCGCTTAGGAACACTGACTGCATATGGCCAATCAAAGGATTCGAAAGGTGGAACTGAAAGATTAGGTTCCTAAGTCATGCTAGAGTCCAATGTTTTGCAGTTTCAACAAATTGAGCTCTGTAGACTCTGCATGCTGTTAAGTGCCCGAGTTGGGGGTTAAATTATTGTATATCTTCGCAATGCTCGGTCGTTCCGAGCTTTGCAAACATATATACATTTTCTACATTAATATATAAACTTGTACCTACATCGTATCGCACGCCCCCATAGAAAACGCATCCTGGGGGTTCCTCGGAATAGCTCCAGCTGAAACTGCAGCCTGGTAAGACCATCTCCACTCGTTTTGCCCGCCAATCCAATCCGCCTTCCAAGACCAAAATATCCACCCAGCCTGCTTCTCGTACGCCATAATCTGTGCCGCCCACCACTGTTTATACCACGTCACAGCATCGGTGCTATTTAACCTGAATTCACTATTCCACTCGGCCGAATCATGTACGCTCAAACTCCACTCTCCAACAATAACCGGCCAGTTTCCGCCTCGGTCATCGGAGCACGATGCACGCAGGTAGTCTGCCCGGGTAGCCTTTGTGCCAGACCACTTTATGTAGCTACGGAGACTGTTAGACACCGTTGATCAGTCCATATAGTGTGAACTGGAAAGTAATATACCGGTGGTCGTCGTACGCCGCGTACCATTCGTCGGGCAAGTGCTGCTTGGGGTCTACGTGACTCCATTTCTCGTCCATCATCTGAATGTGCACACGGTCACGGGCTCCGATGTTGAGGCGACTTTCAACAGCACGGATACGGTTCCACGCGTTTGGATAGAAGATGGAGATTAGAGACTCGACTTTGATAGGCTCGTTTACGATTTGAAGTACACCGACGTTACGAAGGTTACTGTTTGTGTGGATTGATTCGGTCATCCATTCGAGGAACTTGTAAGCACGCTCGTATTGATAGTCAACGTAAAAGCCAGGAGTAGAGGCGTACTGCGTTATCCCAAGTCAGTATAGTGCATGTGCTTGTGAAAAGAACCAGGGAAACTACCTGTCCAGTAAACGCATTTTTTGCAACCTGGGCACCGGGCGCACCTGGATACAACATTAGCAATGTTAGATCTCATTTTGAGTAGGTACTGCTCACCGTGAAGGTCTATGATAATATACAAGCCTAATTCCGCTGCCCATTTACATACCCTCTCCAGAAATGGGAATCCACCTTGGGGGAACCATTCACTATCTCTGTATACAATGTCTTCGCGCATCCAATACCCCACTGGAATCCGAATGGTATTCAGCCCTAACGATGCTATCTGCCGGATATCATCTTGCGTGATCCACCAATCCCAATGGCTTTGGAACGCCGCGTTGCCGCGAGCCTGGCCGAGAGCACGCATACAATCAAATTCGGATTCATGATCCCTACAACCCATAGCGTTCCAAGCATCACGAGCCATCCACGGTTCAATTATAAAGAGGGAACCAAGATTTACACCGCGGATCTTAGGAGTGTCTGGGAGCCATCGTGCGCGGATGGTGTCATTGGAGAGCAGCTTGTCCATGTTGTCTTTCGGCAGCCAGGCGCTGGCATGGGTTGCAAGCCCGAAAACAAGGGCATTTTGGAGGCGCATTTAGATTGCTGTGGTGCAGTGGTGACCGGAAAATCTGTGATGTTTGTGATGTTTGTGATGTTTGTGATAATCATTTACCTTACATGTGCTGTACGGGCTAGCACCTATATATACCGTGTTAATGTATGGTAGTTGGGTGCATATGGTTGCACACGTAGATCCGGATGATAGTATGTGTAGAACCCCCAGGCTTCAATTGGGCTAGCCGGCATGTCTGCATAATAATAAATGAATATATCCGCAAAATTGCCCCGCATGGGTGACTAGCAACATTATTTTCCGCAGTAAGTGGACTACCATGTGCTATTTTTAGTGGTATACTATTTGGAGTGGGCATAGGAGGTCACTCGGCGGCTAGGCGCTTCCGGGATGAATAGCAAAGGTACTCACTAAGAGAGGTCGACCACGCTTCTTCTTAACACTGACTAGGAAGCGGCGTGGGGACTTGAAGACGGACGGGTGGGCGGATTGTATTTCATTTCTGCCTTGAGCAGGATTCTTGTCCATTGTGGTTGGTACGATCGCCAAACCTTAATTACTTACTGATCTGTATTCTACCCCGCCGGTCATTGTTTGGTATACATACAGCTGTTTTGGTCATGCGTACGACTTTTGATCAACCCCGCCGTCGGAGTGTACTCGGATACAAGGGTATTTCGGACGCGGTGACACAGGGCAAAAGAGCACCCGACTTTTGCCCTCCATACAACAAGAAATGCCAAGATCCTCATCATTCCCTACATAACAAATATTTTTCTGAGAAAACTTCATAGAAGCATTTCTGATAACCAATTATCACTCCCCTCTCTTTCGAAATTTCTCTCTATTGTTGTGGTGGAAGTGTAGAATTTCCGCATTGTACGCACAGCATGCGTCGTCTATGCGGGATAACTTTCTCTTTCTCCTCGTCAGCTGTCTAATAGGTGAAGCGGAAGCTGAGACAAACCACACCGTGCGGGGTTACTATGTGTCACAGTTCAGTTGTGCTTGTAGCGCTCCTATGGTGGGCTCAACCTCAAACATACCGTGCAGGCGAAGGTGAAACTCTTTCAACCTAGAGTAGCGTGTTCATAGTTCCGGACACAATTTGGTTTCCACCACTCCATACACCGTATATTTTGCTTTTGTTTTTGTTTTGTCTTAGACATACATACGCTGTGTCACATGAATACACATAGTTGGCTCTAGATCACACCTTTGCAACATCGGACAGTCATATGTTCAAGTGTTACTATTTTCAACTGCTGCAATTCATACCATCATCCATATTTTCGGAGCTTCAATTGTGGTGTGGGGTAAATGTGCAGTGGGGCGAAATGTGCGTGTTACAATTTGGCATCTCCGTATGCGCAATGAAAACATTTTCATTGTGCACACATCTAGCTTGTCATGCAAGCCAGCTCCATCAGCAGGTTCAGTTATCCACACAATTTATTAGAGAATGAGAGCCGTATCGAGTTTTATACTACTTGGAGTCTATCTGCGAAGGAAATGCCACAATTGCAGGACACCGAAGATTATCCGCTACAAAGCATCACCCTGACATAACTGTTACACATCTATATATCTGAACAACAAGGCCACAAAAATATCGGCATGGCTCTCGGGTTGCATCACGGTGGTTCGCAAATCGCAAATCCTGTGATGAATCTAGCTTTAAGCGTCAAACTGACTTATAAAATATGTAGATACCCGGAAGAACGAAAACCCATTCTATCGATCCCTTCAAGCGCACTATCTCCTAGCGTCTCACGCACTATGTTCTTTTTGGATGGTCTATTTGATGCTCTACGTCGTGGAGGATCGGATAGTTAACTACGATAGCCGTAAGAGGAAGCAGCAAGGAACAACCTTCTAGAACGCGAGCGATATCACAACGATGGTTACTGCTAGATTGGTTCTACTCCGGATAGTCTCAAATTCCTGGGCAGCAATGTCGGCGTGGAGATGTGCTTTCATCATGCTGGAGACGGATGGTCTTAGTCTATTACAGTTCCAACGCACCGTCTCATGGCGAATACCATGCACAACGCGAATTCGTCAATCCTTCCGCTACTCTGTCGTGGCCGTGATTTTGGTCTTGATGATACCTTCCAATTTTATGGCGCCGATCCTGTCAGGGGCCATTGGATGGCGGGACGTTCAAGCTCCGGTGGGAACAGAGCACATTATATTTCGACCGCACACGCCGGAGCTGCTCAGGTATTGGTATCTTCGCTCGCCTTCAGATAGGTTCAGAATTGCCCAACGGGCGGCAGGATACACCAATCTTGCCCTGGCGAACAAGCAAGACCCAAACGTTACCACTTGTCGATATGTCTCCAGCGATACCGGGCATTTGCCAAATAACACCACGGTTAAAGATATACGTGTACCATGCATCGACATCCATGACATTTCCTGGGACTAAGATACGAAGGAATCCGTCACAAAGTTTGTCGACAACTCCTCAATTGTCAGTCTAACCGACTTTAACCCCCCGTTTTCATCTAACACCGGAGGCGATGCTATGCTATTCAATTCTACCCTTTGGAAACAATCGGCCCCTGTCCCTGATCCTAGTTGTTGTGCGGTCCGTATACGCCCTGCTAATATCTTTTCGGGGTTAAATATATTGCGCTAGTCCTTACGATCCAGGCGCGGAACAATTGCACGCGAGCGGAACCGAACGCATTTGGGGATTGGGAATACATGGCCAGTATCCACAACCTCCACAGCAAATACTTGGATGGTCCCGAACTCTGCATTCGTATCGGTACTGTCAATCTTACAGCAGGGGTCTATGAGAGCCCAAACTCAATGATTGTTGCACCTGGAGTTATCGAGGCAACAAGAGACGAGAAGGTTGAGATGAAACGTGACCCTTGGGTGGAAGAGGCTTTATTCCTGCTACCGGATGTCATGACCAGAGTCGCAGTAATGAACTCGAGCATGTTGCCTACATGGGAGAAGATTGACGACTACGTCAAACATCTCATTCGTCACAGCTACATGGGCACCTGGAGTATCTTGCGGCAGACTTTCGACACGGAAGGTTACAATTTTACGGCAGGTCTCCAAGTCCCTATGCTTCAAGCCACCGTCTCACATTCCAGAGTCTGGGTATGGTTTGCTTCCCAGATATTACTCACGGTATCCGGTGTGCTGTTGGTGGCATTGCAATGGTCCGTGACACGTCCGGTTGTTGTGGATAGTGCTGCCGTATCATTGATGGTTGATCCTTCAAGTGTGTTGAACGAAGATAAAAGCGACCAGACGATCATGTCATATGTGTCAGGGCAGGATTCCGGAGAAAAGCTTCGGCTTGTTCATGTGAAGGCGCCAAGCGGGTCCGGAAGGTCGGAGTTCGTGCTTAGTCGTTTTAGAGGCAAGGATCCAGCCGCCCAACCACTTCAAGTTGACCAAACAGCCTGAGACATTTTTGAAAATAGTGTTTTCTTGCGTTGGGGTTCGTGGCGGTGATGTGTGCGGTAGGCTTCGGGAAGTCTGTTTCAAGTTTCGGAAAGTGTTTTAACTGAATGAGAGGGAAATTGACTGATTATTTATTTCTGTTTGTTGAGTAATTGGAAGTAAAGGCACTGTAGCGTGAATAATGTAGGAGGAACCGGTAACAAATTGACGACACCACATAATGGGTATGGATCTCCGTCGATCCATCGGCTCCTCTTGGCGTTGCGACGAAGACAGCTGTTTTTGGAGTGATGGTGCTTAGCTGGGCAATGTCAATGAAGCGTTCCTCCGTCACTCATGTTTGCAACACTAACGATAATATTGACTAAACAGAGTTCATCCCAAGTCTAACTGTGGATAGAGTCGCCAAGGGCCTCCACAAATCGAGTATGTTCTCTCTCCGTCGCGGATTTTGGACAGTTGTAGTGCAGAATGTAGCAGAGTGAGCGTTTGGCAGCCAGTAACAAGACCCCCAGTTCAAAACAGCGAGGGTAACTTTCAGAACAGGAGAGGAATCCAACTTCACTGCTAAGCAATATTGACTTCAGATTGTAACAAGGCAAAGAATCCTATGACATTGCTAAATGTGAATCTAATAGTCCTGATCTCCCTCTCCGTAAGGCCAAAAAGCTCTATAATGTGTCGTATAATCTATTATGCTATCTGAGGTCTGAGGACCGTCACGCAAGATTCTGCTGATTCCACCGAGCCAATCATGTCAGTAATAAGATAAGTTCTAGTCAGTTCGCGGAGAATGTCAGTCCACGGAGTAACCGGTTAGTTCACGGAGCCTACCTTCTGTGAATAAACCAGTCAGATCAGTGCTCCATGAACTGACTGGTGCTAATTGTGCTCAAACAAAAGTAACAATTACTCTGATTGCAAAGTGATGTATACATGAAATATGCATAATTTATTGCTCTTTCACCTCCTGGTCTCCAATTTACAATATCTTTAATATTGATAGAATGGTTGTGAAAACACACCGATTTTCAGCGATTTTGGCTGTTTGTTTTAAAGCTGCTCAATCAATTTTAAAGATATCATAAATCGAAGACAGGGAGGTGAAATAGCAACAAATTATGCATATTTCATGTATACATCACTTTGTGATTGGACCAATACTTGCAGACTTAATTGGACCAACTTTTTGTCACTTTTGTCGGTGCAGCTGAACACAGAAAAGACAAAAGTTTTTTTTCCTGATTTTCCCTACAATTGGCTGTATCGCTCAACGAAGTGACTGGTCAGTTCACGGAGCCCAGTTATTCGACGTGTTGACCGGTCACTCGACGGACTGACATACTCCGTGAATTGACTAGAACATAAGTTGCTATGTATATACCTCGCACTATATCACATGTTCTAATTCCCTCAGTGTTAACCAAAAGAAAGCATTGGGGGACGGAGGCTGGCATGAACTTAGAGTTTGCTGAACTTGGATTTTGGGTTTCTCACTACATTACATACTAATCGGTCTCTGCTTCTAATCGGTCTCTGCTTCTAATCGGTCTCTGCTTCTAATCGGTCTCTGCTTCTAATCGGTCTCTGCTTCTAATCGGTCTCTGCTTGTACAATAGTGTATGACTGTAAACGAATACTCTCTACCGTATGATCTGGTTCGTTAGGTTAATTTTGTAGTACATGAAGGTTGCATGCCCCGTCGACAACAGCAACTTTGTTCACCTTGACCCTTAAAGTCAGATAGCAATCCGATAGAGCTGCAACCAGTCAAATAGAGACAATGGATTAAGTCTCTTATGCACTCTGCACGTAGTACAAAAGAAGCAAACTGGGCCAGTTATACGGAACACCAATAATCGTATGTTTTAGTAGAAGCTGACAGGGAATTATTCTTGCAAGGACATAGTGAGCATCACGTCAAGTCGAGCCCATGCTACGATACTAAAGCCCGACAAAATTGACACCTAACCCGGGCATCGAACAGCACATTCGTCAAGGGAGTAAATCTACAAAGTAAAGAAGCAGGCAGGAAATAAGTAGTAGACTACCCCTCGTAATTTGACAGCATATTGTAGTTCTATTAGCCGCCAGTCTTCCAGCTGTCACCAGCCACGTGTTGGCGAGTGGCGAGTGGCAAGGGGTAGCACTGACATACCTGAAGATATACCTGAAGATTCTCTGAATATATGCTAAGTCCTTTGTCTTCTCTCTTCACTGTACGTTAGTCTATGCACACGATTCTCCCCTCTATATATCGTGGCATCTCGTATTGCATGATAGGTCTTAGCCGGAGATAATGTCTTGAATGGCCGGAGATGATGTCTTGTATGGCCGGAGATGACTGTTGACTCTGATACGGGCTGATGGCATCCAGCCGTACTTGTAATCTCATATATATGGCCCTGTGGCCCTCTTAGATAGTACACAATCAAGCTTCCCTATCTCTACTTTCAACACCTCGTTTGCAAATAAATCGAGTGACATACCCTGATCCTAGTCAACCCGCGGTGGCAGTACTGTACCAGTCGATAAGATAGGTACACACCTTTGACCTGACTCGATTTTCTATTAGTACAAGAGGTGTCTACTGACCGAAACTTAATCAAGTACGGTGATACTGTGACAGATTTTAGGAAAAGTATGGCAGACGAGGGTGACATATAATGAGAAAAGTATGACCTTAGGGTAAATTAGAATGCTGTGATGCAAATATAGTCATATGTTCGTTATGGCCTTGTAAGAGGATATCGCTTATATAAGGATACGGGCTTGTATCAGAATACAGGCTTGTATAAGGATACCGGATTGGATCACGGTACGGGTTTGGATATGGATGCTAGGTGAAATGTTGCCACTAGAGTAGGGTATATTCATATACAATGGCAGACTATACATATACGGTCCTGTAGCTTCTCATGATAGTAACAATCAATCATTACTTTCAACACCCCCGTATCTAAGCTGCAGTTGCTCCTCCCTCAATTTCATATACTTTACTTTGAGTACGGCCATCAGCAAAAATGCAAATCGACTATAGACTGCGCTACGTGCACAGGCACAAACACACAGCTCATAACAAGATTCCCGTGGACCCCTGCGTGACGCGCAGTCTGTAGTCGTCCATAGTCGGTCTATAGACATCTGCGCGTGGAACTATGGACAGCATTTGCTAGGGGCTAACCGGGCGCGGCATCACAGAAGCCGGGCCGGTTTACGAGATTTGGAGAGGCCACCGCGCCGGTTTAAGAATTGCCGGCTTTTTGATAGGGAATTTATAAACGCTGCAAATGCTGGCTGGCACTGTAAATACTTGGGGCACTTGTAAATTTTCACCGGCATTTATGAATACCTGCAGGCACTGATGGCATTTGTAAATATTCACTAGCATTTATGAATACCTGCAGGCACTGGCGGTATTTGTATCTGTTCACAGTTATTCATAAATTCCGCTAGCATTTGTAAATATCGCTGGCATTTGCAGGCGCCGGCTGGCCACTCAAATATCGCCGGTACCTAAGTCTATATACACACACGGTTCTCCCCATATTGCAACACATGATATGAAGGTAGAACCGTGTGCATGTAACTATAGACTTAAGGTACAAAAAGATATATAGAGAATCTCGGGTATATCTTCGGGTATGTCTTCGGGTATAACGGAGTTACTATTTGCCACTCGTCACTCGCTACTCGGACACATGATTTTGTTGTCCCGAAAATTGTAGTCTCGGGCCGGGAGGAGCTTCACCCGGACGGGACGGACCTTTGGGAAGTCTGGCAGTAGAAGGGAGAGAAGCAACAGTGATTTTGTTATAAAATGGAGGGGCTTTCCCATGATCAGGACATTCTTTTCTTGTCGTTCTTCGGCATTCCCCTCCCTTCTATCTTCACCACGAGTCTCGTGCTAGGTTGCGAGATTAGGTATCAATTCCCGCCGGAGACTAACGCAAAGACAATGGAAATGTGTGAGTGCGATCTCAGCATGTAACCAGATGTAAAGCCTAGGAGTATTATGCAGCACCACTATGAAGTTATCACCAGCATCAGCACCACCCACTTGAAGCTCGAAGAGCCAAGAGGCTGTTCAGCAGTAAGTAAGGTGTCCGTCCGTGCTTTTTCCGGTATGTGTCACCCAAAAGCTGTTGTGATATGGAATAGGGGAACCGTGTGCGTGTATAGAATTAAGATACAGGGAGAAGAGAGAAAGAAACAGACTCGGGATATATACAAGAGAGAGTTGTGTGCCTTGTGTCTTGCCATTAGTCCCACTTACAGTCAGCTCGTTTTAGGTCTATATATATATGCAACAGTTGTTAGTCCGGTTAAGTGACAAAACGACCTCCAATAATATACCACCAGCTTCATAGGCTCGGTGGTTAAAATCCATTACCGAGATATAAGCGAAATCGCTGTCCAGAAGGCTCGGAAATACCAAAGCCCGAATTCGGGGGAGTGGCTTATCATCCCGGTCTTGCGATTTTTTTCAGGGAGCGTAACTTGGGAGTGGGAATCGATACTGGAGAGTGAATAGCTCTACCAGTGAACAAGTTAATGAAAAACCACTCGGTGAGACTAAGACACGTTCAGTGTTCTCAACTGTCCGTCCGTCCGGGATCTTTCAGGACGGGATGGGACGGGGACAAGCCGTCCGTACGAGGGTAGGACGGAAACAGTGCCGTCATTTGGTAGCGGGACGGGGACGGACACAGGAGACTGCCGGGGACGAAGTTGTACCGTCCCCGGCGGTCATCTATCGACATCCATAGATATTTCGCAGTGCTCATAACAAATATATAAAACTCATTACAATTATAACCATGTCTGATTCCGTTGCCCCAAAGATCAGCTCCTGCTGCACCCACGATTCCAGACATTCTATGATATCATCTCCCAAGCGGTTTCGTCGGTCATTAATCAGCATCTTTACACTAATTTGGCTCCTACATATATAAGCTATAACTGCCCGATGACGGCTGGGGTAACGGTAGATAACTGCTGGGGAGCGGCGAAAATACCGTCCCCGGTAGATACCGATCGTCTAGCCGTCATAGATCTGCTTAGATAGGACGGACTGTAGTAGTGCCGCCCTGTCGGTCCTAACTTCCTTTAGGACAACACTACCGTCCCAGCCGTTAGACAGGACAGTTGAGAACACTAGACACTGTGGGGCATCCGAATTAGAGGAACATCTCCTTATTTGACTGTCCGGTGCGGTGAGACCGGGCGGCCTACCATAAGGGTAATGTATTCCACAGCTGTGGGTTTGGTTCAGTCCATTTCTAGACCATCAGATAGATTATAATCTACAATAATTTTGAGTTACCAAGTTTCTTGCCTATTACGGAGAGCAAGCAAGCACACTTGTGTTGTCGCGACGCGGGGACAAGTTGAAGGTTGAAATAAGCTCTTGCTTATGCCTCCTAACATGATGTCATACGAAACGAGGTACGGACTTCCGGATTTCATGTTCGTGGGGGGTAATTCTAAGTGATACGGTAAAGGCGACTGTTTAGGAAGTTCCGACCAAAAGCAGTGTATTAGGAGGCCAATAGTATATAAAAAGATGGCCGGAAAAGGACGAAAGATTTGTTACCTCTTGAGGTTTACGATCTACTTCACTATCTGCAAGGTTTACGTCACTTCGTTATCTAATCTTCAATCTAATCAATCTGCATCTCATCATCATCATCATCATCAGCAACTTGAGAGAAACTACTTTCGAGTCTGGGCATGCAGAATGTGCCAGTATATGTACGCCGAGCCATGAAAGTATCGATCGAAAGCATTACTTTCAAACACTGGTGATGGTCCCTAATATAGGGGTATGACGACAATCACCTAACTATGTATTTTTCCGTTGCAACGGGCTTGAGAACATAACATGCAGTCTCAATGAGGTTCAAGCATCCCATTTCTATCGATCGGGCTCGGCGTGTTTGCTGTGGTCTGATCTATCTCTCCGCAATTGGATCCATCTAATCCTTATCCAATCTAATCATCTCTCTTCAGAAAACCCCTGTCAGACGTCATTCTACCAGCCACTAGAACCTCCTATCAGCCTAAACTAACTTCAAATCCTCGAGTCGCGACATCTTCTGCACAGAAATGTAGTTACCTTTCTTTGGCGAGGTCAAGCGGCTATGTATTTAGCGCGAAAAATTAGCCTTGTCGTAGCACATTCCACATCAAGCCTTCGCTCGAAACTAATCCGTTCATCTATTGCCTATGAAGGACAGAAAACCGAGCTGAAAATACAGTCATCATTCTAGGGTACTGCCTCTATGTCGACTAGGTTCAATGGCCGGTGCGAGGTCGATCGCATGTATTCGCAGTTCAATCGTGAGGCAAAGTCACTGTGCCACGGGGCGCAGTGTATTCTGCCGCGTTACATCTTTTATATTACTATTATACTCGCTTGCCGACCCTGTGATTAGTGGTAGGATGCCTGTAATCGGCAGAGAAAACACGCCGATTGGTAGCAACAAGCGAATCGGGCTTTATAGACCCGAATAAGCGATAAACCGCGGAAGTTTATGCACTGTATATACGCATACTCAAAATTCGACCTCGATATATAAGAGTGGGCAATATTGGCATCCACAGACAAACACAACAACAATGCGTCCACTCTTCTTTGCCCTTGCCTTCTCCCTCCTCGCCCATGCAAAACACACTATCAAAACCACATCTGGAACTATCCAGGGATTCTCTCCGTCACCTGGGGTCGAAGCCTTCCTCGGAATCCCATATGCAGCTCCTCCAGTTGGAAATCTCCGTTTCCATCCCCCAGAGCCCCCGACACACCATGATGCCACCATCAATGCGACCTCGTTCTCAAGAACCTGTATGCTGTTCCAGTACAAGACTCCATACTCAGTTTCATACCAGACCCCGGTCCCTCGTAAGGCGCAAAGTGAGGATTGCTTGTATCTGAACATCTGGGTTCCCGAAAAAAGAGATAAGAGAAATAGAAAGGGGTTGCCGAGTATGGTGTGGATTCACGGTGGTGGGTTTGTTGATGGTTCTGCAAGTACTGAGTGTAAGTTGTCGGGATCTTAGAGAGAACACGAGCTAACCAAGCACAGTTTTCACTGGTGAAAATATTGTGAAATCACATCCTGATGTGATTGTAGTTACCCTCAAGTCCGTACTCTTTCCTCCCCTGGCCCCCTCCCCCCCCCCCCGAGACGAGCTAACCACATTTACTAGCTACCGCCTCAATATCTTCGGCTTCCCCGTAAGTCCTGCACTAAATGGGGCTGCAAACCTCGGGCTCCTAGATCAGCGGGCAGCTATAGAATGGCTGTATAGCAACCTCGCCGCGTTCGGCGGAGATCCAAAGAAGATGACATTGTTTGGCGAAAGTGCTGGAGGTTCTGCCGTCAACAGCTACGCATATGCATACCCGCATGACCCACTGGTCCGCGGGTTCATCATGCAAAGCGGCACGGTGGAGCAGATGCATGATCCGGGGAAGTCTGAATTCCTGCGAGTTTCCGCCGCGGTGGGATGTGGAGATGCGAAAGATGCCATGAAGAATCTGCAGTGTATGAAAAGTGTTGATGCAAAAACGATCCAGAACGCGGTCTCAAATCTGACGCTGAATTACTATGCGTCTCCGAGCGGGGGATATCCAGGGGTCGATAACGTTACCGTTTTTACGCCCGCTGAGCATGAAGTGCGGGGGTTGGCTGGAAGGTTTGCAAAACTGGTGAGTAGCGCGGGCGACGACGAGGGGAGGATATATTAACCTGTTGTGGATGTAGCCAACACTTATCGGCAGTAACTACCACGAAGGCGATTTCCTGGTCCCTTTCAACAAGGAACGAGGGATCAACTACACTCTTTCCGACATCATCTCCAAGACCACGTTCACCTGCCCAACCGCGGCACAATCAGCGTACCGCGTCAAAAACTCCGTCCCGGTGTACCGCTACCGCTACATGCCTCTTTTTCCCTCTGTGACCCCTTATGCGTGGTTGCGCGCTGGATTCCATTCTTCGGAGCTAGGGTTTGTGTTTGGAACTATGGATCTGATCGGAATCGCGAAGCCGAAGGAATATGAGAGGGCCGCAAGTCGGTTCCTGCAGAACGCGTGGGTCACGTTTGTGAAGGACCCAGAGAAGGGGCTGAAGAAATTCGGGTGGCCGAAGTATAGACCCGATGGTAGGGATATTTTATTTGCTCACATCTGGTGAATGATTTGGCTGATGATAAGGGGCAGATGATACGCTGGTGGAGATTTTCCCAGATAACAAGGTTGGTGTGAAGTTTGTAAACCCGAAGGCGGTTGATGTGGGCTGTGATCACCCGCCAAGGGTACCTTGGGAAGAGTTTGGACCTTATTAGCAGGAAAATGGGGTGGATTGTGCAGTGGAGGGAGGAAAGATGATGCGGTACTAGATAGTTGTTTTCGGTCGGTAATAAAATATGTTCTGCTGGATTCTATTGGGTGGTGATGAGAAAGAGTGGTTGATGAGTTGTAAGAAACTCTTAACGGTATCTCCCTCTCTCGTTTCGGTGACCCAACGGAATCCTCCGCCCTCAAAAACGTATAAAAAATAGATACCACTCAGATAGCGAAAGTAAACAATCCCAATAACTTTTCGTAACATAGCAAACCATTACTTAGCTTCTCTTTCGTCTCTTTGCTTGCTTCTTCTTGAGCTTCTGCTGGGCAAATCTTCATCTCTTTCCATTCCTGGATTCTTGCTTTACCAGTTCTGGCGTGATATCATAAAGAGGATCATCTATATGACCCGGGCAGAAACGACGTCTTGTATTACTCTCATTGATCTATACCCATGTTCCCGCCCCGGTCCCATCCCGCGGTTCACACTTACTAGTGCTCGGGGTGACTGACTAATCGCCACGACGAACCGCCCAAATGAAAGAAAAGCAATATGACATCCCGCAAGTTTTAAGCCTAGTTTCTTGCTGCTTAAGAACTGCAGGTATCGACGAACACCCTAGACGTGAAAATATCCAAATGTGATAACTACAGTTGAACACTAAACCTGCGCCGTTTACTATGTCGATGATTTAAGTCTAGATCGAAATTCACTGTTAGTAGACCCAGAGGTAAAAAATAATAAAGGAATCTAAAGCCAACTAAATTGAGAGGTTGAGAAAAGCTTCACAACCAGATGACTAGTAAACTAGCCTTATCAACTATCTTCGAAGAACATAAGGTGAGTGATAACCGATGATATCTAGTGAGGGCGCGGTGTTGCTGCGACCCCGTGTCAGTCGCGGTTTCAAGTTATACAGTAGTCATAAAGTATTTCTGTTTTGTTTTTTCCTCATCTGCATCATTTAAGGTTCTGCCGCTGAAGCGAAAGGTTGGCGTTTGATAGTGAGTTTAGGCCCGATCGATAGCGATAAGGTCAGATCAGCATCATGGATTTATTTAGTCTACTCTATGTACTCATCCAAGCCCGGGCCATTCAGGGCCGTCGGTGGAACCAGGTTGTTTCTCCTGCACGTGCGATTGGTGTGTGAGCGCCCTACAATCCGACCAGTGAGAGATATAGAGTACAAGCATAACATTACCCTCTTCGAGTTACACAATTACGTCATTATGCGGGGAGACCTGCGCGGGGCTGATTTCGGCAGTTTGCCGGATATCTTGAGTTATGGGTGGTCAAAATAAGCAGGGCTATATGTTCGCCGCCCGCTCTCGACCTCTTCCGTCGTAGGATTCGGATGGCAAGGCTGCTAGAGTGCGCTAGGATATGATACCATCCCACCAATAGCCGGCTCCAGACATCTATCCCTTATCTCCTCTGTGTACAGCCTCAAATCCGAAATTGTTTGCTTTGCGCGCTTCATGCCCTCTCAATCATCTGCATGTGCTATTCGCACAAGCCCTTGGTCTGATATGGGAACAATCCCTTTGCCGGAACCGCCGCGGAGATGTGCTTCACGCCTCATATTCCCAATGCCGCTCCAAGCATAGCCAAGTAAACACACTGCTACAATTATATTTAAACCGCAGCTTCCCTAACATAAAAATTCCTTAGCCCTATTTTTATTACGGGGCCTGAGCTATATTCAAATCTTGCTCGGCTTGCTATCGATTGGTAGGACAGTTTCCGCAGCGCCATACCCTGATATTGCGTCTTCCACTTCCTAGGTTTCTCCGCGGCTTCCACTCCTGGGCACCATAATTCATTAGCCCGCAAATAGCATTGTCCGCGAGTCACAAACCGTAACCTTAACACAGGTTACCTCCTTCATCACCTTAACAGTACAGCCACGGTCAACTTTGACTCTAGATTGGCCAGGCCCCCGCTTCATTCTAGATCAACAACATTGTTTACGGCGGAAGGTGGTTTGATGATTGATTGAAATATGGGCCGAGCAGGCGGTATCGGGCACGAATTTCTGCTGAATTTTACAACAACTCATACGGATCATGAATATTCTCATTCCATTCGTATTATTAACACGTTTGCTCGTACAACCCAAACTCTATCCATTCCCCCCCACCCTACTGCCGTCCCCCCTGCCAAACCGGTGTCGACGTATCAATTCTGGCCCCAGTCTGTGCTTCCAACGTGGCGCCACCCTGTAACGCCTGCTGTTGTTGCTCGGGATACGCTTGCTGCTGCTGTGGCGTATGCCACGGCACTGGCGACTGTGGATCCATCTCCTTGTTCTGCATCCGCATTATTCCCTCCCTCTCCGCCTTTCGAAATTTCGACCGGAATGCCATTATCACCACAACCCCAACCACCACCAAAACAATACACCCTATCGCTATTCCCGCGATTGCGCCTATGGGTATATTTTTCCCTTTTCCACTACTTGTAGGTTTTTGTGGAGCGGTACTAACAAGCAGGATAAGGCCACTAGAACTTGCCGATGTAGTTGATGATTCACGAGAAGTTGACGATTCACGAGAAGTTGTTGTCCACGTAGTAGTGGGCATAGGCCCCTTGGCAGGACTAGTCTCAGTTGCATACTGTCTCCACGACGGGTTCGTGTATGTCGTTGTATATACGTCGGCACCTCCCCCGCCGCCCCAGCAATTTACCTCTTCCAGCGTTCCCTGGCCATATCCATAGCGTATGAATTGCGTCGAGCACGTCGGCCAAGAAGCGCCACTACGGTGTGCCGCGTGCGTTAGCCAACATGGACATCACCGGGGGAGGGAGTGGGAGGTACCATAGCATTGTTCCGCTGGAGTACACAGCTACGGTAATATTGCTGACGGTGTGTGAGGTGTAGTGTAGACATTCTGAATGCGAAGAGCAGATTTGCCCACTGACACATTAGTACGATGTGATTTGATTGGGGGGGGACTTACACGGGACAACAAGCACCAATCACAAGACTTGCGCGTGAAGTACCGGGGCTGAAGACGGTGCAGTATTGGCCTGAGGCGCAAACACCGAGGTTGCAGGTTAACGGGTCGTCCCAGCCAAGAGGATCGTCTTGTCGGCGGCGGAGGTCAGGTGGAGGTGTCGGGGGTAGATTTAAGCAGGAGTCGGGATGGGAGGGGGTAGTCGTGGAGGCAATGTGCGGGTATGGCGGGGGAAGTAAGACCGCTGACGTGAAAGTCAGTTGGAGGAGGAGAACGTGGCGTCCGTGAAGGATCATGGTTGTGGCAGTCGGAAATTTAGCACCACGAGATTGCCTCGCCATCTTATGGGTTTAAGTCGATCGCATAGTACCTTTCCGAACTACCTACCCTAGGGTGATTTGAATTTGCTTTTAGCCCCGCATGCGCAGAGAGTCAAGAGACTCTTTATGCACAGCAAACCGAAAGCAGCTACAGCTGGTGGTTATATGCAGCCATCAGACGAGAGAGGACAAAAAGCAACCCCATAAAATCTCTGAGAACCAACCGATAAACGCTATCTTATCTTTGCAATCTTCTTGACCTCCTCCTAGAGTACTTCCTAGTACCACTATACAGACGAATGATTCTCATCTCAATCAATGTAGAATCAGTTTGATAGATTAGATTAGATTGTGATGGGTTGGATTAGATAACGTAGTGCCTTATCATGTGGTCCCTCGAGCTTCGGTTCGAATAGATGACACCACTCACACTTCTGTGACAGTAGGAGCTCTTCTCCGTCATACAGTGCTCCAAGAATTCAGCCAGTTCTATCCTAGTACTTGATCTTACTAGAGCCTCCTCCTAAACTAACTACGACCAGCTTCAAGATACCTAACAATTCCTCAACACGCCTCGCCCACAAACCCTGCAATTTACAAGCGGTCTTCTCGGAGTTATGAACGATAAACAGACTGGGCCGTCTTTATCAAAAGTAGTGGTGTTCAACAATCCTAGTATCCTCCCAGACTAGTCTCTTAGAATCAGCAAAAGGAGATGGAGTGAAGAATATATGTACCACACGAACAAAATACCTCACTGCATTACCAAGCTGAATGATAGTCCTCCTAGCTCGGCCCAATGCTTTCCTTTAGAGTTATTAATATTTTCAGGAGAATGACGGGAATTATTGAATGTACTTCTGTGAGAGGAAGTGGCCGTAGAGAAAGCGATAACTAGAGGGTATGATTTTGAGCCCGTATTTTCGAATTATAACAGTCTTCCAGAGGTTTGGGCAAGTGATGTAGTTAGGAGATTCACTTGCAACCTGCCACTGGGGGAGTCGGGAATGTGCTTTCATGCCTTTTCCTCATACAGATAGCAAACAAAAAGTGACTGGTTATATAATAAAAAGACACTACAAGATACTAAAACACGTTTTCGTGCCTTTTTAAAAGCCAAGATGCTTTTTGTTGTGTGTCTTTCAGGCATCTCAACGATTGGGAGTGGCCACAGACTTTCGGGGCCTGACATCACGGTCCCATACCGGGTATTATTTCTGCGGCGTGGTCCGTCTGGGCTGAATTCTTCAGCGCTATGACCCCGTACGGGAACCTATAGGGGCCGGCAGCTACCAGAGGTGTGCTTCCGGTGGTAACACCAGTGGTGGCTTTAAAATTGGCACTGGCGGATGTTGTGATGCCAATGGTGAGCTTTAAATTTCCCATATCAAGCCCGAAATTACCAATGATAGGCCTTAAAACAAGCGGCTGTAGGTGCTATGATGCTGGAGATAAAATCTGAATACGAAACATAGTATAAAGTAACTTGACTTCGACCGCTTCTCATAGTTCAATCTGTAGTCATGGAGACTATGGTAGTCTGTCATACGGCCTTTTCTCGCTAGCGCGTAGCCATGCCGTAGCCACGCCGTATCCAAGCCGTGTAACGGACTAAGACGGACTATTGGGATGCCTGTGCCTTTTCGGCAGATGACTCTTTGAGAATATAGTACTACGGCTAAAGGTGCCCTAAATCTGTAAAGTGCTTTTTAAAATAGTGCCTTTCTGGGCTGAGGCCTCACTAAAGAGCCTTAAAGCAACTATTTTTTAATCGCTATGGCCTCCTATAACTGCCTTTTTACCAGCGAGTTAAAGGCAATATGCAGTTCCATTTGTCAGTGCGTTTACTCCCATACAAAATTACCCCTAACCCAATTCTTGCACTTAAATGCCTTTTATTTTCAGCGAATAGTGAAGCACTTTTCAGTACCTAGTCAAGTACCTTTTAAAAAGCACATTTCCGACTCCTTTAGAGGCTGCCTGCCTTAGTACTAACTTGCTACACCATTGTATACACACGTTAAAATAAGCGAAAAGTGAATGAGGAATTCCAAGCTCGTTAAGTTTGTGTTAGTCCATACACTATAATTTGACATTTGCCGAACTCTAGGATTTGAGTGATAGGGAATGATGCGAGCGATAACAATGCAGGTTCCAGTGCTAGACTAAACCACTTCTGCATATAAGCCGCTATTCAGCAGTAGGGATTGAAAAAAGACGTAATGATGTACCCTGCTGGTACAATACGCCACCACACGGGTGACAAAAAAATTGGCACACGTAAATCTCCTGGTGCCTTCCAAACCACACAATAACACGATGCCGCGACCATAATAGCTCCATAACTCCATTAACTACCAACCTGTCGATTCCCCATATAGTTCTATTCTAGCATTGTTCAGTTATCTTTGGAGGTCGCCTCATCACGGTGATGTGGGCGTTGTTGGGCGGTTATTAGGCGCTGGGAGATTTACGTATGCCAGTTTTTTTGCCACCCGCGTAGCCACGTTGTGAACCCCCTGACAAGGTTTCATTGCTGGGTGATGATCGGTTTTAATCTCGTTTACAGCACTAAATGGTCGCGCTGAGTGAAGATATTAGGATATTTGGGAAGGTTGTTTGCTCGTTTGTTCTGAGACTTAGACTTTGAGGTCGTGGTGGGCGTGAGTAATGTGTTGTCACCATAGATTCGAGTAATTGATCCTGTAGTTGGACCTCGGAGGCAGCCAAAGAATTCACTTGTGTGATCGTGAAAGAATTTTGAGAAGGTAGAATTGGCATTTGGGTTCAACGGTGTTGTGCGGATTTTTTTGCAGGAGGTTGTCGATGGCTGTGATGGAGGAAGCGCTCCAGGAGGGTCAAAAATAAATGTCCATGGGGTGTCATGGAGTGGCATTTTGCTTCATAAGATCGACCGATTGAACGAATGATAGCAGATGTGTGATTTCATGTGTGTTGAAGCTAATTTTCCACAGTTCAGGTTGGGGCGGGTTATGTATAAATGCCAGACACTTACATGCAATCCTCGAATACTTCGTTTTCACTACCACAAATAGCACAACAAGATGTATCAGTGATAAAATGGTGTTTTGCAAGATTTGTTACCACCCAGAACATAACCTCAGCCCATCCTAATACAATAGTCTCTCGTTACAAACATACTGTCTATAAGAATCTCTATAAGCATAAAATTCCGCGGTATTCTTATTTTCCTATACAAATACAAAAATGACCGTTGTTTCACGATATTCTTGCTCAAAAGCTTGATCCCAGCGCATGCTTAATTAAACAGGCTACCACCGAGTATCATGCACGGTTTTCACCTGTAAATCCGTAATCATGTTCGGGGCGAAATTCAATGCCGCATTGACAATCTGTTCCCATTTCTCCTCCCCCTCGATCATTGTATGCTCCCCAAATCTTTCTACCCACCATCTCGGGTATGGCTGCTCAACCACAAACTTCAACCCTATATTCCGCGGCATTGTAAGGGGGGGAATCTTTTTGCTAGCCTCGGACCACAAAATAGGGTCTCGATAAAGGAAAACGACATGCATTTCCTTGGCATATTGCGAGCTGCAGGTCAACACCAAGCCGCCTCTTGGAAATGTCTGCGCTGGAGTTTAAACAAGCTTCCGACGTATACGAGGAAGATATAACATACATCTTCACCCCCTTCAGCATCATTAACTACTCCAGGGAATTGAACTACAAGTTTATTCCCTACAAAGGCCCCGGCATAATCGTTCCATAGATCCAGAGCAAGTTTCAATTTCAATCCGTTCCGCTCCAACCAGACACATTCTGGCTCGCCGGATACGCTAAACCGTTCTTGGACGAAAGCAATCAAAGACTAAATTTCAAGTCAATGGAGTTGACATCGGAGGTGGAGAGATGTACCGTGTAAGCACAGCGCTTGTGGGCAAGAAGATAGACATCCTCATAGCCGAATACGGTAACTGCTACAAAGCTCGTGTCAGAAGCCGATTTCCATGTGGTGGGCTCGGAAGACATGATGGACAACTCGGTTACGGAAAAGTCTGAGTGTTGTTTAGAGTGTGGGCTTTCAGTGGCGGAGGTTGTACTGCTGGAAGACACGATGAAGAGAAACCGCTGACCCCGCTTCTCACCAGTGCCTGTCATCTGTTACACTGCATAAACCGGTGAACCGGCACATTATTCATTAATTGAAATAAACTGGGTAGGGCAGCATGCAATGGGACGGGCCAATGAGATCTTCATTCTCACGGCGATCAGCCAATCAACGTCGGCATTTGAAATGGACAACAAATTTGTCGAAATTAGCGTGTAGGAAATAAAATCACCACCAATTGGGGTCACTCAGTTTGGTGATGGTATTAACTGCACGATCGAAATAGATAATCTCTCAGGCAACCTGGAGATTTTGATAAATGGTAAGGACATCACTCAAGTGGAGTTCTTTCTAGATAAGTAATGATAAGATCATCGCCGAACCTCGCCTCTAGCGAACCTAAGCTGTATCCTAGAGCTGTCTTGGCGTCAGTTGGCTGCCTCCTAAGACCGAGTGATAACAGTCGCACATCACAGCCCTATGTCGTGCAGATCCCTCACCCACCAATAATGAATCATGGGATGTAGTGTTGCAGGGTAGTCAACCATGACCCGCGTTGTCGTTCGATTCCAACACTACTCTATAACTCCTTACCAAGGACTTGATAAGATGATTGTGGTTTACGCTAGCTAGCATCTGTTAGTTTCTTGGCCTCCACGGTGGTACAACGTCGTGTGAGCTTCAAAGAATAGACTTGCATCTGTTTTTGCCTCCAACATTGTGTCTAAAGAAAGGATAGAGTCCACCCATTTATTCGGAGTTATGCGACCATGACTTATACCTTGATCCTGGTCATCCTGCTAACCTAATCTATCTGACTTAATCTGATGTCTTATTCTCCACCGTGGACTCACTTGTCTTCGCCGCCGAACGACAGATATCACACATTTCATCAGCGATGTGATAAAGTATATGCTGGCAAACTATACCACTCAGCCAAAAGGCATCTATGACAGGTACTTGTGTCATCCAGTTACAACTGGCACTTCCTCTACAAAGCGACCACCCAGCCCACGCAAAGAACGGAAGAACGTGCAGGTCCTGACCTGATACTTACCAGAGCCAAGGATCTGAAAAAACGACTATAGCTGGGAAACTTGCAGTGATCGAGAATGGTGCCGTTATCTTCTATTTCATACTTCCTGGGAGAATAATCTGCAGATCACTTTGTCGTGACCTTCGAATGCCGGTGGTGCCAATGTAACAGCGGAAAGCAGCTGATCCTTGACTGCCATATGCTCAATTAGATTTTAACTACATTCTACACCCCTATTAGGCTACATCTGGCGGCTCCAGAAGCAGATTTGGGGCGGGAGAGTGTAATTTCCGTGTCCCGTGTTCCTTGGCTCCTGCGTCGATAAAGACTAGTTGGAAACTGTTTTCTACCAAGTTCCATTCAGACTTCAGACTGTTTTACCGAACAAACGGTCTATACATTTGTATTCCAGATGCTTACAACCCCTAATGATCGAAACCAGTACCATAGGCCAGAGTAAGAATACACATACAATTCGGTCGAGTGTCGATCCTTCTAGTATGGTACAAAAGCCTGCGCCCCAATTGTTGGAAAGAATGACAAGACGTATCCTTTCATTTGACTATTGTTGTAACCTTACTGTATTCGGCCGTGGAGCGGCCATGACATACATATTTCCTACACTCCTCCACACTCATTTCCGTCCCACCTTCATAGCACCGGCCTAGGTCTCCCACCTCCCACAGCTAGGGCCTTGTTTAAGTTGGGCGCCCTCTCATTCTCGTATTTCCAACCACCAATAACAAAATGGACATTATATTATCCCCCTTCGGTCGCACCTCTTTACTGGTATGATACAGGACTTTCCATGTGTTTGATCGGCTCAGGATGTGCTTGGTTATTCGGCGTGAGTCGTGTTTTTCGCCCCAGACAGGGTAACAGATTGTCAGGAGCTGATTGTACATTATTTGTAAAACAAGCACGGGGTGCGCGCTTGCTGGGTGTAGGGGACGGCATATTAGACAGTTATTCCTAGAATGACTACTCATTAGCTTTATCATTAATTTAATGCTATTACTTATTATTTAGACACATAAGTACTCTCCAAACTTGGCAGCGAGCAGAGTACGTGCATTCAGAATTGAGATCCCGACTGAGAAGAATCGGGTGTCCGCAGAGGACGGGAGAGTCCTAGACAATATGAGCTCTCGTAGGACTCAATCAGATCAGACGTGACCACAGGTCACCATATTTCATCCTTCGCCCTCCCTTTGTTGCTCACTTAGAGGCTGTTTGTTATTGGTGGTGCTGAACAGGTTTAGTGTTGCTGGAACTTACAGAATTCTTCGCTTGTAGGTTAGACATGTATTGCGAGCACCGGTTGGTCTATTCTGCACGATGTGGGTTTGTGAATTCGTGAAAGTATTTCGAGTTCAATATTGAACCAGAAATAAAACTTTCTATTAAAAGTTGAACCGTAATTCGCCCGGGTATGTGTATTCATGTTACTCATGCACCCTATACAACAAAGCTCACCAAGAGGGATTGCGATCACAAGTGATGTTTCATCACTGTGAAAGACAATTAAAGTTCTGAAAAGTTCAGATTTTACATTCCTTCGTCTTGCTCTATGACACTTAATGCGAATGAGTGATAGTAATGACGAGCGTAAGTATGTGTAGATTAGATTAGGTAGATTAAATATGATTAGATGGGCAATCTCATGCTAGCCGTGGTTGCACAATGCCGAGAGATTGGAACAATAAGAACTTTTAGAAATTATTTCTGCCCCACGTCTATACGTAGATACATACTTGCATAGTCTATATCAAGGTAATATTAACTTGTAAGACGATGCAGGGGTTTGGGAGTACTTCAGATGTATTGATAGATAGTGGGCTCAACCTAGCTGTTTTAGGGTATTGGCTTATGGTGATAGCTTTATAATTTACATGATGTACTATGAATAGTACTTTGTGTATTAGATGTTTTCTACTTACCTAAACGGGCAATCAAGAAGATTCGTAGAGTTAGGCCTAGTCTAGTATTTTCTTGTATGAATGCTGAGATGTAGGGCATTCTAGTTCGTCTATATACAAGGTTAGAGCAATTTGTTATACCTAAAGCTCACTGCCAATGAAGGTCAAGCACTCTGATTGAAATACCTACTTCAGTGATCTTGCCACTGAGTCGCAAAGTTCAGCGCCTGTATCAAGTTCGTAAAGTGACTTGTATAAGATGTCCTAAAACTACCAGCTAGATTTCAATATAATATCCAAAGCGACGGGACTCAACGCATCACATAATAAACGTCGAAACTTGGTTGTCGGAAAGCGGCGAGGGCCCCAACCTGTCACCCGGATACTTAGTTGATTGCGGTTTGGTTGGCGTTTAGTCAATCGACCAGACAATTCTAGAGTACACGTTTGAGGGAGAAGTGATCGTGATGCTGCTGTACATCTGTATATACGGCTGGGGCACTTTTCTTCCCTGTGTCGGATGCAACACTAATGGAATTTGTACTCGGAGGTTGGATATACCATGGAAGATCTTGCAAAATCGAGTGTTACAGATGTACATGATGTTACAGGTCTGATACACGGTCACGGCTGCAGGGGCTGATGCCTCCTGTATATATCTCGAGTCTTTCTCCTTCTCTCTTCTCTGTACCATAGAATGCACGCACACGGTTCTCCCCAACTTCCATATCGTAACATCGAGCTAAATGAGTGCGCGAGTGATAGTTCCATGACTGTCATTCTTTGCACTTCCTATCTTCGTCCCTCGTTCATTATTTGTAGAACTGGCTGCTGGCAATCTATCTAACATATCTGACAAAAGTGAATTGTCTCCCTTCAAACAACTGAGACTCCTGCACACTGCCGGGAGCAGCAACTCTGACTCAACTCCCTTTGATATGGTGCTCAAAGATACCCGTCGCTTCTCCAAACCCACAAATTTATCTTCCGTGACGTTATTGATGCACGGAATATAGCCTCTTCTAGCAATCTCTTAGTAGATGTTAAATCTTCTGCAAGTGATGATATTGTAGAAGGTCTGCTTTGTAGAAGTAGCTACTTATTTATCTCTCCTATTCGCTGTCTCATCACTCTCTCCGATCGGCTTGCAACATCTCCTTCGCTCCCATAGCGGAACCCCTTTGAAAGTAAGCGCCACGTCATATTCTCCCAGGGGTGTGTTGATGGCTGAATAAACTCTGTTCTGTATACCGATCCTTGATGCTTTGTGAGCATCTGATCGTTGAGAGATCACTAATATAGAACAGAAGAAGGACACGAATTGGAAAACGTTTAATCACTAAAATTTACTCGGCCGGAAAATGGCGAGCATAAACAATTTTGGGAGAGAAATAATTCATGATCGGATAAGATGATTATGGGCTGCATATCTTAGCGTCAGTTGAGTGTCTTGGCTCCTACGTCCCGAGCCATGAATTCTGAACGTCATATCATCCCATAATATGTCAGAAGCCTGGAATTGTCCGAAAGTCAAATTTAGGTGCAGGATATCTGTTGGATCAGCAAAGTAATCTTTCATACAAGGTAGTAATAACATACATGGTTAGAGTCAGATGTAGAGATATATCGATATGGAATTGGAGAGACCTTCTAGTTCGCAGGGTGGGGCTGGTCTGTCTGGACGAGCCCCCCTACTTCCCTGCATCCCGTTTCTCTATCACGTAATTCAGCAACACATTCACATGGTCAACAACATTATTGCTGCACGCCCTTCAACATCAGGTGAAGAAAGGGCGGAACTCTGTTCTGCGTGGGGTGATTTGGGGTTGACGCGGTTGACGGCCATATCCAGGATATCAACATAGATACTCGCATGTGTGATTAGCCGCATGTCAATTGAGACCGTTGGGCCCCGCCCTTTTTTTCAACATTCTCAGTTAAGAAACTTGTTCTTAACGGTACTGCTACCGTGGATCTGCTGTAGATATTACCGGGGGGCCCGCAGTCTCTAATTACTGCGTTTGCTAAACAGTTGAAAGTTGAATCATTTTTTGATGTATGTGAGGGATTTGGGGTTCCAGCGGTATACGAATGACCGACGCGTCGACGTTGATCAGCACATGTGTGATCACCTACATGCATTTGCCGGACACGAAGTACGTCCATGTCCGTTCTTAACAACTCGGAACTATGATCGATGATCGTGAACATTAGACTACTTTGTAGTACGACTATCTTCCAATATCCCACGCGGTCTGGGGCACAATCGGGTAGTCATACTGAAATATACGGCTGTCCTGCAACATCTGTCAAAATAGCCTCTCGGAACTCTGATCAATGATCGTGAACATTAGACTACCTTGTAGTAATACTGTCTTCCAATATCCCACGCGATCTGGGGCACAATCCAGTGGTCATATTGAAATATACGGCTGTCCTGCAACATCAGCCAAAATTAAACTAAGGATCAACAACGCAATGCATATTCCTGCCGCTGCGTTGTCGTATTATTGAGTGGTCACATAGGATATTCGGCGGGTTCTATAAACACCGGTCTCATTAAAACACAACGATGACAAAATGCATTTCACAACTCAATACATGTTTCTTTGGGAGAGTTGCATGCATCTCCTCGAACAAGGAACAAGCAGAGGCAGTGAAAATTAACTACCGTCATCTTGCGTTAGACTATAATCCAGTGCTCGCAGAATTGTGTTTTTCGGTTTTGTATGTTATAGTGAAATTGGGTGATCGCGATGCACAGAAGGGTTAGCACACAACACAGCACAAAACAAGTTTGCAATACAACCTTACCGCATTGCAGATCGCCAGTTTTTATAACTGCGCTTTGCTCCTGGTAGTAGTTGTTTGACAAATCACCGCTGTTCAAAATCTGGAGTTGATCGGAGGGCTGAGTCTCTTATTACAGCACTCTTATCAGTCCGCGGATATACTAATATCCTTACCCAGACTTGCCCTTGGCTAGCGTGGGCGCTAAAGCTGGGGCTACAGGGGACGGAAACTTTAAAAATCGGCACGATCTCCTCCTCGCTCGGTTTTGGTTTCAATACTGCTTTGGGTTTAAACTAAAGCTTCTCTAGGCAATGATTGGTGCCGAGTGAGATCAAAAGTATGCGTCATCGCAGACTATCAAGTTTGAAGCGGTTGTTTCATTTCTTCTCACTGCGGCGCCGATCGCTCAGCACGAAGCCTCCCCCGCTCGCAAATGCCTTGCTGCTGGGCAATCACTAAACCCAAAACCACACCTGCACAAAATTTTGAACTGCTGGTCGGAGAATGCAATTCTTCTTGAGTAAGGTTCAACTTCCGTCTGGAGAATTAAAATCTACCTAGCGTCAGCTCGGATCTTTCTCGTTGGAAGACTGAGTTCAACGCTTCTAGAAACTAGTATCTTCGGGCCACAATATTAAAATACAATTTGCGTGGGAGAAATTTTAAACTTCTGGTAGGAGAATGCAATCCTTCTTGGGAAAGTTCAACTTCTGGCATGAGAATTAAAATCTACCAAGCCTCAGCTAGGAACATTCTACTCAGAACACTAAGTTCAACACTGGTAGAAACTATCATCTCCTGGCTGGTAGAATACAATCAGATTAGCCTTTGAGAAATTCTCGACCTCTGGTCGGAGAATGCAATGTTTTGTGGGACAGTATCAACTTCTCGCTGGATGATTAATTTTGTTCTTAGATAGACTTCCAACTTTCTGGTCATAGCATGTTGTTCCCAGTTGCAAAGGTCCAACTTCCAGCTAGAGAATTGAGATCTACCTTGTAGAAGCTACAAACTGTCTAGTTGGAGGACTGAGTACAAAGCTGGTAGAAATGATCATCTTCTGGCCAGAAGATTCAATACTACCTGCCTGGCAGATATTCTCAACTCCCAGTTGGAGAATCTAGTTCTTCTTGAGAATGTTTCAACTTTTGGCTGGATACTTGAAATGTACCCTGCAGAAATGGGGAACTTTCTACTTGGAAGACACAGTTCAGCACTTGTATAAACTATTATCTCACAGTAGGAATATTTCAACACCAACCTGCCTTGTAGATATTATCAACTTCCAGTGAGAGAAAACAATTCTTCTTGCCAAAATTTCAACTTCTGGCCTGAGACTTGAGATTATCTACCTACCAGAGATTGGGAACTTTGTACTTTAAAGACTGAGTTCAATGCTGTCAGAAACTAGTATCTTGTGGCTGGGAAATTCAAGACTATCTCGCATGGACAAATTTTCAACTTCCGGTTGGAGAATACAATGTTTTATGTGAACTTGTCATTTTCCTGCCAGAGGATTCATAGACTCCTCAATTCTGGTCGGAATTTGTTGTACTCATTTGAAAACTTTCAAATTCCAGTTAGCAGTGTAGTATTAACCTCAACCTAGCAATCCAAAATCGGGATATAATTCGGCTCATCCCAATACTCAATTTTACAATCATGATACATATGCGAAGGATCGCATGCATGACACAGTGTTTATTTCAGATTCGTTGTATGAGGAAAGAACTTCAGCTTTTTTATATTCTCTTTACTATATGATAGTGCAGCCTCTGGCATCCACATTGCTGACCAGATCAGCCCAATGAGTGAATGGGCAAGTAGTAACGAGCATTGATAGAAAGCAACAGGATTTGTCAGTGTATTATTATGTACTATTAGGGGACATTTTCAAGTGTATTTTAAAGAATATATATCTAGGTGTTATTAAAGAACAATGTAGTGATAAAGGAGAAAGTACATGAAGACAATAGAATGGTTACAAAAATACTATTACTGACATTGCTTTTCAAATTGAATGGTTGCATATTGTGGATATGTTAAAAGCAAAATGTGTATCAATGAATCGTCAATGATTTCTGGTGTTATCAGTCAGAATAGTAAACAGTGACATAGTTAATGTTATACATAATTACAGAATTGGCTGCCTTTATAAGCAAAACAGAATGCGACACACTCTCTGCCTGAACTTGACAATGAGTGTAATAGGAGTGTCAATGATTTTTTGTCATGCATCTGGGCTAATCTACTTAGCGCCTCATTGGAGACATCTATGAACAAGGAGTTGGCAGCCTAAATATGCAGAGAAGCAAGAGATGTTCCTGCAACACCCTCCCGGACAATAACAACCTAATCGATTTTCAATGCTGTAATTCGTTATTGAAGAACATTTTAGCATATAAAACAGGCAAACACTTGGTATACAGACAATAATGGCTACGTCATGCTTAGGTTATCCCTAGTGTAAGGCCAACAATAGGTGATGCTCCACTAATACTCATTTCCTAACTGGGGTATGGTGTGTGTCATTCTGTCTTTTGCCTTTATAAGCGGCCAATACTCTGGTTATGTCTAACAATGACCAAATCACTCTTCAACTATATGACTTACAAGACCAAGAATGATTGACACGCCATTGTCACTCATTTTTAGGAGATTGTAGCAATGTCGTCACTAGCATTTTTGCCCATTCAGGCTGCCAATACTTTAATTATGCATCACAGTGACCAAATCTCTGAATAATTGCTTGACTGATAAGACCAAGAATCATTGATGGGCTGTTGATGCTCATTGTCAGAATGAGGCCGGGAGTGAGTTGCATTCTCTGTTGCCTACAATCGTGGCCTGTACCTTGTTTATGAACGTCTGGAACCAATCACCACTCAGAATAACCACAAAGCAAAGGCAAAAATCATTAACACATTATTGACCCTCCATTTCAGGATGCAGCAGGAAGTGTGTGGCTTTCACTAGTGCTTAAAAATGCAGCTTACACCTCAGTTATGAATGTCTGCATCTAATCGCCACATGGAGTATGCAAGTTAGAAGCCCATACAATGTTGACACTCGACTATCTCTCAACTTCTGGACGGTGCTGGGAGCATGTCACTTGTTCTTTTGATTCTGAAGGCAGCAAATATACCAAAAAATGACAATCACAATCGAAAGTCAATTTTCAGCGACAAACAGTGAGATATCTGAATGCTAGCACAAATTGAACAACCTGACCACTGGAATGACAGATTGGAAATGCCGGGTCTAGTGAAACCAGGCAATTCCCAACCGTTTACAGGTACAGATACAGGTGAGGGCCTCCAAGAGGTAGCAGATCAGGTTTTTGGACGGGTGTGCAACTGAACCGAACTGTTTTGGCTGTCCAAACCTGGACCGTTGGCCAATTACCTGGACCCGTTGCTAACCCAAATGGGGCCTACAATATCGTCGGTGGAATTGAACTCTTACTGAGGCAGCCAAGATCATAATGTCTACATTGAGAAAAGCAAAAAGCACAAACAGATGGATGAGGCCTAAGCTCCAAAAAGATCATCAATCAGAAGCACTGATCTTGTTTAGATGTCTTATGATTCAGTACCATGTTCTACCATTTTGAGTTGGCAATGACCATCACAGTACTCCAACGCCACTGTAGCAGTCTTACAGTCGCAGCCTTGGCATACTCCTGAGTACACTTTCGAGTACACTCACAGCTACCACCTCATCAACATTCATCCACGATGCTTACATTCACAATGTCTTCTTGGAACACCACGTCCACTTCGACTATGAGGCAGGGAGATAGAGCAACAGGCAACAGTACAAGAAAGTGCACTCACCACCCTACCTACTAGTATGCATCTGAGTACACGTTCAAACAAACCTACAGTTACAACATCGAGCAAACCTACAACTACGATATTAGGCACTCCTACATTCCACACGGAAGCCATTCACAATTCTCGACAATTATAGACTTGCAATCACCAGTCGTATTGTGAAATAATCAACTGAAAACTACCATCTACCTCTATTATATGAATTCCGAATAATGAGACAACTCTGTTGAATACCAAGTGGCATATGAGATACCATAGCAATACCATACGAGATACTATTCAACATACCATATGAGATACTATACATCATACCATACAAAATACCATATGAGATACCACACAACACACCATACAAAATACCATATGAGATACCACACAACATACCATACAAAATACCATACAAAATACCATACAAAATACTATACTAAATACTATACAAAATACCATACAAAATGCTATACACAATACCATACAAAATACCATATGACAGACCATATGAAATACCATCTTAAATACTACGCGAGGTACCATTCAGGATACTATTCGAGATACCATACGTCATCCCATACGACATACCATATGACATACCATATGAAATATAACATGCACTCAAAATGGCAACGCAACGATCATGGGACAAGATATCATATACCAAGAACCGATGAGAAGAGAGGACATCATACAAATGACTACTAAGACTGCGGAACTTACCGAAATCCTCTGATTCGATCTAGCGCGAGAAGAAATTCATTTTGAAGAAATTGATATAGTTTTGAGTGGAACGGGTGAGAGCATGGACCATGGCCGCACTTGCACTATGAGTGGAACGGGTGAAGCATGTCTTATGGCCGCACCGAAGATGCACGCCCAGCAGATGACGGGAAACCCCCGGCTGGAGCAAATCCCGATCTTGTGTTAACTGGGAACACGAATATGAATTGGCACGAAGATCGAAGTCCTCCCGATTCAGGTGTGAATGATGCCCATCATACCACACTTATGGCTCCTGACGAGAATGCTGACTACACATATATATAGACACAGCGGACACTGTCCTATCCCCTTCCTATATACATACCCCATCAAGAGAAGAGGACATGATCATTAGATATACATGAAGATAAAGGAAGATATATATTGCTGTCAAGAAAGCCCCAGTATATACACATGAAATGACCAAGCCACGAACAGTGTTCGCAACCGTCCCGTCCGTCCGGGATTGGTCAGGACGGGGACGGACGGCAAGAATCCGTCCGTCCGAGAGCAGGACGGAGACGGCGCCGTCTTGTTGAGGCTGGACGGAGACGGATGGAAAGGACGGCCATCGATGGAGAAGTCTTAGCGCACATAACAAAAATTATAAGAAAATCATTTCAATTACTATTCTGACCGTGATGCAAGACCTGTGAGCATCTGCTCCATCCATACTATTTCTGACTCTGTTTCTCCAAAGATTACGCCCTCTGCACCAGGATTTCATACATTCCGAAGCCTGTATAACATTATCGGGCTTGATTGGGTTTAGTCTAAAGATATACAGTAACCGCCCGATGACGGTGGATGACGGACGGGACGGTTGAGAACACTGGCCACGAATCATGTTACGAAAAGTCAAGACAAGGCCTCTGCAAAAGCGTTGATGTCATGAGTACCGAAGGCAATGAGCAGTCTAATATTGCTAAGACTTATTCCTATTGACAAGCTAACCACACCGGCGTTGCCATATCTCATCTCTACTCGGAAGATATGGATGGAAAATCGAACATATATATAGTCACCGCGATTCTGAACCGGAGATCAATGTTGATGGCTGATATCTATAATGACGACCAAGATTAATGATGACAACTGATATCAATAATGATGATAACCAAGATTAATGATGATGACAGGAATCAACGGTGACGACCAAGATCAATGGCCATGAACAATGTTGAAATATGTATGGGGAGAACCGTGCGAATAGACTTAAGATACAGAGACTGAAGAACAGGGGAAGACTCGAGATATATACAAGGTAATTGGGTGCCTTATGCCCTACCGGCTGTGTGCCCTGACATCAGCCCAGCTGAAGCTCAGCTCGGTCAGGTTCATGCAACAAACAAGATCATTCACAATAACATCTACGCGATACTACCGGAAGGCATCCTCGTATCTGAGATTGTCACGAGATTTAAGAGAGCATCCACGTACCCGCAATCATCGACGATATAAGACTACTTCAATTCCCATGACTCAGGCTCAAACAAATCTATCGAAATACCGATGAAATCACATGCTCATGGACCTACACTACGACTCTCATTTATCGCAACTTGAAGCTGGATCTGATCGTGGACCAAGGGGAAGAAGCAACCCGAACACTTCAAAGTCTAGGAAGCGATCCTCGACATCATCATAGAGATTAACACACGATCTTCAATTGCATCAAAGACTACCCTGCAAATATCAGCTTATTCATCCATATGACCACCGCAAAAAGAGTCCTCTGATATCTTATATTGACAGTACATTTTGGCCACTTCCAGGGCAACGGCAACAGCAACGGCAATGCAAACGACTGTCTTCATAATGTACGAACTTCGATTGAACTGGTAATAGTACCATCAGCCATCATCATGGCGCACCTAAGGATGACACAGATGGGATGACGGAAGTCGATATAAGGTTTGATTTAAGGTTATTTCGCTGTTCTTCTTTTCAATGGATTTTACTTGGATTGTACGGGATGGCCGTCCCAGATCAGGCTACGGATTGCACTCTTTCCCTGCCTCCCGCAGTCATTAGGAAGAGGGATTTAAAGAGGCACCGGAAGATGATTCACATGGACTTTAATTGTACTATATTTGTTTGTATGGACTCATGGAGATATGGACTTGCTACGGAACGCAGCAAGAGGGGGAAGTGTTGTATGTGTACTTGGATCGTGAATTTCAGCACCGTCTGATATCTTGTATGAGAATGAAGTCTTGTATGGAGATAGTGGCTGTATCAGGATATGCATTAGGACCAGGGTGATGAATCTCATGTTAGATAGAGCATACGCGTACGCATATGGGAGATTGTACATATACGGTCCTCGGGCCCTCGAGAAAGTCAAGTCAATCAAGAAGTCACTGAAGCATCCAAAGTAACACTCATTGTTGAAATACTGATTGCTAGAAGCCTTATATTCTAAAGTACAGGTACATTCGTGATCTTATATACGGCATTCAGAGTATGCCTTCAAGTACGCATGTATGCACACTCAGCTGGCATCTCCAGCTGAGTCTGCAATGACCATCATCTTAAGGAGATTATACATCAGCCGAGCTGAGCCTATAAGCCGTATCTCAGGGAGGTAGACCATATATGCAACACTTCCCCCTCTTGCTGCGCTTCATCAAATTAACCCAAAAGCAGCAAGAACATCAGAACTAAGAAAGCCAACAAGAATACAATGGACTCCACAAAGATAAGACTGCCGCTCATGGCAGGAACTCCATAGACAATGAAACTCAATGTACCCGCAACACAGTGCTGACAAGCTAAAGAAGATAAGATCTCGTAACATAGTACAGATAGACAGACAAAGAATAACCCTGCATCACAGTGCAGTCGGGCAAAGACAAAACGGCTCCGCATCACAGTGCAGACAAGCAAAGTCAGAATGGCCCCGCAGTACAGTACAGTCAGGCAAAGGAATGGCAGCCCCGCAACACAGTGCAGACAGGCATTTTAGAGAAGGTCGCATTCATATTAAGTGATACCATGGGCAAGCAGAGAATTACCATGTTTTGGGTGCTTAGAGCGCCGGGCTGGCTTCTTCTCTGGATGTAGTTCCCAGCAATTATCTTGCTGATGGCCATCTCTATCACAGTGGTTGCAGGTCCAGTGAGGTTTATTAGAGTGACTCTGATATCGCCTCTTCCCATGTGCATTGAGGGCTGATCCAGAATTGGGATCACCAATCTCGGTAGTGGTTTGACCAGAGGTACGTTGGCGGTCCTTGTCACAGAGTTGCCTAACCAATTGTTCCACATTGATTTCGTCATCAGCTGTCTGGCGGATAGATTGGGTAGTTGAAACAATAAAGCTAGTGTAGCCATCGTTAAGACCATTGAGGAGTGTGGATGTTTGGACTTCATTGGTGACTGGGGCACCAGAGCTGCGAAGTTGCTGCACATGTGAACGGAAAGCATCAAGGTAGAGTTCCATCGCATTTCCTTCATGTTTTCAATAGTCAGCAAGCTGTAAGGTGAAGAGCTTGTGCCAAAGATAGAAGCGGGCTGAGAAGCCTTTCCTTTTGTAGAAGGTCGGTAACTTCCCACAAAGCTTCACAGGGGTTTGAATGTTGAGGACGCGGCGTTTGATGCGTTCGTCTAGGTAGAGGAATATCTCAGCTGTCACTCGCTGTTACGGGGGTGTTTAGATCCCAATAACTAGTACAATATTTATTGAATCCAAGTACAGCCGCCTATCTTTTCTCTTTCTTTCCTCGTCTTATCCTAAGACTCAACCTCTTGCGTCCGTCAAGCAAGAGCGCGCCAAATCAAACCTCCTCCACAGTCTGTCGCCTTCGTAAAGGAAGATTAAACTTCCCCTGCGTGCAACCAATCCTCTGCCCACTCCTCGAATGGTCCAGCTCCAGTATTCACGTATCTCAATACCAGGTAGCTGATATTCTCAAGTCCGCAGTATCTCAAAACGTCTCGGTAGGTGTGGGTTAAACTAGCTTCGTCCAGCTGTATAAGTAACTCGCCGAATAACATGACTACTTGTTGCAGAGCGTATTCGGATTGTGACAGTCGTCGTCCAGACATAAGTCGCCTGGTCTTGGAGATGTATGAGGGAAGTAATTTTTAAAAGAGTAGATAGAATTCTGAATAATATTTTAAGATCGTCTTCGGTGTTTTCTGAAAGCTCTTCTGTTCGCTGATCCTCCAATTCCTTCGCCCAACGCTGGCTCTTGATAGCCTGCCAATAACTCTTCACAACACCCTCAGGTAATTGCGCCGCATGCAAAGTGGTTTGAAAGCTTTATGCTCCTGATAAGAATCAGGCCATTCTTTGCGCGATATCAGCTTGCCCTTTCCTAACTCAGACATCTTTTGCAATCGTACGAGTCAGTAGTTGGAACATCTACCAACCAAAAGGATAATGCCTATCGCCTTTTAATCCCTCATGCAAGTGAGTGATTAATTGCGTCATAGATTTAATCGGCGACCAACCGATACTATGCCAACGTGGATTTCTAACGCGTAAGCTCGTATCCGATATGAGGTTACATTGCGATCCAGACCGCTCAAAACTAATCGAGGGTGCTCGCTCCAGGCCCATGCCTACATCATTAATCCCTCGGATACGTCATGCTAAGGTTGAGTCTTCTTTTCTCCCACTGGAACGTGCCGCTCCTGATCCGACCTGTTACGGGCTGGGGGAGAAGAGTTCTCTTAATTGCGTTTTGACTATCATCCGCCGTGCGTGACTTCCACGCATCTCCCGCAAAGTTTCTAGGGATGAATGAAGCACCCACGCTTCACGCGACCAGCATAAACTCCCGCTAAAGAGTATGCTGCTGACCACTTGGTGGTACATGCATAGGTGTTATGCATATCGAGGATATGTATGCATCTTGTAACCCACAATGAACTATCATTATCGCTGTTAAGAAACAACCCCTAACATCACCCCCTTCTCTAAGCCCGGTGACCTCAATGGTGCTCCATTTTAAAAAATTCCATAATATAGTAAATCTCCCTTCCGCCTACGATCTAATACCTCCTAAGTTCTTTTCTCAACAATTTTCTTTTTGCTTTTCCCCCAAAATCTCCCGTCTTTCTCCACTGTAGGATTCCTCACATAATATTCTTGTAACAACTCTTTATCATGCTGCGCCACATTCTCATACGTTTCCCACGTATTATCTTCTTGGTTAAAACCCTTCCATTTAACCAAAAACACATGTTGCTTCAGGTTGTTGTCCATAGCCGACGTTACCCTGCTGTAACTCAACAAGTATCAGGGTCCCTCACTAAAGAGAATGTCAGTATATTTGCACCATAGATATACCTGATCGTCCATAGTTCGCTTCTCGTCCCAGAGCTCTTCACTATCTTGGCAGCTCGATTCTGGCCTCTCCCAGTGCTCTTCACCGTATAGCAGCTCGTTCTGGCGTTTGACTATAAACTTCAATATACCGACAGAGACTAACCGTCCTCTCGAGTCAACATGGCTGCCCAATTACTGGGTCATTCAACCACATTGCTACGGCCCATGGTCCTTGCTAAGGTCCACTTCCCGTTACCTTTCGCCATTACTGGCTAAGGCCCTCTGTCTCGCGTTTTAGTGGAGGCTGGACGAAGAGCTGTCAAAGATCTGGAGCCTTCCGCGTGTCCCTCTCGACTTATGCGACCGTGGGCCATCCAGTTCAAGAAACATTAAACAAACGGAACAAATTCCGCTAAGAGGTGGCCTGTTACACTGATCATCAACGTCAACATCGGTTTACCCAATGGACAAGTGTATCGGCTGGTTTTTAATCAGACGCTTTGAGACTCTGTTCCTATTTTCCCAGGGGCTCTATACCCCGGGCTTCCATCAGCAAAAAGTGAAATTGCTTTCCGAAAATGGACCCAACGCACCGATCCTTCTCCACATTCTCCCCAAATAACCCGAGCGACTTATTTGCAATCTTCCACCATGCTTCGAAGCGTTCAATGATGTGATCGCGTCGTCGCGACATCTCAAAACGTGTTTAGTCATTTAAGCTAATTTATTGCACTTGTTTCTTTCACGTTGGTCATCTAGATTTTAATCGTTTCGACGGTTTTTTGAACTGTTCCATTGATTACAAGAATATTCTTAACTATTTAATCCCTTGAGACATCGATTATACACAAGCTTGCACAACTCCCATTACAAAAATTACGACACCCAGAGGAAACACATCAGATTTCTATATATTGCTGCAACGGTTACTTCAAGCATCGAGTCAAATAATCTACATGTAAAACAAATTGAAAGCATTCAAGTCAATCTTGTTGCTCAAGTACCACCGCGAGCTATCTGGCTGCGGCGTCAGCGGAAGAAGGTGTACAGCTCCTTGGATCGTGCTGATAGGGACGATATAAGTAGTTCCGACACCGAAAAGAGGCTTACGACGGTAGGTTCCATTGTGCAAGGGTTGCATCGGAGGTTGATGCCTCTCCTCGACAATCACCATACCAGCAGTCTGACGTATCGGCCCTGTTGCAAACGTCTGAACCAAGGCAAGAAGCCCTTTAACGCTCGATTCTGCATCCTCGACGACGAAAAGACACTTCAACCGTGCGGGCATGCGTCCCGCAGTCGACTTAAAGTGGATATCCGGACTCGTCCCCATCCAGAGAAGCACTGTATCATTTCTTGGTGGCTTATGCTTTCTCCACCTTGTGGACCCAGTGCAACGAACCATATGAACTACTTGCTCATCGCATTGAAAAGACGTCACCGGAATTGCTACTGCGTTGTACCGAATGTAATTTGCATCATTGAGACGACTGAAATACTGATCGTGATCGACGTAGTCTGTGAAGTCGGCAATTCTCTTGAAACACCAAGCAATGTGATTCTGTAGCTCCCCTGTTGGCATTGCACACCACTCGGCCAAGTCATCAAGGGTCTTGATTTCTGGTCGCGGGTTTTTCATCATTCGCTTGATAGGCGCTTTGGTTAGAGGCATCTCATCGTCGCGACGTTGTTTTGCAGCGTTTGCATTCAGCTCTCGATACTGAAACACCTCCAGATAATTCTCCATGTACTCGATCGTGGCCTCAGTATGGTACCAGTACTGTGCCATAAGGTGAAAATACACTAAGTTCTTGACGCACAACAGGGCATCTGTGAAGGGAATCCTTTGGCTCGCCGAAGGGTTTAAAAGAGTCGCCGCGAAAACTGGAACAATCACACGCCCGACTGCTTTCATCTCCTTACCACTCCATTGCGTCACCTGGCTATATGGTTTGGTGAATCGAGCGAAGCCAGGATATGGAGGCATCATCGCCCAGAGGTGGTTGAATTTGTCGATCCTGGAATGTTGTTCGAGGAAGGACGTTACCCAGTCCATCAAATGCTTAAGCATACCGAGATAGACGGTATGTAGAATATCGGGTACAATAATAGTCGTCGGAGAGATGCATTTCATATTCCAGAAGACGCCTTCTGAGGTTCCAACCGCTCGATCTTCCAGATATTGTCTTGCTTCCCGTCTCTCCGTCTCATCTCCCTGAGTCGTGAGTATCATTTTTTGGAAGTATAGCCGATAGTCTCTCAATTGCCACGACGATGAATTCCCTTCTCGAAACGACGATTTCGGTGCTTCGCACACAGGGCAATGGGGCTGCTTGATTGAATGCAAGTGAATGTTTTCGAAGTAGTCAGCCGTCCATGCACAGATGACAGGATAACATTGCCGCATCCGACCGTCCGCACAAAGCATAAGCTTTCCAGTGTTGAAAAGTGTGTCGAGAGGACGAAAAATAAGCTCGAAGAGCTTCCTTAAAACCTCTCGATTGTGGATTTGTTGTTCCTTCACGGCAGTTGTTTTTCCATGTCCTTTAAAGTGATATTTCGGAGGAATGGGAAGAAGGGCAACAACGATGCTTGCAAGATTTGAAGGCTTTGACCTAATCGTCGAGTCGATGTTTCCGAGACTCAAATATACTGGCCATTCCTTCTTGTCGCCCGAATAGTTTGTAAGATGTGTCTGGTCTGAACTGCTGAATAAAGGGACAATCGTAGCTCCAAGCGGCCGCCATAGCTAATGAAGCGGTCAAAATCATCGTAGCAATGCCGAAATTCAACTAACGTACCTGTTCATTCCACCCCCAGTCGCTTGATTTCACCTCTGAGTAGATACGTTCCTCAGCATCATTGAATTCCTTTGCTGGAGCATACGACATATGTTCCCTGAACGCAGGCTGTTGCATGAGGAACTCAATGCATTCAACAGGATTGCGGTAAAAGAAACGTGTGTAATCATCATCGCGAAGGTTGTTTGGATCGGCCAAACGATTGTAACACACTTTGCCGGATTTCCAAGAGTCGATGCCCATTGCGTAGGACATTTCGTTCAACCTTTTGAATAATGTGTGGGACGAAGTGAAGTTGCTGACGGTTGCCATCGTAGGGTTCCTGAAAAGCTCGTTTATAGCAGCTCTGCTCAAGTTGTGCTTGACGCACCAGTGCGCTAATCGATACTCCTCCTCGCAAGAAAACGGTGACCATAGATCAATTTCATCGTCGAAGATATCGAAATACTCGTTACTAATAGGCTTGCCGGCTAGACGGTTGTCCAAGTGTGGAGTACCACAAATACGTGTCCGAACTGGAGGTTGCTCTGGATCGATACACGCATTCTCGCTGTCGGCTTCTGTATCGCTGGAATCATCGTCGGAAGGGTGAAGAAAAGGGTCATGATGCGGTTCATGACCGAATGGAAGTAGAATACTATCATGCTCGATCGCAAAACCATCATCTGGCAGTTGTTCGGCTGATACGTATACTATCCTTTCTTTGTGGTCGCGACGGAGGTGAGTGATGTAAGCGCCGATGTAGGAGTACGTCTTCGAGCAGTAAAGACAGTGTTGACGAAGATCCATGTTTCGTTAGCAAAATGAACTGTCGCAACAACGTTAAGAAGCGTCTTGACGGTCTGTTACCTACTCACACCATTACAAGCCGGCTGTCCTCGGAAAAAGCCGCACCGCGATTTACTTTTTCCAAAAAGGGGTCCTACCACTCTCGTAGGATTTCTCTCATCCTCCTTCACACGTTTGCAAAGTGTTTACTCGCTCTCTCAATTTCAACATCCCTTGGATCTCGAAAAGCATACCGCATCTGCATTCAGCTCGTCACGGCGATTGTTTTGCACCCTCACAAGACCCTCCTACGCCCATTGCCTGATTTATGGTTGTCACTTTATGTTAAGTTCGTACCTTACATGAACCGTGCATTCTCCTTAGATACCGACTCAGCGACGTCATCGCGGGGTACAAGAACTAGAGCAAGGACAAACGAGTGAGATATGACTGCAGAGCATGCTTTCAGTTGTCTTTGTGATGAACTTAAGCGTTCAGTCGACGAATCAGGGCGCTTAGATGATGCTAAGCAAATTGCCTCCTAGCTGAATTGCAGCCAAGATGATGTCGCCGGATCAAGAAAACCCTCCAAGCCCATATATATATTCGCCTTGCCTGCCCACCTTACTTACAATCTCCAGAACCTTCGACACACCCTCCTCACCTCTGCTACCGCATCGCATCACCCTTGACGATATATTCAACACTCCCGACGCTTGTTTAGAGTAACAAGCATTCGATATCCACCACTCAATCATTGACCACCGTTGAGAACCTAAAATGTAATGTGATGCCTTCTGGTTGCCGAAATCAGTCGTCGCAGATGCTAATACAATCCAGATGCCGACTCTTCAAGTCCGCGTCTGGGCCGAGAACGCCGGTGTTGGAGTCAGCCAATGGGCAGCAGAAACCATGGGGATTTGGCAGGATAAGGGTGGCTTGACAACACAACGGATGGATAATAAAGTGAGGGAGCGCGTCTGGGAGATTGCCCAGTCCATGAGCATCATCAACAAGCAAGGCGCCGGCCCCGAGCAATGGGATCTCCTAATCGATCGTTGCGTTACTCGAATCAGTGAACTGGAGTCTAAAAGGCCGCTTTGGAAACGGTACATGGCAGACAAGACTAACCTCGATGGTCAGAAACTCAAGGCAGCACTGGACGAGTTCGCGGAGGTTGGCCTTCGCCGAAGGAAGAATAGGCTCGAAGAAACCCCGACTAAGAAGAGGAAACTCGTGCACGTTGGTATGTATTTCATCGCCCCGATGCTTCTTTTGCTCTTCCTGATGATGTGTAGATCCAGAAGACGACGAGGAAGGAACCTCGGGTCACAGGTCTTCGCCGATAAAGGTGCGTTGCGACGCCTCGAACGATTTCCTTGTCGAGCCATTTAGCTTTACCATCGCCTATGTGGATCCCGACATTGCTGGGAAGAGGGTGGGTGAAAACAATACTCAGCTATTCTCATGGCACTGGCCTGGGGATGATGAATCAATACTTCCGATAGTTACATCAATCGTCGATACGACCATTTTGTCAATCGTGAATGCTGCAATCGCCGGTCTGCCAGACCCCAGCCGGAAAATCCGGGAGCTTCGGGGCTGCCTGGAGGAGCCTAATGGAGATGGTGGTCCTTACGCCCGTAATGTTACCCCAATCTTCGATAACAATACTGCTGCCGGATGGGTAAAGGCGGCGATGAAATTAAGCAACCCAACGCTTTTTTGCGTCGTGTATCGTGGCCAACAAGCCGACGGCACCGATGGTGCCCAGACGCCTATGCGTGGTGGCCGCAGTTACCTTCCTCTGGATGACATCCTCCCACCTCCAGCCGAGGATATGATCGATGATATCGGGGAGGAATCGGATGATGATGGTGAGACGCGGCGCCCAAATCCAAGCAGCTTCCCGACGACGAAAACAGGCTTCCAAAAGTTTGAACAGAAGCTTCAAAAGAGGATTATCAGACAGCAGCGATACCTTGAAGTCATCCGAAACCGTGCTCTTGGTCTCTTTGCCGATTACGAGCAAAGCGTTGTTGCTGATGAGGATGTGGCTTGGCTACGCGAGCACGATCACATTTTGAATCCTCCCGCTGCAGGCTCTTTGGCCAATAGGAAGCGTACACGCAGCCGCCCAGCTGCAAATTAGTTGTTGTGAGGAAGGAATGCACTGGCTGGACGGTTGTTCAAGGATTTGCGTTGTGGGTGGGTATTTTTCTGGCACTTTGGAGGGTGGACGGATGGGTGATAATTTGGAGTTTTCTGGTGAGGTTTTGGGTCTCTTTTTGGTATTTTGTTTATTTTATTTTACATCATTCATATTCATGCATGAAGGGCTGTGTTGAGAGTTCGCAATGTTGGGATTAATCGTTGAGACGTTTATTTTTGGGAATGGCATAGTGGCAGCGATAGGACTCCATGTATGGCTATCATGTAATTGGTAGTTCGGTATCTTTACCCAGCAGAAGTTAGCCCGAATGATTAGTGAAACGCGAACGCTTTTTAGCTCTTTGCGATAACCATTTTCGTCAAAGGAAGCCAATCAACAACCCTGCGGCATGCTTGTCACCTGCCATTCTTAGTTCCGAGTTCCCGTCCATCCAAGGAGTTGGAAGTGTGGGCGGCGAGACAAGCCAAGATCCTTGAATCGTCGACAGGATAAAAAGACGCATCACGATGATGCTTTTAATCATATCAACGCTTTCTTTCCTTTACACAACGCTTTAATTCATTTACTCTACATTCATTCACATTTCCTTTAGTCACACCTTTAATTTTTCGTACTTATCACTCGCCGCCTTTTTAAATCATGACAAGAAGGCGCCGCACTTCTCCTCCTCCTCTTCCTTCCAGCACCAGGAGAAGCAGACGATCTATCCACGACGAGGATCTCGATGACGATCTCAGCACCATACCCGACAATTAAAATGATCGTCAAGATGACATTTCAGAATCCGACGATGAGCCTGTTTGGCGACCATCCAGCAAAGCAATGGGCAAGCGGCCATCAAAAGATTCCTTCACGTCAACACTTGGAAAACGAGTCGCAGCAACTCAATTAACTCCTACGTCGGCGCAACCCCTACATCCTGAGCGGCGGGAGGTCTATATTGTCTCGGAGGAGGAGGATGAACGCGAGCCTGCGCCGCTGGCATCCAATAAGGTATCCAATTAAGCGTTTGAATGATTGAATCCGCCCGCTAATGTATATATTTACTAGAGGAAGGATTCAAACGAAGCCGTTGAGCAATTGGTTGCATGGAACGCTGGAAATCTGTGGCGATATGAGCCCTTTGTTGACGACGTGACAGGCCTCATCGTCGGCGCAGAATACAACGCCCAGACAACCTGTTCAGGCGTTCCGGCGATGGTCATGGCACGTGGGAAGCCTATAGCTCTCAATTATGCGATGTTTGTGAATCCCTTTGCCACGAATGCGGTGAAAACCGCCCAGATTCATAGTTGGTGGTATGAGGAAATCGCCAGGATTGATCCAGCCCAGAGAAACTCTGACCCTCCACGTGC
>Ga0307514_10000526_pt1 | contig 75004 bp, 51 predicted proteins | sample 16_EM_MG_FD_203088 | JGI IMG/M metagenome (GOLD analysis project Ga0307514, IMG submission 203088) | Populus trichocarpa ectomycorrhiza microbial communities from riparian zone in the Pacific Northwest, United States - 16_EM | ecosystem: Host-associated > Plants > Roots > Unclassified | place...
CTCGAAAACGCGGTGATCGAATACGGCAACGCGATCAAGGACCTGGTCGCGGCCAACATCTTTCCCGGCGACATGCTGTGGAAGAACTTCGGCGTGACCCGCGCGGGCAAGGTCGTGTTCTACGACTATGACGAGATCGAGTACCTGACCGACTGCAACTTCCGCCGCGTGCCTGCGCCGCGCAACGAGGAAGAGGAAATGTCAGGCGAGGTCTGGTGGCCGGTCGCGCCGCGAGACGTCTTCCCCGAAACCTTCGCGCCTTTCCTGCTGGGCAACCCGCAGGTGCGCGAAGTCTTCATGAAACACCATGCCGACCTGCTGGACGCTGCGTTCTGGCAAGGTCACAAGCAGCGCATTGCCGCCGGCCATGTGCACGACGTTTTTCCCTATGAGCCGGGCAAGCGCTTCGCCGTGCAGCGCGCCCAGGCGGCAGCCTGAGGCCGCGGCTCTTTCATCACGGCAATCACAGGAGACTCGAAAAATGGCCGATCCCATCGTCATCGCATCCGCTGCCCGCACCCCCATCGGAGGTCTGCTGGGCGACTTCTCATCACTGGCTGCCTGGGAACTGGGCGCCGTCGCGATCAAGGCAGCCGTCGAGCGCGCCGGCGTGCCGGGCGACGCCATCGACGAAGTGCTGATGGGCAACTGCCTGATGGCTGGCCAGGGCCAGGCGCCCGCGCGCCAAGCCCTGCGCAAGGCAGGCCTGCCCGACAGCGCCGGCGCCGTCACGCTGAGCAAGATGTGCGGCTCGGGCATGCGCGCGATGATGTTCGCGCACGACATGCTGGCCGCCGGTTCGGCCGAGCTGATGGTGGCCGGTGGCATGGAAAGCATGACCAACGCGCCGCACCTGATGTTCGCGCGCAAGGGCGTGAAGTACGGCGCCACCGCCATGTACGACCACATGGCCATCGACGGCCTGGAAGACGCCTACCAGCGCGGCCAGGCCATGGGCGTGTTCGCCGAACAGTGCGTGGGCAAGTACAGCTTCACCCGCGAAGCCATGGACCAGTTCGCCATCGCCTCCACCCAGCGCGCCAAGCAGGCCAACGAGGACGGCAGCTTCGACTGGGAGATCGCCCCGGTGGCGCTGGCCGGCAAGGGCGGCGAAACCTTGTTCAAGCGCGACGAAGCGCCGTTCAAGGCCAAGCTGGACAAGATCCCCGGCCTGAAGCCCGCGTTCAAGAAGGACGGCACCATCACCGCCGCCACCTCGTCCAGCATTTCCGACGGCGCCGCCGCGCTGGTGCTGATGCGCGAGTCCACCGCCAAGGCGCGTGGCCTCACGCCGATTGCCCGCATCGTTTCGCACGCGGTGCATGCGCAAGCCCCCGAGTGGTTCACCACCGCACCGGTCGGCGCGATCCAGAAGGTCTTGACGAAGGCTGGCTGGACGGCCGGGCAGGTCGACCTGTGGGAAGTCAACGAAGCTTTTGCCGCGGTGACCATGGCCGCGATGGCGGAGTTCAAGCTGCCGCACGAGATCGTCAACGTGCACGGTGGCGCGGTGGCGCTGGGCCACCCGATTGGCGCTTCGGGTGCGCGCATCGTCGTCACGCTGCTGGGCGCGCTGAAGAAGCGCGGCTTGCAGCGCGGCGTCGCGGCGCTGTGCATCGGCGGCGGCGAAGCCACCGCGATGGCCATCGAACTGCTGTGACATGAGCGAACTCGCCGCCGCGCTGGGCCTGCACAGCCTGGGCCTGTTCTCGCTGACGGTGCTGGTGCTGAACGCCACGCCAGGCGTGGACATGCTCTACACCGTCTCGCGCACGCTGACCGGCGGCGCCCGCAACGGCGTGGCCGCGGCGCTGGGGGTGTCGGCTGGCTGCGTGGTGCATGCGTTGCTCGCGGCGTTTGGGCTGGCTGCCTTGCTGGCCGTCTCCAGCCTCGCGTTTGCGACGCTGAAGTGGGCCGGCGCGGCCTACCTGGCGTGGGTGGCGCTGCAAATGTTGCGCAGCGCAGCCCGGCCCGCCGAAACCCAGGCCGCGCAGGCGGCCGAGGCGCGGCAGCGCTCGTTGCCCGCGGTGTTCCGCCAGGGCATGGTCACCAATGTGCTGAACCCCAAGGTGGCGCTGTTTTTCCTGGCCTTCCTGCCGCAGTTCATCGCGCCGGACGCGCCGCACAAGACGCTGGCCTTTCTCGCGCTGGGCGCCTTGATGGTCACGCAGGGCACGTTCTTTTTGCTGGCGCTGGTGGTCGTGTCTGCACGGCTGCGCCGGCTGGGCGGCTCGCCCACGCTGTCGCGCTGGCTGAACGGCCTGGGTGGCGCCTTGTTCCTCGGCCTGGCGGCGCGGCTCGCGCTGGTCGAGCACCGGGCCTGATCCGGTCGAGAATCGCACCCTTGCTGCACTGATGGACCCCGCTTTGAACGCCTGGCATTTCGTGACCCGCTTCGGTGAAGCCCAGATCCTGCTGCCGGCCGCGCTGCTGGTCGGCCTGCTGCTCGCCAGCCGCCCGGAGGGCCGGCCGGCCGCATCACGCTGGCTGGCCGGGCTGGTGCTGGCCACGGGGCTCACCACCTTGACCAAGATCGCCTTCATCGGCTGGGGCATCGGCTCGGCCAGCCTGAACTTCACCGGCGTGTCCGGACATTCGATGTACGCCTCGGCGATCTACCCGGTGCTGCTCGCCGCCTGCGCCGAGCTGCTGATCGGCCGGGGCCGCATGGCCGCTGCGCTGCTGGGTGCGGTGGTGGCGCTGGTGGTGGGGGTGTCGCGACTGGCGGTGGACGCGCATTCGGTCAGCGAGGTCATCGCCGGCTTCATGGTCGGCGGGGCCGTGAGCCTGGCGGTGCTGTTCGCCGAACACTGGCACACGCCGCGGCTGCAGCGCTGGCTGCAGGGCGGCGCGCTGGCGGCCATCGCGCTGTGGCTGTTCGGCGCTTCCGCCTGGTCCCCTCCATCGCCCACGCATGCGCTGGTGACGCGCATCGCGCTGCGGCTCTCCGGCCACGAACATCCCTACACCCGGGCCCAGCTGCTGCACACGCTGCGCGAGCCGCTTGACCTGCCCACCGCCAGGCTCTGACATGACCTTTGCTGCTTCCAACTTCTCGCCTCGCGCGGTGCTGGTCATCGGCGCTTCGCGTGGCATCGGCCTGGAACTGGTGCGCCAGTACCGCGAGGCCGGCGCGCAGGTCGTGGCCACCGCGCGTGACGACACCGGCCTGGCCAGGCTGCACGCGCTGGGCGCCAAGGGCCTGCGGCTGGACGTCACGTCGGCCGCCAGCGTCTCCGGCCTGGCCTGGCAGGTCGACGGCGAAAACTTCGACGTGGCCATCGTCAATGCCGGTGTCTACGGCCCGCGCCACAGCGGCCTGCAGTCGCCCACCGCAGCCGAATTCGACGAGGTCATGCACACCAATGTGCTGGGGCCCATGCAGGTGCTGCCGCAGATGCTGGACGCGCTGGCGCCCGGCGCGCGCGTGGGCGTGCTGTCCTCGCGCATGGGCTCGATCGGCGCGCGCGCGAGCAACGTGGGCTGGCTCTACCGCGCCTCCAAGGCGGCGGTCAATTCCGTGCTGGCCGACACCGCGCGGGCGCTGAAGGGCAAGGCCTTCTGCTGCGCGCTGCATCCCGGCTGGGTGCGCACCGAGATGGGCGGCGAGGGCGCCGACATCTCGCCCGAGCAAAGCGCCGCCGGCATCCGCCAGGTGCTGGCCGGGCTGGACGAAACACGCCACGGCGGATTTTTCGATTACAGCGGCGCCACCATCCCCTGGTGAGCGCAGCACAACACATCCGGAGACAAGAACCATGCTGCTGAGCGAAGAGCACCAGGCGGTGCAGGAGGCGGTGCGCGCCTACGTGCAGGACAAGATCGCCCCGCACGCCGCGCGCTGGGACAAGGAACACCACTTCCCCGCCGAAGAACTGAAGGGTCTGGCCGCGCTGGGCTGCTACGGCGTGGCCGTCCCGACCGAATACGACGGCGCGGGCCTGGACTACCTGGCGCTGTCGCTGATCCTGGAAGAGGTCGGCGCAGGTGACGGTGGCACCTCCACCGTGGTCAGCGTCAACAACTGCCCGGTCTGCTCCATCCTCATGAGCTTTGGCAACGAGGAGCAGAAGCAAAGGTTCCTCAAACCGCTGGCGCGGGGCGACATGCTGGGGGCCTTCTGCCTGACCGAGCCGCACGTGGGCTCCGAGGCCGGCGGGCTGAAGACCATGGCCGTGCGCGATGGGGACGACTACATCATCAACGGCGTCAAGCAGTTCATCACCAGCGGCAAGAACGGCGACGTGGCCATCGTGATGGCGGTCACGGACAAGGCCGCCGGCAAGAAGGGCATCAGCGCGTTCCTGGTGCCGACGAACACACCTGGCTATACGGTGGCCCGGCTCGAAGACAAAATGGGCCAGCACAGCTCCGACACCGCGCAAATCCTGTTCGAGAACTGCCGCGTGCCGGTGGCAAACCGCTTGGGCGAAGAGGGCCAGGGCCTGAAGATCGCGCTGGGCGGGCTGGAGGGCGGGCGCATCGGCATCGCCTCGCAAAGCCTGGGCATGGCGCGCGCCGCACTGGAAGCCGCGCTGCGCTACGCCAAGGAGCGCGTGGCCTTTGGCGTGCCGATCTACGAGCACCAGGCCGTGCAGCACAAGCTGGCCGATTGCGCCACCCAGCTCGAAGCCGCGCGCCAGCTGGTCTGGCATGCCGCGACCTTGAAGGACGCCGGCCTGCCCTGCCTGAAGGAAGCCGCGATGGCCAAGCTGTTCGCCAGCGAAATGGCCGAGAAGGTCTGCTCCGCGGCCATCCAGGTGCACGGCGGCTACGGCTATGTCAGCGACTTCCCCGTAGAGCGCCTGTACCGCGACGTGCGCGTCTGCCAGCTCTACGAAGGCACTTCCGAAGTGCAGAAGATCCTGATCGGGAGGGCACTGGTCTGAGCGCTCGCGATCCGGTCGAGACCTGGACGGTCGTGCCGCTTCGCCGCCTGCGCGCGGCAGCGCCTGCCGGTCGCGCCACGCACGGCCAAGCCAGCGCGCGTGCCACGCGCGGCACGGACCAGCGCTGGCTGTCTGCTCAGGGTTCGCTCACGGTGCACCTGCGCACCGCGCGCCCGCCGCTGTCGGTGAAGGTGCTGGCGCAAGGCCTGCGCCCCTGCAACGCGGGGGACGCGCAGGCGCTGGGCCTGCAGCGCGGCGCGGCGGTGCATGCGCGGACCGTGCTGCTGATCGGCGCCGGCCAGCCGATGGTCTTCGCGCACTCGGTCACGCCGGCTGCGGCCGCCGCGCGCGGCCCGTGGAAGGCGCTGCGTGGCCTGGCCCAGCGCCCGCTGGCCGAGCTGCTGTTCACGCGCGGCGACGTGCAGCGCTCGCCGCTGTCGCAGCACTGGCTGCCCGCTGCGCACCCGGTCGCGCGTGCGCTGTGCCGCGCCTGGTCCGAAGCCACCGGCCAACCGTGTCCGGCGCGCGGCGTCTGGCAGCGCTGGTCCACTTTCCACCGCCAGGGCCAGGCGCTGCTGGTCGGCGAATATTTCGTGCCGGGGCTGATGGCCGGCTGGCCGGCGCGCCAGGCGCAGCGCGCGTTGCGCTATCACCGGGCGGACTGAGAGTCTGAGATCACTCCGGCGTGATCGTCGCGGCGCGCAGCGCGCCGCTTGCTGCGCGGCTGAAATCGAAGTGGAACCACTGCGCGCCAAAGCGCAGCAGGTAGCGCCGTTCGCCATCGCCGCGCTGGCCGCGGTACACCAGCGCTTCGGGCCGGCCGTAGTTGTCCAAGGTGTTCTGCAGGGCTTGCTGCTGCGCTGGCGCGAGCGCGATGTCGGCGCTTGGCGTGCCCTGCTTCAGTGCGGCCAACCAGGTCCGCAGCTGCTGCGTCAAGGCCGGGTCTTCGCCCGGCACCGGCGCGTGCGCGGCGCGGGCTTCAGGGTGCAGCACCTCGAACAGCGAGGCCGACAGCGCCGATGCATTCAGCGCTTCGTGGTTCACCAGCACGACGATGGTCAGCTGCTCTGCTGGATACCGCATCAGGCTGGATGAGAAGCCCAGCGTGCCGCCGCCGTGCCACAGCCGTGCATGGCCGGCCTGGCGGTCGACGAAAAGGCCGAAGCCGTAGCCATCGGGCTGGCCGTTGTTCAGCACGGCGGGCGTGGCCATCGCCTGATACGACGCGGGCGAGACCACGCGGCCGCCGGCCAGCGCCTCGGCCCAGGCCAGCAGGTCATCGGCGGTCGACACCAGCTCGCCGGCACCGCGGATCCAGCTCGGCTGGAAGCGGGGCGCGCGCTGCACCTGGCCGGCTTCGGTGGTGTGGCCGCTGGCCAGGTCCGGCCAGCGCAGCGCGCCGTCGCTGGCGCCGGTGTGGGCCATGCCGGCAAGGGCCAGCACCTGCTCGCCCAGCCGGTTCGCAAACGGCTGGCCGCTGACGGTCTCGACGATGCGGGCCAGCAGCAGGTAGTTCGTGTTGCTGTAGCGAAAGCGGCTGCCTGGCGTGAACTGCAGTGGCGCGGCCTGTACCGTGGCCAGTACCTGCTCGAAGCGGGCTGGCGTCTGCGTCGCGTTGGCGGCAAAAGCCTCTGTGCCGGCGAAGTCCGGCAGCCCGCTGGTCTGCTGCAGCAACTGGCGCACGGTCACTTGTGCAGCAGCAGGGTAGCTGGGCACGAACTTGCTCACCGCGTCGTCCAGCGAAAGCCGGCCGGCCTGCACCAGCTGCAGCACCGCGGCCACGGTCATCTGCTTGGTGATGGAGCCGATCTCGAAGGCCGTGTCCTCGTGCATGGCCCGGCCGCTGGCGATGTCCGCCAGGCCATAGGCGCGGCGCAGCAGCAACTCGCCGCCGCGGCGGATCGCTACCACAGCGCCGGGCGCCTGCTGCGTGCGCAGCGCCTCGCGCACGGTGGTGTCGATGGCGGACTCCTCGGCGGCGGAGAGCGGGGCTGCATGCGCTGTCGGCAGATTCAGCGCCAGCAGGGCCGAGAGAGCCAAGGCTTGGAAGTGCCGGCGCGCGGCATTGACGGAAAGGTGCGGCATGGCGCCATGCTAGGCAAGACCTTGCCGCATGCGGTACTGCTGCGACGAAACTGCGCAACCGGGGCATGCACTGTCGCCACGCGCGACGGATCGGTCTATCGTTTGCACGATCATGCCTGCCGCCATCGACTTTTTCTTCGACTTCTCGTCGCCCTATGCCTACATCGCCAACGAATGGATCGACGCGCTGGCCGCGCGTCATGGCCGGCCAGTGCGCCGCCACGCCATCCTGCTGGGCGTGGCTTTCCAGGCCGCCGAATCCACGAGCGCCCCCAGGGCCGGGCTCGCGCCCAGCCCGCCCCCCGAGGGGGTCAGAAACCTTGGGGCGGCCCAGCGGTTTCTGGTGAGCCCGGTATCGCATCCGGTCAAGCGCGAGTACACGCTGCTGGATTTCGAGCGCTCGGCGCGTTTCGAGCGGGTGCCGTATCGCCAGCCCGCGCCGTTTCCCATCGCCACGCAGAACGCCGCCCGCGTGTTCTGGTGGCTGCACGACACGCAAGGGCCGGACGCTGCCGCCGCATGGTCCCGCGCCGGCATGCGGGCCTACTTCACACGCGGCGTGCCGCTCAGCGAGCCGGCCGCGCTGAAGGCGCTGGTGGCGGAGACCGGCCTGGACGCCGAGGCTGCGCAGGACGCCTGGGGCGACCCGGTCTGGAAGCACCGGCTCAAGCAGGCCAATGACGACGCACTGGCGGTGGGCGTGTTCGGCGCGCCGTTTTTCATCATCGACGGCGAGCCCTTCTGGGGCAATGACCGCAAGCCGCAGATCGAACGCCGCCTGGCCGATGGGCGGATCTAAACCTCTCCAACCCTGGCAAGTCATCACCGGCGGTCTCAGCGCGCTGGTGCTGACCGTCGGCCTGGCGCGTTTTGCCTACACGCCGCTGCTGCCCGAACTGCAGGCGCAGACGGGGCTGTCCGACCGCAACGCCGGCCTGCTGGCCGCGGTGAACTATGCCGGCTACATGAGCGGCACGCTGCTGGCCGCATGGATAGACGATGCGCGCTGGCGCCATCGGCTCTACAGCGCCGGGCTGCTGCTGGCCGTGCTCAGCACCGCGGCCTTCGGCCTGGGCGACTGGTGGCCCGGCTGGCTGATGCTGCGCTACCTGGGCGGGCTGTGTGGCGCGGCCGGCATGCTGCTGGGCTCGGGCCTGGTGCTGAACTGGCTGATGCGCGCCGGCCGCCGGCCCGAGCTGGGGCTGCACTTCATGGGCATTGGCGTGGGCGTGGTGGTCTCCGCGCTGGCGTGCTGGGCCTTCACGCGCTGGTGGCCGGGCTGGCAGGCGCACTGGCTGGCACTGGGCGGCGTGGGGCTGGTGTTCCTGTTGCCGGCCTGGCGCTGGCGCCCTCCAGTGCCGCCGGCCGCGCCGCCCGCGCACGCCGCGAGCGATGGGGGCGGCCCTTCACTGCGCTGGCTGCTGCTGATGTCGGCCAGCTACTTCGCGGCGGGCTGGGGCTTTGTCGTCAGTGCCACCTTCACCGTCACCATCGTCGAGCGCGAGCCGGCGCTGGCCGGGCATGGGCCGCTGGCCTGGGCGCTGGTGGGGCTCACCGCACTGCCCACGGTGTTCCTGTGGGATCGCATCGCCCGTCGCATTGGCGAGCAGCGTGCGCTGCTGATCGCCTTCGGCGTGCAGGCGGTGGCGGTGTTGCTGCCCGCACTGTCCGGCACGCTGGCCGCGGCGCTGCTGAGCGCCATCGGCTACGGCGCGACCTTCGTCGGCATCGTCAGTCTGACACTGGCGCTGGTGGGCCGCCGCTCGCCGCACAACCCGGGCAAAGCCATGGCGCGGCTGACGCTGAGTTACGGCGCGGCACAGATCGCAGCCCCCGCGCTGTCTGGCGCGATGGCGCAGGCCAGTGGCAGCTTCCATGGTGCGCTGTACCTGACCGCCGCAGTGCTGGCGATGGGCATGGTGCTGCTGGCCTGCCTGCCGAAGTCCGGCGACTTCCCGACCGGGCGCTGAGCGCTTGCCGCCACAATCGCGGCATGAGCGCCGAGATCGAACTTTCATCTTCCGCTGCCGAAGCCCCGCACGAAGGCTTTGCGCTGGTCACCCGCCTGCTGGCCGAGCGTGGCCACCCGCACCTGCCGAAGTGGCTGGACGTGCCGGCCCGCACCTGCCAGGAGGCGGCAGAGGCCTTGGGGCTGGCGACCGGGCAGATCGCCAAGAGCGTGATTTTCCGGCGCAAGTCCGACGAAGTGGCGGTGCTGGTGGTGGCAGCGGGTGACCAGCGGGTGGACGAGAAGAAGGTTGCCGCGCTGGTCGGCCCCATCGGCCGGGCCGACGCGGCCTTCGTCAAGTCGCGCACCGGCTTCTCCATTGGCGGCGTTTCGCCGGTCGGCCATGCCACGCGACCGGTCACGCTGATCGACCGCACGCTGTTCCGCTTCGACGAGGTGTGGGCCGCTGCCGGCCACCCGAACGGCGTGTTCCGCCTGCACCCGGACGAGCTGGTGCAGCTCACCGGCGCGCCGGTGGCCGACGTGGCGCAGGAAGGCTGAGCCCGGTGGACCGCGCCGTTCCCGCCTTCTTGCTGGACGCGCCACCCGTCCTGCCCGCGGATTGGTCCGCTGGCCAGCCGGTGCCGTCGCCTTGCATCTCCGTCTGCCGCATGGATCCGGCCACGGGCTGGTGCGAAGGTTGCCTGCGCAGCATCGATGAAATCATCGCCTGGTCGCGCCAGGACGAGGCCGGCAAGCTGCAGGTCTGGGCCCGCTTGCCCGGGCGCTGGCAACAGCAGCAGGAGGCCTTGTTCGGCTCTTTGCCCCCGTCGCCCGGCGCCAGCTGACCCTGTTCCTCCATTTCCGTCACCCGAGGCCAAAGCATGCAGTTGAATGACCCCGCGCCGTGGCGTGAGGCAGCCCAGGCGTTCTGGGCCTGGCTGTTCGAGCACCAGGCCGAGCTGGACGCCTTGCGCAGTCCCGACGATGTCTTCTGGGACGAGCTGCTGCTGCGCCTGCAGGCACTCGACGACGGCCTGTGGTTCGAGGTCTCGTCGGCCGAGGTCTCGCCGCGCGAACTGGTCATCACCGCACAGGGCGATGTGGACCTGTTCGACAAGGTCGAAACCCTGGTGGCGCTGGCCTCGCCGCTCACCGGCTGGCGGGTCGTCGCGCTGAAACCACCGCTGGGCTTCGACTTTGGCATTCGCTACCAGGGCATCGAGCTGCAGCCGGCAGAGCTTTGGTTCCAGCCGCTGCTGGACGAAGACGCGCCGCACATGCTGGGCCTGCGCATTGCCGTGCCCGGCTTCATTGCCGAGATGGAAGAGGAGTTCGACAGCGGCGTGCTGATCGTGCTGGACACCGCCCTGGGCGAACGCGCCGCTGCCACCGAGGTCGAGCTGCTGGAAGTGTGCGAGCTCCCGGCCCATCCACCGGAAGAAGGTTTTTTCCCGCTGCCCGAGCTGCTGGGCTACCTGGCCTGGCGCCAGCAGCAGATGCGGCCAGGGCAGGGTGGCAGCGGCCAGGTCCATTGAGCTGTCTGTCCAGATGATCGTCCCGAGCTTCTGGGCCGAAGGCCGCGCACAACACAAGGCCGAAGGCAGCCAGCGCACGCTGCGCCGCTTCGGCTGGTCCGACATCAGCCAGGAGGCGGCTCAGCAGCACGCCGACCAGCGCGCGCAGGAGGCGCTGGCCCGCGCCCTGTCCGGCGAGAAGCTGCCGCCGCGCGACTTCAAGCGGCCGTACAACGGCGCCCAGGGCCTGCCGATCCGCGAGGAAATCGTCAGCCGCCATGGCGAGGACCTGGTGGTGACCCGCAACAGCTACGGCGCGCGTTGCCTGAACACCGCCAAGGCCTTGTTCGTCGACATCGACTTTCCCACCGACGTCGACAAAGGCCTCAAGCGTGCGCTGCTCGGCCTGTTGTGGGGCCTGGCGGCGGTGTTCGGCCATCAGCGGCACTCATGGGTGGCGTTCTTTGCAGCGGCGCTGGGGGCCTGGCTCTTCAGCAGCGTTGTGTCCGCCCGACTGGCGAAGCACCGCATGCGCCATCCGGGGGCGGACGAATGGCGCGCGCGGCAACGCATCGACGCTTTCCTGCTGGCCCACCCCGAATGGCACCTGCGCCTCTACCGCACACCGGCCGGCATGCGCCTGCTGGCCATGCACCGCGGCTTCGACGCCCACGAGCCCGAGCTGCCACAGCACTTCCAGGCACTGGGCGCCGACCCGCTGTACGCCCGCATGTGCCTGAACCAGGGCTGTTTCCGCGCCCGCGTCAGCGCCAAGCCCTGGCGCATCGGCTGGACGGAGCGCCTGCGCCCGCGGCCCGGCGTCTGGCCCGTCAAGCCCGAAAGGCTGCCGGAGCGCGAAGCCTGGATCGCTGCCTACGAAGCGCGTGCGGCCGGTTTTGCGGCCTGCAGCTTTGTGGCGGCGTTGGGCAGTTCGGTCGTGGACCAGGACTTGCTCATGGTGCAGCAACTGCACGATGAGCTCAGCCGGGCGCACGCAGTCTTGCCGTTGGCCTGAGCCGTCAGCGTCTGATGCCAGCGCCCAGGCGTGGCGCTAGCATCAGGGCATCGGGCGTGGAAGCAGGGAAGGAGGCGTCGCCATGGGGGTGTTTGTCATCGTGGCCTACAAGCCCAGGCGGGGCCAGGAGCAGGTGCTGCGCAGCTTGATCGACAAGCACTTGCGGGTGCTGGCCGAGCAGGGGCTGGTGAGCGACCGCCCGGCCTATGTGATGCAGGCAGCGGAAGGCACGCTGGTGGAGGTCTTCGAGTGGCGCTCGGCAGAGGCGGTGGGCGCGGCGCATGGCAACCCCGCGGTGCTGGCGCTGTGGGCCGAGTTCGCCGGGGTGTGCGACTACGTGCCGCTGGCCAGCCTGCCGGAGTCGCACACGATGTTTGCCGAGTTCACCGCCCTGGCCTGACCGGGCACCGCAACGCGCCACAGGGCCAAAGCCGCTCGGTGGCGGTTCCGGGCCTTGCACAGCAGGGGTTTGCACCGACGCCATCGGCCCCTGGGACTTTCCCTCGCTAGGTGCCCGTTTTCCGCATGCCGGAACGTGGTCTCAGGGTTGGACCGGAGTTTGTCAGTTTCTGTTCAGCTTGGCGTCAGAAGCGGGTCAGCGCCAAGGCCAACAGTGCGCCGCAGCGCAGCCGTTGGGGCAGCGCTCGGTCATCAGGAGACAAGCATGGCAACAGTGGCAATGACACCGACGGTGTCGACCGCGCCGATGACAGCGGAGGAGAAGAAGGTCATCTTCGCGTCCTCGCTGGGCACGGTGTTCGAGTGGTACGACTTCTATCTGTACGGCACCTTGGCCGTGATCATCGGCAACCAGTTCTTCTCGGCACTGGACCCGGCCTCGCGCACCATCTTCTCGCTGCTGGCCTTTGCTGCCGGCTTCATCGTGCGGCCATTCGGTGCGCTGGTCTTCGGCCGCCTGGGCGACATGATCGGCCGCAAGTACACCTTCCTGGTGACCATCCTGATCATGGGCCTGTCGACCTTCATCGTCGGCGTGCTGCCCAACTATGCGTCCATCGGCATCGCTGCACCGATCATCCTGATCGCGCTGCGCATGCTGCAAGGCCTGGCGCTGGGCGGTGAATACGGCGGTGCCGCGACCTACGTCGCCGAGCACGCGCCGCACGGCAAGCGCGGCGCCTACACCGCATGGATCCAGACCACCGCAACCATGGGCCTGTTCCTGTCGCTGCTGGTGATCCTGGGCACCCGCACCGCCATTGGCGAAGAAGAGTTCGCCAAATGGGGCTGGCGCATCCCGTTCATCGTCTCCATCCTGCTGCTGGGCATCAGCGTCTGGATCCGGCTGTCGATGAATGAATCGCCGGCCTTCAAGAAGATGAAGGCCGAGGGCAAGACCTCCAAGGCGCCGCTGACCGAATCCTTCGGCCAATGGAAGAACCTGAAGATCGTGATCCTGGCGCTGGTCGGCCTGACCGCCGGCCAGGCCGTCGTCTGGTACACCGGCCAGTTCTACGCGCTGTTCTTCCTGACCGGCGCGCTGAAGGTGGACGGGGCCACGGCCAACATCCTGATTGCGCTGTCGCTGCTGATCGGCACGCCGTTCTTCATCGTCTTCGGCACCCTGTCGGACAAGATCGGCCGCAAGCCCATCATCATGGCCGGCTGCCTGATCGCCGTGCTGACCTACTTCCCTGTCTTCCGCATGATCACCGAGTCGGCCAACCCCGACCTGGCGCGTGCGCAGGCCAGCGCCAAGGTCACGGTCACGGCCGACCCGAAGGAGTGCTCGTTCCAGTTCAACCCGACCGGCACCGCCAAGTTCACCAGCTCGTGCGATGTGGCCAAGCAGAAGCTGGCCGGCGCCTCGGTGAGCTATGACAACCTGGAGGCACCTGCCGGCACGCCGGCCGTGATCAAGATCGGCGAAACCGAGATCAGCACTGCCATCAGCCCGGAAGACGTCGCCACCGCCAAGGCCGGCGCCGAGAAGAAGCTGGCCGACCTGAAGGCCGCCGCCACGCCGGACGCCAAGGCCATCACCGCCGCAGAAGGCAGCCTGAAGACCTTGAGCGACGACAAGACGGCCAAGGACGCCGTGCTGACCGGCAAGATCAAGGGTGCGCTGAAGGCCGCGGGCTACCCGGACAAGGCCGACCCGGCCAAGATGGACAAGGTCAAGCTGGTCGCGCTGCTGACCTTCCTGGTGATCTTGGTCACCATGGTCTACGGCCCGATTGCCGCGATGCTGGTGGAGATGTTCCCAACCCGCATCCGCTACACCTCGATGAGCCTGCCATACCACATTGGCAACGGCTGGTTCGGCGGCCTGCTGCCGGCCACCGCACTGGCCATCGTGGCCCAGACCGGCAACATGTACAACGGCCTGTGGTACCCGATCATCATCGCCGGCGCCACCTTCGTCATCGGCATGCTGTTCGTGCGCGAGACCAAGGACGTGGACATCTACGCGGGCGACTGAGCACGCCGCTTCCCCTCAAGACAAGGCGGCCCTGCGGGGCCGCTTTTTCTTGTCTGTCAGCCCCGCGTCGGCTGTTGTTGGCGTGGCGTCAGCGCCAGGCGATAGCCTGCGGGCTTCAAACAACTGACGGAGACAAGGGCGATGTGGAAGCTGGCTTTGGGTTTTGTGGTGTTCGCTGCGCTGGCGCTTTTCGTCGTGATGAAGGCCGGAGATTCGGTCGACATGAGCGGCGAGAAGCATGGGATCGAGTCCCACGCACCGGAGGCTTCGGGCACTGCGCCTTGAGGCCCCCCGAGGCCACGCTCCGAGCGGGCCTACCAACCGCGAAAGAGGCGTGAGGCCCGCCTATCATCGGCGGATGCGGTTGCCGAATCGATTGCCAACCCTCTGGCTGGCCTGGCTGGGGCGGATGTTGCGCGCTGGCCAGTCCCGTGCAGAGGCCGCCGTGCGCGGCGTGCATGGCGTGGCGCCGGACTTCTGGGGCAATCTCCAGCAGGAACTGGTGGCTGGCCGGCAGTGGGTGGACCGCGCGGTGGTGCTCGTCTATGCGGTCCTGACCGGACTGCTGGTGGTGGGCTCCACGCTGTTGGCCGAACATGCGTATCAAGCCTTCCTGCTGTTGCGCGGCACGGTACCGGGCGGGCGCTGGTGGGCACTGGCCTGGACGCCTGCGGTCACGGTGCTGGTGCTGTGGTGCACCCGCCGCTGGGTGCCCGGCGCGCTGGGCTCGGGCATTCCGCAGGTGGTGCGGGCGCTGGAAGACGACCTGACGCCGTCGCAGCGCAGCGCGCTGGTCTCGCTGCGGCTTTCGCTGGCCAAGGTGGTGCTGGTGGCCGGTGGCATGCTGGCCGGGCTCTCGATCGGCCGCGAGGGGCCGACGGTGCAGGTCGGCGCAGGCGTGATGGACCATGCGCGGCGCTGGCTGTCGCCGCTGTCGGGCATCGACAGCCATGACCTGATGGTGGCGGGTGCCGCGGCCGGCATTGCCGCGACCTTCAACACGCCGCTGGGCGGCGTGATCTTTGCGATGGAGGAACTGTCGCGCCGACGCGGCATTTCGCACAGCGCGCTGGTGATCGCGGCCATCGTGCTGGCCGGCCTGGTGTCGGTCTCGGTGTTTGGCAACCACACCTATTTCGGCGAGCTGCCGGTGCAGCAGCTGTCCTGGCACCTGTTCTTTCCAGGGCTGCTGGTGGCGCTGGTGGCCGGACTGGGCGGCGGGCTGTTCTCGCGCCTGGTGGTGGTGTCGATGCGCGGCCTGCCGGACCGTTTCAGCGCCTGGCGGCGCGAGCATCCGCTGCGCTTCGCCGCGGGCTGCGGGCTGGCAGTGGCCTTGATCGGTCTGGTGACCGGCCAGGCCACGGCGGGCGCAGGCTACGCACCGACGCGCGACATGCTCGAAGGCGAGGCGCAACTGCCCGGCGTGTTCACGCTGCTGAAGTTCTGCGCGACCTGGCTGTCGGCCTGGTCCGGCGTGCCGGCGGGGGTGTTTGCGCCGTCGCTGGCGGTGGGCGCGGGCGTCGGGCGGGACATTGCCTTGCTGACCGGCATCACCGGCGACGCGGCCATTCCGCTGATCGCGCTGGGCATGGTCGGCTTCCTGGCCGCGGCCACGCAGGCCCCGCTGACGGCCTTCATCATCGTGATGGAAATGGTTTCCGGCCATGCGATGGTGCTGAGCCTGATGGCCAGCGCGATGCTGGCGAGCGGCGTGTCGCGGCTGCTGGCGCGGCCGATGTATGAAGAGCTGGCCGGCCTGCTGCGCATTGCCCCGGCCACGCCTCAAGCGGGCCAGCCTCAGCCCAGTGCTGCTGGTTCCTGAAAGGCCTCGACCAGCGGGGTGACCCGGCCTGCGTGGCGGGCGTCGTAGCCGGGCAGCGCGTCAAGCTGGGCGCGCATCGCCGGGTCGCGCAGCCGCGCCAGCAACTGCTGCATGGCCGGGCGTTCCAGTGTCTGGGCATGGCAGAGCAGGAAGTAGCGCTCGTTGGCCTGAGGCATGAAGTCCAGCCCGAAGCGGCGGGCCGGCGGCTCCAGGCCGAAGCCGACGTCGGCCATGCCGCTGGCCACGTAGGCGGCCACCGCTGCATGAGTGAACTCACCCTGCTCAAAGCCGGAGATGCGACCGGCGTCCAGCCCCTGCGCGGCGAGCAGCCGCTCCAGCAGGAAGCGGGTGCCGGAGCCGGCCTGGCGGTTGATGAAGCGCAGGCCCGGCCGCAGCAGGTCTGAGAGTTCGTAGACCTTCGCTGGATTGCCGCAGGCGACCATCAGGCCCTGGCGGCGGGTGGCGATGTCGATCACGCAAAGCGCCGGCTCGTCCAGCCAGCGGGCGTAGTGGTCGAGCGTGGCCTTCGCCAGCGGCCCCAGCGGCACATGAAAGCCGGCCGCATCGCAGGCGTGTTCGCACAGTGCGGCGACGGCCTCGGTGCTGCTGCCGTAGCGGCGTTCCACCGCGAGGCCGTCCTGGCTCAGCGCGCTGACCAGCGCCTCGATCGCAAAGCCATGGCTGGCATGCAGCCGCAGCATGGGTGGCGTGTGGACGGCAAGGCGGCCGATCTCGGCCGCCAGCTCCGAGGCCACAGAGTCGAGCACCGGCTTGAGCCTTGCGGCAATGCGGTGGTCCGCCCAGACCAGCTTCTCGCCGAGGGCGGACAGCTTGGAGCCCTTGCCGCGCGTCATGTGCAGCAGTGGCGTGCCGAACTGTGCTTCGCCCTGGCGCACCAGGTCCCAGGCATGCCGATAGGAAAGGCCCAGTTGCTGGCAGGCGGCCAACAGGCTGCCCTGCGCATGCACCTGCACCAGCAGCGTCAGCAGGCGTGTGGGCAGGGCGCTGCCGTCGGGAGTCTGGATGGTCCAGACAGGTTGGATCGAGATCTTGTTGTCCATGCGGGATTGCACTTTAGGCGGTGGCGGGCACATGCAGGCTGCAATGTCTTGCATATTGCGTCCAGGCCTGCCTATTGCGACCATCGCCGCGCACCTGTTGCCGGTGCGGGGCGCGGGTCGTTGGGATCGGTTCGCACTGCCCCTGTTGTCACAAAAAGGAGTATCGAACGATGTCCACCACCGTAGCAGGCGGAATGTCCCCTGTGGCGCAGCCTTCCTCCGGCTTCTTGTCCAAGGAACGCATCATTGCCGCGCCCGGCTTCAACCGCTGGCTCGTGCCTCCCGCGGCCCTCGCAATCCATCTTTGCATCGGCATGGCCTACGGCTTTTCGGTGTTCTGGTTGCCGCTGTCGAAGGCGCTGGGCATCAAGGAAGCCCTCAAGTGCGGTCCGGAAGTCGGTTTCTGGCAGGAGCTTTTTGTTACCAGCTGTGACTGGAAGGTCTCCACGCTGGGCTGGATGTACACCGCCTTCTTCGTGCTGCTGGGCTGCTCGGCAGCGCTGTGGGGCGGCTGGCTGGAACGGGCCGGGCCGCGCAAGGCCGGCGTGGTGGCCGCGGTCTGCTGGTGCGGTGGCATGTTGATGTCGGCCGTCGGGGTGATGCAGCATCAGTTCTGGATGATGCTGCTGGGCTCCGGTGTGATTGGCGGCATTGGGCTGGGGCTTGGCTACATCTCGCCCGTCAGCACTTTGATCAAGTGGTTCCCTGACCGCCGTGGCATGGCCACCGGCATGGCCATCATGGGTTTTGGCGGCGGCGCGATGATCGGCTCGCCGCTGGCAGCCGAGCTCATGAAGACCTTTGCCACGCCCACCGATGTCGGGGTGGCTCAGACCTTTGTCGTGATGGCCCTGGTCTATTTCGTGTTCATGATGGGTGGCGCGCTGGCCTACCGTGTGCCGGCCACCAACTGGAAGCCAGAGGGCTGGACGCCGCCGCCGACGCAGACCGGCAACGCGATGATCACCCAGCACCATGTGCACGTGAAGAAGGTCTGGGGCATCCCGCAGTTCTGGATGGTGCTGTGCATGAACGTGTCGGCCGGCATCGGCGTGATCGGCATGGCCAGCCCGATGCTGCAGGAGATTTTCGGTGGCAGCCTGATCGGCCTGAGCGGTGACGCGGCCAAGTTCACCGCGCTGGACAAGGGTCAGCTGACGGCCATCGCCGGCGTTGCCGCCGGTTTCGCGGCGCTGATCAGCCTGTTCAACATCGGGGGCCGCTTCGTCTGGGCCAGCCTGTCGGACAAGATCGGCCGCAAGATGACCTATGTGGTCTTCTTCGTGCTCGGCGCTGCCATGTACGCCAGCATCCCGGCCAGTGCCGCCGCCGGCTCCAAGCTGCTGTTCGTCGGGGCGGTCTGCATCATCCTGAGCATGTACGGCGGTGGCTTTGCCACCGTGCCGGCCTACCTGGCCGACCTGTTCGGCACGCAGATGGTGGGCGCCATCCACGGCCGCCTGCTGACCGCCTGGGCGACCGCCGGCATCCTGGGCCCGGTCGTCGTGAACTACATGCGCGACTACCAGCTCGGCCTGGGATTGCCGCGCGAACAGGTCTACAACCAGACCATGTACATCCTGGTGGGCATGCTGGCCATCGGCCTGATCTGCAACCTGCTGGTCCGCCCGGTCGACAAGAAGCATTTCATGAGCGATGCCGAGCTGGCCGAGGAAAAGCGGCTGGCGCATGACAAGGCGACGGTGGCTGCGCAGGGTGGCGTGGGCCACGCGGCGGCGCACGTCAGCAACCCCGTCTGGGTGGTGCTGGCCTGGGCGGCCGTGGGCCTTCCGCTGGCCTGGGGCATTTACCGCACCGGCCTGAGCGTGATGAAGTTCTTCAATTGATGGGCCGAGCGAGGTCGGCGGTGTGCCGCCGGCCTCGCGAAGGCGCAGGCTATCGCGGCGCGGCTGGAGCGCCGCCAGGGCCAGGCAGTTGCCGGGCCCCCAAAGGTTCTTGGTTCGAGCCCTGTCTCGAACCTGCTCTTGATTCAGAGGATGCCAGCATGAAGCCAGATCGTCCCTCGTCAGTTGCCGGTACGCCGGTGGTGGCCCCTTTGGTCTTCGTGCCGCGCACGTCCAAGATCCCCGGCGCCGGGCCGGAACCGATGGCGCCCGCGCTGGCCGCGCAGGTCAACCCACTGATCGCCGCCCACCGCGAGCGGGCCGGCGCGCTGCTGCCGCTGCTGCACGCTGTGCAGGAACGGCTGGGCCATGTGCCGCCGATGGTGGTGCCGGCGATTGCCGAGGCGTTGAACCTCTCGCGTGCCGAGGTGCATGGGGTGATCAGCTACTACCACTTCTTCCGCAGCACGCCGCCGGGCCGGCATGTGGTGCAGGTCTGCCGGGCCGAGGCCTGCCAGGCCTGCGGGGCCGACGAGCTGCTGGCTGAGGCCGAGGCTTTGCTTGGCTGCAAGTCCCATGAAACCCGCAGCGATGGCGCGGTGACGCTGGAGCCGGTGTTCTGCCTGGGCCTGTGCGCCTCCTCGCCCGCCGTGCAGGTGGACGACCAGCTGCATGCCCGCATGACCCCCGCCCGGCTGCGCCAGCTCGGCGAGCAACTGGAGATCCTGGCATGAACACCGCAGTCGCTCCTGTCACCGTTCCTGTCACCGTTTACGTGCCGGCCGATTCGGCGGCGCTGGCCGCTGGCGCCGACGCCGTCGTCACCGCGCTGCAGACCGGCTGCGCCCAGCGCGCCCTGGCCATGGCGCTGGTGCGCAACAGCTCGCGCGGCATGTTCTGGCTGGAACCCTTGGTGGAGGTTGCCACGCCGGCTGGCCGTGTGGCTTATGGCCCGGTCACGCCGGAAGACGTGCCCGGCCTGCTCGATGCCGGCATGCTGCAGGGCGGCGCCCATGTGCTGCGCCACGGCATCACCGAGCAAATTCCCTTCTTGGCCCTGCAGGAGCGCCTGACCTTCCGCCGCATGGGCGTGACGGACCCGCTCTCGCTGAGCGACTACGCCGCCCACGAGGGCTGGGCCGGCTTGCGCCGCGCCGTGACGCTGGACAGCGCCGCGCTGGTCCATGAAGTCACCCATTCGGGCCTGCGCGGCCGCGGTGGCGCTGCCTTCCCGGCCGGCATCAAGTGGAAGACCGTGGCGGGGGCGGTCTCGGCGCAGAAGTACGTGGTGTGCAATGCCGACGAAGGCGACTCCGGCACCTACTCCGACCGCATGACGATGGAGGGCGACCCCTACATGCTGATCGAGGGCATGACCATCGCCGCGCTGGCGGTGGGAGCCTCCATGGGCTACGTCTACATCCGCTCCGAGTACCCGCACGCGGTGGCCGTGATGAGCGAGGCCATCGCCCGCGCCACCGCCGCCGGCTTCCTGGGCGACGATGTGCTGGGCAGCGGCAAGCGTTTCCACCTGGAGGTGCGCAAGGCCGCGGGCGCCTACGTGTGCGGCGAAGAGACGGCGATGCTGGAAAGCATTGAAGGCCGGCGCGGCATCGTGCGCGCCAAGCCGCCGCTGCCGGCGCTGCAAGGCCTGTTTGGCCAGCCCACGGTGATCAACAACGTGATCACCTTCGCCAGCGTGCCCATCATCTTCGCGCGGGGGGCTGATTTCTACCGCGGCTACGGCATGGGCCGCTCGCACGGCACGCTGCCGTTCCAGCTGGGTGGCGACATTCGCCAGGGCGGCCTTGTCGAAAAGGCCTTCGGCCTGACGCTGCGCGAGCTGCTCTACGGCTTCGGTGGCGGCACCCGCAGCGGCCGGCCCATCAAGGCGGTGCAGGTGGGTGGCCCGCTGGGCGCCTACGTGCCCGAATCGCAGTGGGACGTGCCCATGGACTACGAGGCCTATGCCGCGATGGGCGCGGCGCTGGGCCACGGCGGCATCGTGGTGCACAGCGACAAGGCCGACATGGCCAAGCTGGCGCGCTACGCGATGGAGTTCTGCGCGCTGGAGAGCTGCGGCAAGTGCACGCCATGCCGCATCGGCTCCACCCGTGGGGTCGAAGTGATCGACCGCATCCTGGTGGGCCGCCATCGCGAGCAGCAGGTCGAACTGCTGCGCGAGCTTTGCGACACGATGCTCCACGGCAGCCTGTGCGCCATGGGCGGGATGACCCCTTATCCGGTGCTGTCTGCCCTGAATCACTACCCTGAGGACTTCGGTCTGGTGCCGGCCACTGCCGCCGCGCCCGATCCGCAGCTCGCCTGATCCGCGCTGCCGGATCACCCGCCCCATCATTGCCTGCACCCGAGGACCGCCATCATGCTGAACCACCTCAAGACAGAGATCGATTTCGGAACCCCTGCGCGCGAGTCCGCGCAAGAGGTCACGCTGAACATCGACGGTTACCCGGTCAAGGTGCCCAAGGGCACCTCGCTGATGCGGGCTGCCGTGGAGGCCGGCATCCAGGTGCCCAAGCTCTGCGCCACCGACAGCCTGGAGCCCTTCGGCTCCTGCCGGCTGTGCCTGGTGGAGATCGACGGCCGGCGCGGCTTCCCCGCCTCCTGTACAACCCCGGCCGAGCAGGGCATGGTTGTGCGCACCCAGACGCCCAAGCTGCAGCAGCTGCGCAAGGGCGTGATGGAGCTGTACATCTCCGATCATCCGCTGGACTGCCTGACCTGCAGCGCCAATGGCAACTGCGAGCTGCAGGACATGGCCGGCGTCACCGGCCTGCGCAATGTGCGCTACGGCGTGGCTGGCAAGGAGGTCGACGGCATTTCCGGCGCCCACCATTGCGACACGCCGCAGGACACCTCCAATCCCTACTTCACCTACGACGCCAGCAAGTGCATCGTCTGCAACCGCTGCGTGCGGGCGTGTGAGGAAACCCAGGGGACCTTTGCGCTGACCATTTCCGGCCGGGGCTTCGAGAGCCGCGTCTCGCCGGGCCAGGACCAGCCCTTCATGGACAGCGAGTGCGTGTCCTGCGGGGCCTGCGTGGAAGCCTGCCCGACGGCCACGCTGCAGGAAAACAGCATCATCGAGCTCGGCCAGCCCGAGCACAGCCTGATCACCACCTGTGCCTATTGCGGCGTGGGTTGCGGCTTCAAGGCCGAGATGAAGGGCAACACCGTGGTCCGCATGGTGCCCTGGAAGGACGGCAAGGCCAACGACGGCCACAGCTGCGTCAAGGGTCGCTTCGCCTGGGGTTACGCCACCCATGCAGACCGCATCACCACGCCGATGATCCGCAAGAAGATCAGCGACCCGTGGCAGCCCGTCAGCTGGGACGAGGCCATCGGTTACGCCGCGTCGGAGTTCAAGCGCATCCAGGCCGCGCACGGCAAGGACTCGGTGGGCGGCATCACCTCCAGTCGCTGCACCAATGAAGAAACCTACCTGGTGCAGAAGCTGATCCGCGCGGCCTTCGGCACCAACAATGTGGACACCTGCGCCCGGGTCTGCCACTCGCCCACAGGCTACGGCCTGGGCCAGACCTTCGGCACCTCGGCCGGCACGCAGACCTTCAAGTCGGTCGAGCAGTCGGACATGATCCTGGTCATTGGCGCCAACCCCAGCGATGCGCATCCGGTGTTCGCCTCGCGCATGAAGCGCCGCCTGCGCGAAGGCGCCAAGCTGGTGGTGGTCGATCCGCGCAAGATCGACCTGGTCAGCTCGCCCCATGTGCGGGCCCAGCATCATCTGGCGCTGCGCCCCGGCACCAACGTGGCCATGATCTCGGCCCTGGCCCATGTGGTGGTCACCGAAGGCCTGGTCAACGAGGCCTACGTGGCCGAGCGCTGTGACACCAAGAGCTTTGCCGAATGGCGCGAATTCGTCGCCCGGCCGGAAAACTCGCCCGAGGCGCTGGAAGCGGCCACTGGCGTGCCGGCGGCCGAGGTGCGGGCTGCCGCGCGGCTGTATGCCGCCGGCCCGAATTCGGCCATCTACTACGGCCTGGGCGTCACCGAACACGCGCAGGGCTCGACCATGGTCATCGGCATTGCCAACCTGGCCATGGCTTGCGGCATGGTGGGCCGCGAGGGCGTGGGCGTGAACCCGCTGCGCGGCCAGAACAACGTGCAGGGCAGTTGCGACATGGGCAGCTTCCCGCACGAACTGCCGGGCTACCGCCACATTTCGGACACCACCGCCCGCAACCTGTTCGAGGCGGCCTGGGGCGTGGAACTCAGCCCGGAGCCCGGCCTGCGCATTCCGAACATGTTCGACGCCGCGCATGAGGGCAGCTTCCTGGGCCTGTACTGCCAGGGCGAGGACATCGTGCAGTCCGACCCCAATACGCAGCACGTGGCCGATGCGCTGAGCCGCATGGAATGCATCGTCGTGCAGGACATCTTCCTGAACGAAACCGCCAAGTACGCCCACGTGTTCCTGCCCGGGTCTTCTTTCCTGGAGAAGGACGGCACCTTCACGAATGCCGAGCGCCGCATTTCCCGCGTGACCCAGGCCATGCCCCCGCTGCCGGGCCTGGCCGACTGGGAGGTCACCGTCAAGCTCTCGAACGCCCTCGGCTACCCCATGGCTTACGCCTCGCCCGAGCAGGTGATGGACGAGATCGCAATGCTCACGCCCAGCTTTGCCGGCGTGAGCTACGAGAAGATCGAGCGCCTGGGCAGCGTGCAGTGGCCCTGCAACGACAGCACCGAAGAAGCCGGCACCGCCATCATGCACCGCGAGAAGTTCGTGCGCGGCAAGGGCAAGTTCATCGTCACACAGTACGTGCCCAGCGAGGAAAAGGTCACCCGCAAGTACCCGCTGCTGCTGACCACCGGCCGCATCCTCAGCCAGTACAACGTGGGTGCGCAGACCCGCCGCACGCCCAACAACCAGTGGCATGACGAAGACAGGCTGGAGATCCACCCGCACGACGCCGAGGAGCGCGGCGTGCGCGCTGGCGACTGGGTGGGCGTGGAAAGCCGCGCTGGCCACACGGTGCTGCGCGCGGTGCTCAGCGAGCGCATGCAGCCGGGCGTGGTCTACACCACCTTCCACTTCCCGGAATCCGGTGCCAACGTGATCACCACCGACGCCTCCGATTGGGCCACCAACTGCCCCGAGTACAAGGTGACGGCGGTGCAGGTGATGCCGGTGGCACAGCCCTCGGAATGGCAGCGGGGCTATGCCGAGTTCAACCAGACCCAGCTGGACCTGCTGGGCCAGGCGCGGCGCGCGGAGGTCATCGGCAAATGAAGACCTTCACCGCCGCCTCCCGGCCTACCGTCCCGCCCTTCGGGCCATCTGAAAGCGCGCCTCATGGACGTTGAACACCTGGTGCACATGGCCAACCAGATCGGCCAGTTCTTCCAGGCCCAGCCCGACCGGGCCGAGGCAATGGAAGGCATCGCCACCCACATCCGCAAGTTCTGGGCGCCGCGCATGCGCCAAGCCTTGGCGCGGCACATCGCGGCCCAGGCCGAAGGCGGCGCAGAAGACGGGTTGCTGCCCATCGTGCGCGAGGCCTTGCAGGTGCGCGCAGACGTGCTCGGCTGAGAAGCTGTGCACGGACCGCTGCTGCACGCCCCGGTGCAAGCCTGGGTGTGCGTTTGCGCGCAGAATCTGCCGCCAGCATGAGCGACGATTTCTCTCCCCATCTTCTTTCGCCGGCCGACCAGTCCCTGCCGCCTGCCACGGTGCCTCTCACCGTGCGGCGCGTGCGCCAGGGCCGGCCGCTGGACCACGCCGATTCGGACCGGGTGGCCACCGAAACCCCGGTGGCCCTGGTCTTCAACGGCATCTCGCATGCCGTGATGATGGCCACGCCGGCCGACCTCGAAGCCTTTGCGCTGGGCTTTGCGCTTTCCGAAGGCTTGCTGCTGTCGCCGGCTGAATGCCATGGCATTGACGTGATCTCGAACACGCAAGGCGTCGAAGTCCAGCTCGAAGTGGCGGCCGCCGCCGAAATGCGGCTGAAGGACCAGCGCCGCACGCTGGCAGGCCGCACCGGCTGCGGCCTGTGCGGCATCGACAGCCTGACGCGCCTGGACCTGCTGCCCGAGCGCCTGTCGCCACCCGCCTGGCTGGCCGCGCTGCCACCGGCCACCGTGTTGAAGGCTTTCACGCAGATGCCCGCGTTGCAGCCGCTGAACGCGCTGACCGGCGCGCATCACGCCGCCGGCTGGGCCACGCGCGAGGGCGAACTGCTGCAGGTGATGGAAGACGTGGGCCGCCACAACGCGCTGGACAAGCTGCTGGGCAGCCGGGTGCAGGCAAGGTTGCCGATGGACGATGGCTTCATCGTGATGTCCAGCCGCGCCAGCTACGAACTGGTGCGCAAGTGCGCGCGGCTGGGCGTGCCGCTGCTGGCCACCATCTCGGCGCCGACCTCGCTGGCGGTCGACATCGCCCGCCAGGCCGGGCTGCAGTTGTACGGCTTTTGCCGTGGCGAGCAGGCGGTGCGCTACGTGCCGTGAACGGCCTGTCGCGCACCGGCAAGCTTGCTCAGTGGGTGCTCAGGAACACAGCGGGTGCTTGCACCACGGTGCCGCAGCGGTCCGCCAGCGTGACCGTGACCTTGTTGACACCCGGCTGGAACATGTCGCTCAGGTCCACCGGATTCAGCGGATAGGCGTCCTGGCAGCCGCCGCTGAAGTCGTACGAATAGCTTTGCTTGGTGCCGTCCGGCCGCACGACGTGGACGGTGATCACATCGTCCACGTAGAAGGTGCCGGTACCGTCGGCAGCGCCTGAGAGCATCACCTTGCCCTGCTGGTAGCCGAAGCTGAAGGTGGTCTTGAAGAAGTTCTCGCCTTGCTTCTTCACCGGGGTGGACGGGATGCCGGCGGTGATGCCGACGCTGGTCAACGGCGTGCTGGCCTGGGCGAGGAGGGGGCTCAGCGCAATTGCGGCAAGCAGGGCGGGAATCGCAATGAATCTGGACATGGGGGTGGGTCTCTGCGTCTGAATGTTGGAAAAGCTGGGTGGCGCGAGGCAGCCGTTTTCATCCGTCACTTCGGGCGCCACTGGGCGATGCCCATGCTAGGCAGCCCGCGTAGTCAAAGCGTAGTCAGCGCGCGAGGCTCGCGCCTTGACGGCGTGCTGCGCGCTGCAGCTCGCGCACGGCTGGCAGCAAGCCAGTGGCGCCCAGCCGCACGGCCAGGGGCTCGGCCTCCATGAGCAGGCATTCGGCGGCTTGGGTCTCGCCAGACTTCAGTTGGCACAGCGCCAGCAGTCGCAGCAGCTCAGGTTCGCAGAAGTGATCCAGCCCGCTGCGCGCGTCTTCCAGTGCCAATGTCAGCTCCGCCTGGGCCGCCTGGGTTTCACCGGCTTGCAGCAGGGCGCTGCCAAGGATCCAGCGTGCCGTGGTCGAGCCTGCCCGGTAGGCCATGCGCATTTGCTGGGCGGCCTGCAGCCCCTCGGCCGCCACGCCGGGCGCGCCCTGGCAGGCCCGCGCCCACAGCACGAACAGCCGGTTCAAACCGCGCCAGAGCGGGAAACCGAAGCGTTCGGACAGCATGCAGGCTTCACCCGAGACGGCCAGCACCCGCTCGGTGTCGCCCAGGCACCAGTGCACGGCTGCCGCAAGGCTGAGGCTGAAGCACAGCGCGTGGGCCCGGCCGGCTTGGCGGGCCAGGCCCACGGTTGCATCGGCCAGTTGCCTGGCCTCCTCGGGCCGCCCCAGGAACCACAAATTCCAGCTTCGCACGGAGGCGCTGAGCAACGCTGCGTCGTCTTCCATGCAACGGCGGCGTTGCTCGGGTGACAACCCACTGGCCAGCTCGGCGGCGCGCTGCAGGTGGTGCAGCGCGTCGGCCAGTTCGCCGTGCCAGAACTGGGAGTTGCCCATGGCGAAGCAGGCCATCAGCATTTCGGCTGGGTCCTGCGCCGTGTTGACCAAGCCCCGCGCGTGGGCCAGGCCCAGGCTGCGGCCCTGCGAGCCTGCGCCCATGTACAGCCCCGACAGGGCGCGAAAACGCAGCCGTCGCCGTTCGGCCGTGTCGCCATCGCTGGACTGCAGGGCCTGCAGGACCTCGCCGTAGGTGGCGTGCGCCAGCGGGGAGCCATAGCCCTGGCACATCATGGTGGCCTGGGCATGCTGCAGGCGAAGGTGAAGCAGCAGGTTTTGCGGCGGGGCGGCGCCCGGCTGCTCGCCGAGCTGCAGGGCGCGGGCGTAGTGGCGCATGGCGTCCTGTGCGAACTCCTGTGTCAGTGCCGTATCGCCGGCCTCGGCCCAGCGGTCTCGTGCTTCGGCCCAGCGCTCGGCGCCTTCCAGGTGCGAGGCCAGTTCGGCGGGCGGGGTCGACGGTTGCATGTGCAGCAAGGCGAGTTGGCGGCCATGCAACTCGCGGCGGGTGGCGCGCGGCAGGCTGTTTTTCGCGGCTTCGTGGATCAGGCCATGCCGGAACGCATAACCCTGTTCGCCCCGCGCTTCTGCCGGTATCAGCAGCTGCAGCGCCAGGGCCTGGGCCAGGACGGGCGCCAGGTCCGGTTCGTCGGGCAGCAGTGCGGCCAGCGCCGTGGCGCTGAACTGCGGCCCGAGCACTGCGGCAGCCTGCAACACCTGTCGGCCGCGGCCCAGCCGGTCCAGTTCGGCCTGCAGCATGTAGGGCAGGGCCACGCCTGGAGGGGCCGCGCTGCCGCCGGCGTGCTGCAGCGCCAGTCGCTCCGCGAACAGCGGGATGCCGCCGCTGCGTTGCGCCATCTCGTCGAGCTGAACGGGGTCCAGCAGGTCCGCGCCGGCGTGGCGGCGGATCAGGGCCCGGGTATCGGCCGCAGCCAGCGGCCCCAGTGGCAGCAGCTGTGGCGGCCGGCCCTCTTCTGGCAGGGGCGCTTCGGGCCTGCTGGTGCACAGCAGCATCAGGCGCTGGTTGGCGAAGGTGGCGGCGTAGCGGGCCAGGAATTCACGGGTGGCTTCGTCGGCCCAGTGCACGTCGTCGAGCAGCAGCAGGAGCGGTTCGGTGCGGGAGGTTCTGTCCAGCCAGTCGAAGGCGGCGTCCAGCAGCTGTGGGCGATTCGGCGTGGCATCGTCTTTCAGGGCGAGGTGTCGCCTCAGCGGGCCGAACGGCCGCGCCTGCAGCCGCAGCGAGCATGGCCAGCGGACCATCTGCCCCCCCTGGGCGGTGACGGTCTGCGCCAGGTGTTCGGCCAGGGTCGTCTTGCCGATGCCGGCAGGCCCCACCAGCACCAACCATTGCGGCTCGCCACCTTGCGCCCGGGCCCAGGCCTGTTGCAGCTGACGCACTTCGCGTTCGCGACCCAGGACGGAGACGGGGCGATCCGGTGCGTCGCCGGCAGCCTGCTGTGAAGGGCTGGCGGCCGAGGTGGGTGGCCGCAGGCCCAGCACGCGAGCCACGGGCCCGCATGCACCCGCCGGTGGCGGCAGCGCATGGGCTTGCAGCACGAAGCGCTGCGAGATCTGCGCTGCCACATCGGCGCACACCAGCAGGCTGCTGTCTGCCGCCTCTTCGCACAAGGCCTGGCACGCCAGCGGCAGCCGCTCGGGCAGCGCCAGGCCCTGGGGCCCGGAGGCCACCAGTGTGAAACCGGAAACGACTGCGCCGCAGCAGATCAGCGAGGGGGCACTGGCGGCCCGCACAGCCAGTGCGGCCAGCACGGCACGCTCGGCCGCATGCTCCGGATCCGGTCCCGCGCCAAAGCAGGCGGTGGCACTGCGGCCCAGAACCGCCAGCGGTTCACCACCCCACTGGCGCACCAGGCCCTGGGCCTGGCTCAGGGCCTGGACGCATGCCGCTTCGAACTCATCTGGCGGCGCGTTGGCGGCATCCTGCGCCGACGGACTGAACTGCAGTTGCAGCAGCGTGAGCCAGCGCTGCTCGGTGGCCGGGCGTGCCGGTGGCGGGGGGGACACGCCCGGCGCCGGCAATCTCGCCCGAAGCGCGGCCGGCGCGGCCAGGCCCAGTTCGGAGCGCCAGTGGTTGTCGGTCAAGGTCAGCACCTCGCGCGCGCCGCGCAGGTCCGCATGGGCAACCAGCAGATCGATCAACCCGGCAGCGAGGTCTTCGTCCAGCGGCTCCTGCTGCCAGGCGGCGCGGGCGGCAGAAATGGCCGCAGCGGTGCGCCCTTGGGCTTGCAGCCAACGGCTCAGGGTGCGAACGCTGGCCAGGCCCGTCTGCCGCCAGCGTTGACGTTCTGGCCCCAGCCAGTCTTCGCCGGAGGTCAGGGCGTCTGTGGAAAAGCCTTCGAGCAGCGGGCTCAACCAGATCTGTGCATCCCCCAGGGCCGCAAGGCTGAGCTCTGCGTCGGCAGGGGCTTGCTGTTGCCACTCCCGCAGCAGGTGCAGGTCGACCAGCAACTGCGCGTGCGGTCGCAGCCGCACCTGCTGGCGCTCGACCTCCAGTGCCAGCCCAAGTGCCAGCGACCCCAGGCCCTGGCTCGCATCGGCCAGCAACTGGCGCAGGTTGGTCAGGGCGGCGGCTGCCGGCAGCGCCGGCCAGAGCCGCCCGGCCAGCACGCTGCGTGGCTGCCATTCGGCGGGGTGGCAGGCCAGGCAGGCCAGCAACAGCCAGGTCTTGCGATAGCGGAAACGAATGTCGCGTGCGGGCTCGCCCAGCCAGCTCAGGCGGGGCTGTCCCAGCAGGCGCAGCAGGCAATGGGTAGCTTTCAAGGTACAGCAGGGTTGGCGTGCGCGCCGCAGTATCTCTGCGCTTGGCCCTGTGGACGATCCCCAGGCTTGGGGTTGCGCGGTGCGTCAGCCGGGCTTTTGCGTTTGGCGCTCGCCCTTGGCGCTGGCTGCGGCCTCGCGCAGCTTGTCCTTCTTGCTCTTGCGCTTGCCCTTGATGCCGCCATTCGGGTCCAGCCCGGTGCCGGCGGGCAAGGGCATGTCGCCGCTGTCTTCCTCGGCCGGCGCAGCCGGCGCGGCATGGTGCACGTGCGGCTCGAAACCGGCGATCTGCTCACGTGGCACGCGTTGGCCCTGGCGGTTCTCGATCAGCCGGAAATGCGCTTCGGTGGCCGGCGTGATGAAGCTGATCGCTTCGCCTTCTGCGCCCGCGCGGCCAGTGCGGCCGATGCGGTGCACATGGTCCTCGGACGAGCGCGGCAGGTCGTAGTTGACGACCAGCGGCAGTGCGTCGATGTGCAGGCCGCGCGCGGCCATGTCGGTCGCCACCAGCACCTGCAATTTCGCCTGCTTGAAGGCATGCAGCATGTTCTGTCGCGCGCCCTGGCTGAGTCCTGCGTGGAACGGTTCCGCGGCCACGCCGGCCAGCGCCAGCTTGTGCGCCACCTTCTCTGCCGCATGCTGGCTGGCCACGAAGACCAGCGCCCGCGCGTCCTGCTTCAGTTCGATGCGCTGGGCCAGCAGGTGGCGCAGCAGCGAGGTGCGGCGGGTTTCCTCGACCACCAGCGCGCGCTGGCGGATGTCCGGCCGCGCCGTGGTCAGGTTGCTCAGGCGGATCTGTTCAGGCTCTTGCAGCCACTGCTCCGCCAGCGTGGTGACGGCCGGCGGGAAGGTCGCCGAGCTCAGCACCGTCTGCCGAGGGGTTGGCAGCAGCGCCAGCACCTCGGCCAGCTCATCCTCGAAGCCCAGCGCCAGCAGCCGGTCGGCCTCGTCCAGCACCAGCGTCTTGACCTGGCCCAGCGACAGCGCGTTGTGCCGCACCAGGTCCAGCAGCCGCCCGGGCGTGGCGACGACGATGTCCGCCCCGCCGCGCAAGCCCATCATCTGCGGGTTGATCGACACGCCGCCGAACATCACCGCGATCTTCACCAGCCCCGGCAGGCTGTGCGCCAGTTCGCGCAGCGTCTCGCCCAGCTGCAGGGCCAGCTCGCGCGTGGGCACCAGCAGCAGCGCATGCGTGGGCCGCGGGTGCTGGGCCGCACCGGCCAGCCATTGCTGCAACAGCGGCAGCGCCAGCGCGACCGACTTGCCAGCACCGGTGCGCGCCTGCATCAGCACATCGCGCCCGGCCAGCAGCGGCGGAATCGCAGCGGCCTGCACAGGGGTCGGCTCCGGCAAGCCCTGGTCGGCCAGCGCACGCAGCAGGGCGGGCGCCAGGCCCAGGGATTCAAAGGACGTCATCAAGCGCTTTTCATGGTCTGGCCGGCAGTGTAGGTGGCGCGGCGTCGAGTGCTGGCACGCAAGCCCCTGCATCGTGTGGCATGCCACGGTGGCGCCGGGTGCGTCCGCGGTTTAGCATCGCCGCTCGATTCAAATTTCAAAAGACATCGCAGAGGAAGCAGCAATGAAAACCCGTGCAGCCGTGGCCTGGCAGGCCGGCCAACCCTTGACCATCGAAGACGTGGACCTCGAAGGGCCGCGTGACGGCGAAGTGCTGGTCGAGGTCAAGGCCACTGGCATCTGCCACACCGACTACTACACGCTCTCGGGCGCCGACCCGGAAGGCCTGTTCCCGGCCATCCTCGGCCATGAAGGCGCGGGCGTGGTGCTGGAAAGCAAGGTGCCCTGGCTGAAGGCCGGTGACCACGTGATTCCGCTCTACACGCCCGAATGCCGGCAGTGCAAGTTCTGCCTGTCGCGCAAGACCAACCTGTGCCAGGCGATTCGCTCCACGCAGGGCAAGGGCCTGATGCCGGACGGTTCCAGCCGCTTCTCCATTGGCGGCAAGCCCATCCTGCACTACATGGGCACCAGCACCTTTGCCAACCACATCGTGGTTCCCGGCATCGCGCTGGCCAAGATCCGGCCGGATGCGCCGTTCGACAAGGTCTGCTACATCGGCTGCGGCGTGACCACCGGCGTTGGCGCGGTGCTGTTCAGCGCCAAGGTGGAAGCCGGTGCCAACGTGGTTGTCTTCGGCCTGGGCGGCATCGGCCTGAACGTGATCCAGGGCGCCAAGATGGTGGGGGCCGACAAGATCATCGGCGTGGACCTGAATCCGGCCCGCGAGGCGATGGCGCGCAAGTTCGGCATGACGCATTTCCTGAACCCCAAGGACCACGAGAACATTGTCGATGCGATCGTGCAGCTGACCGATGGCGGCGCCGACTACAGCTTCGAGTGCATCGGCAACACCAAGGTCATGCGCCAGGCGCTGGAGTGCACCCACAAGGGCTGGGGCCGCAGCATCATCATCGGCGTGGCCGAGGCGGGTGCAGAGATCAGCACCCGGCCGTTCCAGCTGGTCACCGGCCGGCACTGGGAAGGCTCGGCCTTCGGTGGCGCGCGTGGCCGCACGGACGTGCCCAAGATCGTCGACTGGTACATGGACGGCAAGCTCAACATCGACGACCTGATCACCCACAAGCTGCCGCTGGAGCGCATCAACGAAGGCTTTGACCTGATGAAGCGCGGCGAGTCCATCCGCGCCGTGGTGGAGTTCTGACCATGGCAGTGCAAGGCAACATGCAGCTGGACGAGTTGAAGCTGGTCAGCCATCACCTGAGCTTTGGCGGCGAGCAGCGTTTCCAGCGCCACCAATCGCGCGAGATCGGCCTGCCCATGGGCTTTGCGCTGTACCTGCCGCCGCAGGCCAAGCCGGGTGCCACGGTGCCGCTGCTGGTCTACCTGGCCGGGCTCACCTGCACCGAAGAGACCTTCACGATGAAGGCCGGTGCGCAGCGCTGGGCGGCCGAGTTCGGCATCGCGCTCCTGATGCCAGACACCAGCCCGCGCGGCGCGGGCGTGCCCGGCGAGGCGGATGCTTGGGACTTCGGCGTTGGCGCCGGTTTCTACCTGGACGCAACGCAGGCGCCGTGGGCCACCCACTGGCGCATGGAAAGCTACCTGTTGCGCGAACTGCTGCCAGGCGTGCGCGCCGAGCTGGCTGCGTTGGGTTTCCTGCCCGGCCGCACCGGCATCTTCGGCCACTCGATGGGCGGCCATGGCGCCCTGACGCTGGCGCTGCGCCACCCCGGCGAGTTCGCCAGCCTGTCGGCCTTCGCACCCATCTGCGCGCCCAGCAACTGCGCCTGGGGCCGCAAGGCCTTCACCGGCTACCTGGGGGCAGACGAAAGCAGCTGGGCCGAACACGACGCCAGCGCACTGATGGCCGCCCAAGCGAGCCCGCCGCACCCGGCCGGCATCCTGATCGACCAGGGCGAGGCCGACCGCTTCCTGCTCGAAGGTCAGCTGCAGCCCGAAGCCTTCGAAGCCGCCTGCCTGAAGTCCGGCCAGCCGCTGGCCCTGCGCCGCCAGGCCGGCTACGACCACGGCTACTACTTCATCCAGAGCTTCATCGAAGACCACATGCGCCACCACGCTGCGGCGCTGTGCGCGCCGTGACAACCCGGATCGCGCTTGTCACCGGCGCCGGCAGCGGCATCGGCAAGGCCTGCGCGCTGGCCTTGCTGTCGGCCGGCTGGACGGTGATCTTCAGCGGCCGCCAGCAGGGCACGCTGGAAGCAGCGTTTGCTGGCCACCCTCAGGTCGCGAACGCGCTGGCGCTGCCGATGGACGTGACCGATGCGCTGTCGGTGCAGGCGCTGTTCGACCAGATCCGCGAGCGCTTCGGGCGGCTGGACCTGCTGTTCAACAACGCCGGCGTGTTCACCGCCGGCGTGCCGCTGGATGCGTTGCCGCTGGAGGCCTGGCAGGCGGCGGTGAACACCAACCTCACGGGAGTCTTCCTCTGCACCCGCGAGGCCTTCCGCATCATGAAGGCCCAGGTCCCACGCGGTGGCCGCATCATCAACAACGGCTCCATCTCGGCCCACGCGCCGCGACCGAACTCCATCGCCTACACGGCGACCAAGCACGCCATCACCGGCCTCACCAAGAGCGCCGCGCTGGACGGCCGTGCCTTCGACATCGCCGTCGGCCAGATCGACATCGGCAACGCCGCCACCGACATGACAGCCACGATGGCCCACGGCATGCCGCAAGCCGACGGCAGCGTCAAACCCGAAGCCCGCATGGACGTCCAGCACGTCGCCGAAGCCGTGGTCCAGATGGCCGCGCTGCCGCTGAACGCCAACGTGCTGAACATGACCATCATGGCGACCGGCATGCCGTTTGTGGGGCGGGGTTGAGCCGCTGTTGGCTTGCCCCAGGATGCGGCTTCACGCATCCTCCACACAGAAGACGATGACTCGCGTTCGCGCGATGGCGGCATTGACAGCTTCCTGATAGCTTCGTGGCCGCGGATGGGCCTGCAATGCGATGCGGCGCCCCATGCCTAGAAGAACCACCCGGGCCATGCCCGGTCACCAGGGAGGAATGTCATGAAATTGCGTGGCTCGCGCAGGGGTGCGAACGGTTGCGTAGGCGCGTCGGCGGCCAACCTGCGGGTTTTGTCGCTGCTGCCCTTGTTGCTTGCGATCAGCATCCAGCAGGCACACGCGGAGTACGTGAGCGAGCAAGGTGCACCGGGCAAGACTGGCCAAGCTGGTTCGGCAGGCGGTGGTGGCGGTGGCACTGGTCAGACCGGCAGGGCCGGCATGGCCAGCGCCACCGGCGGTGACGCGAGCAACACGGCGGATGCCCACGGCGGAAGCGGTGGCGCCGGCGGTTCCGGCGGGGCGGGAAGCGCATCTGTCCAGGGCGGCAAGGCGGGCAAAGGCGGTAATGGTGGCGCAGCCAATGCCACTGTAACGGCTGCGCAGGCGGAGGGTGATGCAACCGCCATGGCCCACGCCGGTGGGGGCGATGGTGGTGCCTCGGGCGCGCCTGGCAGTGATGGCGGCGCTGGCGCCGGGGCCGGGGCATCCGGCGGCCACGGCGGTGTGGCCAGCGGCGTAGCCTCTGCTATCGCCCATGGCGACGGCGCGGCCACGGCATTTACCAGCTTTCACGGAGGCGTTGGAGGCGGCGGCAACGGCCGCGGCAACATCGGTGGCAACGGCGGTGTTGCCAGCAGTGGCAGCGCACATGCCGCTTCTGATAGGGGCGTCGTGACGGTGAGCCTCGAAGCTGATGCGGGCCATGGCGGAGCGGGGGTGAATGGTGCCGGCGGTGGCAAGGGCGGCAATGCTGCGCTTGCCGATGCCGTGAGCGGTGTCACCGAGGGGGCTTTGGTTCTGACTCAGACCGCAGTGGGCGGCAACGGCGGCCACGCTGATACAGGTGTGGCCGGCGCGGGGGGCTCTGCCAACAGCATGCTGAGTTTCAGCGATAGCAGCCTCGGTAGTCGCACCGTGATGGTTACTGCCCACAGTGGCGCTGGCGGTGGTGCCAGTGCTGGTCAAGCCGCCGCCAGTGGGACCGCTAAGGCCGTGGGCGAGATCACTACCGCTGGACCATTGCTCCTCTCCGTTGGAAGCTTTGCCGACAATGGTGGTTCAGCCGAGGCTGATGGCAACGGGGGCAATGGGGGGGCGACCAAGGTCCAAGGCATTGCCCGGACGATTGGTAACAGCGCGGTCTCGGTGGGGATGGGTGCCATCGGTGGCGGCGGTGGCAATGCCATTGGGCCTGGCCATGCGGCGGGTGCCGGGGGCGCGGCTGAGCTGCTGAAGAGCAGTGGTGCGAGTGATACAGGACAGGTGGACATTGCCGCCAATTCATTCGGCGGTTCGGGTGGCAGTGGTCTTAGTGGGGCCGCTGGCGGCCAAGGTGGCAGCGCCAAGATCGAGAATGCCGTGAGTGCTTCGACCAATGGCGCAATCAGCTTCGGCCAAACGGCGCAGGCCGGAAACGGCGGCGATTCGGACACAGGTCGGGCGGGCAATGGAGGTGACGCCGGTCTCAGCCAGACTTACCAGACCAGCCAAGCCAGCGAGCTGCACACGGACGCCTACGTCTTTGGCGGCCACGGCGGCCACACGGACGCCGGTGTGGCGGGCACAGGCGGGGCGGCCAGCCTGGTCCAGACGCTGAGCAATACCCGGGTGGGCGGGACGCTGAACGCCCGAGCAACGGCGCAAGGTGGTAACTCGGCCGGTGGCGCGTCAGGCGGCGCTGCCTCGGTGAACTTGACTGGTACAACCGCGACGTATACAGCCCTGCTCGGCCAAGCATTTGCCGGCGACGGGACCTGGCAGGGCAACGCTTCTGCAACCGTTACCGCCAACACCACGGCGGCGGGCGGCAGCGCTACTGCTTCTGCCTCAGCAGTCGGCTACGTCGCCAATGCAACCGCATTGACCACCGGTCTGGGTGCCGCCAGCCTACGGTCAGATGCCTATGCCACCGGCAACAGCGGCGGCGCTGTCGCCACCAGCACCGTGACCAGCGGCGACACCAGGATCACCGCCAGCGCCAGTGCGACCGCCGAGGGCGGTGTGCACAGCCAGGCCGTCAGCACTTTCAACAGCAGGGCGGGGTTCCTGGGCAGCAGCGAAGGCCTGCAGGCCTTCGCTTACAGCAACGGCAACCCAGGCAAAGGCGCCTTGAACGCTGCACTGAGCGGCCGTCCCAATGTGACTGCGGCCTTGCGTGGCGGTAGCGTGCTGGGACTTGGTAGCTTGGGCGCGAGCTACGGCAACTATGCAAAAGGCAATTGCACCTACAGCGCCAGCGCGACCTACAGCTTCTCTCTCGCCAGCAACGGCAACCTCACGCTGGGCCTGCTGGGCATGACAGCCCACAACGATGGCTTCACCAGCATGAGCTTCAGCGTGGTCAGTGGCGCGACCACCCTGGTCAGCACCAGCTTCACGACGCTGGCCTCGGCGCAGACCTATTTCACCGACCACCCGTTGTCGCTGGGCAGCTTCACCGCCGGCGCCAACAACCTGGTGCTCAGCTTCAGCCTCACGGCCAGCGCGGCCAAAGGCGCGGACATCGGCTACGTGCTGTCGGCCAAGGCCACCGGTGCGCTGGCGCCGGTGGCAACTACCAGCATCACCGCCGGTACCGACAGCGCGCGCCGGGCGCCGCTGCTGGTGGCGCGCACGGACCGCGGCCTGGGCTTCAAGACCAGCCTGGTGACGCTGCGGCCCAGCCTGGACGGTGCCGCCTTTGTCAGCCGGCTGAGCCCGCGGGCGGAAGTGGCCGCCGCGGTAGATGGCGAAAACGGCTCCGCTCGCAAACGGCAGGTATTGCCGGTGTTTTCCGTGGGCGCGGCCTTGCACGGCACCGACCGGCACTAGTACGTCATCCGGGCGACCCGAGTGACAACCCGTCCCCGCAACAGGGGACGGTGCAGGGCCAATCCCCACCCTGGGGGTGACGCTTGGCGGGGGCAGGGTGGCAGCATCCCGGCCCGGGCAGGAAAGAGATGGCGGCAGCCAGTTTGGTGAGCCGCGCTGTCATGCCCACGAATCGCCTGAACGAGGATTGCGTCCGGGACCGCCCGGCCGCTTTCGTTTGTTCGCTCTCGACAAGGAATGACCATGTCACGTCGCCCCCTCAGCTCTGCCGGCGCCCCTGCCGGCGCATCTTCGTTTTCCGTCTCTTCGGCCCACCGTGCCTTGCGCCTGGGCGCGGTGCTCGCGCCGCTGGTGCCTTTGCTGCTCAGCGCGGCCATCCAGCAAGCCTATGCGGTGACGGTCAATGACAGCGGCACGGCGGGCACGCCCGGCAGCAATGGCGCCACGCCCGGGGCCGCCGGTGGGGCGGGCGGTGTTGGCGGCAACGCGTCGGCCACGGCTTCGAGCAGCGATGCCAGCAACACGGCTACCGCTTCGGGTGGCGGCGGTGGCAGCGGCGGTGCTGGTGGTGGCGGCACGGCGTCCATCCAGGGCGGCAAGGGTGGCAAGGGGGGCAACGGCGGCAGCGCCTCCGCTTCCGCCACTTCCACACCGGCAGCCGGCAATGCCACGGCAGCGGCCACTGCCTACGGTGGCAGCGGTGGCAGTTCCGGCTCGCCGGGGGGCGATGGCGGGGCTGGCGCGGGCACCGGTTCGTCCGGCGGCAACGGCGCAGGCGCCAGCGCCAGTTCAAGCGCCACGGCCGCAGGCGGTGGCAGCGCCACCGTCAACTCGCTGGCCTATGGCGGCAACGGGGGCGCGGCGATCAGCGCCGGCAACCAGGGCGGCAACGGCGCCGCGGTCACCGGCATCAGCGCGCAAGGCGTGTCCGGCACCGGCACGGTGTCGGTCGCGGCCACTGCTTCGGCGGGCTCCGGCGGCACCGGCTACGACGGCGCCAATGGCGGCAACGGCGCCGCCCAGAGCGTCAGCAATGCGGTGGGTGGCTCGACCGCCGGCACGCTTTACCTGACCCAGAACGCCACCGGCGGCAGCGGCGGCTATTCGTACTACGGTACGGCCGGCGCCTCGGGCAGCGGCAGCAGCAGCCTGACCCGCAACGACACCACCGCCAGCTACCAGAACATCTCGGTCACCGGCACAGGTGGCTCGGGTGGCAGCACCAGCACCGGCACGGCCGCCGCGGGCGCGGCCGGCCAGGGCACGGCCAGCGTCACCGGTGTGGGCACGCTGAGCCTGGCGGCCTATGGCAACGGCGGTGCGGGCGGCAGCGATGGCGCAGGCAGCGGTGCTGCGGCCGGTGCCGGCTCGGCGACCGCCAGCGGCACCGTCACCGGCGGTGGTTCCAGCAACGTCACTGCCCAGGGCTCGGGCGGCACCGGCGGCAGCGCCACCGGCGTGGGCGCCAAGGGCGGCAATGGCGGCGGCGCTTCGGCGCAGGCCGGAGGCGGCTCAGGCACCGGCACGGCCAGCATCTACACCCGGGCCTATGGCGGCAATGGCGGCCAGGGCAGCGGCGGTGCGGGCGGCGGCAACGGCGCCAACGTGCAACTCGTCAATGCCACCACCGGCAGCACGGCCGGCGCGCTGACGCTGGACCAGTACGCCGTCGGCGGCACGGCCGGCAGTTCGGCTGACGCCACCGCGGGCACGGCCGGCACGGCCAAGTCCAACCTCAACGTGGTCAACAACGCCGCCAGCAGCCTGCTGGTGCAGTCCAACGCCAACGCCGGCGAAGGTGGCGGCACGACCAGCGGCACGGCCTCCGCAGGTGCGGCCGCCACGGCCACCGGCAGCGCCCAGGGCATCGGCGGGCTGACGGTGAACGTCACGGCCAGCGGCGGCGGCGGTGGCGCCGGCGGCACTACCGCCAACGGCGCCGCTGGCGGCAGCGGCGCGGCCACTGCCAGCGGCACCAGCACCGTGGCGCATGCCGTCAACATCAATACCACCTCCTACGGCGGCAATGGCGGCTCTGCTTCGGGCGGCGGCAAGAAGGGCGGCAACGGCAGCGCCGCCACTTCCAGCGCCAGCGGCACCTCGGGCACCGGCACGGTCACGTCCACCACCTCCGCCAATGCCGGCAGCGGCGGCACCGGCTACAACGGCGCTGGCGGCGGCAATGGCGCAGCGGTCACGCTGACCGACGCCACCACCGGCAGCAGCAGCGGCACCGTCTACCTGAACCAGACGGCCAATGCCGGCTCGGGCGGCTATTCGTACACCGGCGTGGCCGGCAACGCGGGCAAGGCCACCAACAGCCTGACCACCCACAACACCACCGCCTCGCAGCTCACCACCACCGTCAACACCAACGGCGGCAATGGCGGCGGCACCAGCACCGGCACCGCCGGCAATGCCGCCGCGGCCAGCAGCACGCTGAACAGCAGCACCACCGGCAGCCAGACCGCCTATGTCTATGCCACCGGTGGCACCGGCGGCGGGGCCGGCACCGGCAGCGGCACCGTGGGTGGCACGGCCACGGCCAGCGGCGCGCTGCAGGTGGGCGGCGGCAGTGGCGCTTCCTTGTCGCTGAACGCCCAGGGCGGTGCGGGTGGCGCCGCGGGCGGTGCCGGCCAGGTTGGCGGCGCGGGCAACAAGGGGACTGGCACGGCCAGCGCCAGCAGCGCCAACGGCACGGTCTACGTGGCCAACGCGGTGCGCGGCGGCGCGGGTGGTTCGGGAAGCACGGGGGCCGATGGCGGCGCGGGCGGCGCCAGTACCGTGACCGACGCGACCAGCGGCGGCACCACCGGCAGCCTGACGCTGACCCAGGGTGCCTACGGCGGCGGTGGCGGCAGCAGCGATGCGGCGGTAGCCGGCGCCGGAGGCAATGCCGCCAGCGCGCTGACCATCAACGACGCCGCGGCCAGTACGCTGAACGTCACGGTCAACGCCACCGGTGGCGCCGGCGGCGGTTCCAGCACCGGCAGCACCAAGGTGGGTGGCACGGCCGCCGCGTCCGGTGACGTGCACTCTGTCGGCAATCTGACGCTGAACGTCTCGGGCGACGGCGGCGAAGGCGGGGCCGGTGGCAGCACCGCCAGCGGCGCAGCCGGCAAGGCGGCCAGCGCCACCGGTGCCGCCGTCACCACGGCGGGCCACAGCGCCAGCAGCCAAGTCACAGCCTATGGCGGCAGCGGCGGATCGGCCTCTGGCGCCGGCAAGACCGGCGGGGCCGGCGCCAGCGCCAGCGTGGCCTCGCAGGTGGGCAGCGGCACCGGCGCAGCCAGCGCCAGCGCGCTGGCCTACGGCGGCAACGGCGGCACCGGCTACAACGGCGCCGCCGGTGGCGCCGGCAGCGCGGTCACCGTGACCGACGCCGTCTCCGGCAGCACCGCAGGCACGCTTTCTCTGACCCAGAACGCCACCGGCGGCAGCGGCGGCTATGCCTACACCGCGGCGGCCGGCAACGCCGGCAATGCCGTCAGCAGCCTCACGCTGAGCGGCCTGGGCGCCGCGCAGACCAACGTCAACACCACCGCCAACGGCGGCGCCGGCGGCGGCACCACCTCGGGCACCACCAAGGCCGGCGGCACCGCCAGCAACACCACCGACATCACCAGCAGCGGCGCGCTGACGATCTACAGCTACGCCACCGGCGGCGTGGGTGGCGGCGGTGGCGCCAGCGCGGCTGGCCAGCTCGGCGGCAGCGGGAGCGTGAGCACCGCCGCCCATGCCAGCGGCAGCTTCGCCGCCACCGTCAATGCCCAGGCCAGCGGCGGCAGCGGCGGTGCGGCCAATGGCAGCGGCAAGAGCGGCGGTGCCGGCGCCAGCGCCACCATGGGCGCCAGTGGCAGCAGCGGCACCGGTACGATCTACGTCAACGGCCGGGCCGATGGCGGCAACGGCGGTGCCGGCACGGCCGGCGCCAAGGGCGGCAAAGGCGCGGACGTCACGCTGGCCGATGCCGTCAGCGGCACCACTTCAGGCAGCCTGACCGTGAACCAGCTCGCGGCAGCCGGCTACGGTGGCGGCTCGGACAGTGCCGCCGGCGGCGCGGGTGGCGCGGCCAGCAGCACGCTGAGCTTCAGCAACACCAGCGCCAGCAGCCTGGCCTCCAGCGTGCAGGCCAATGGCGGCAGCGGTGGCAACAGCGCCACCGGCACGGCGGCGGCCGGTGGCGCGGCCACTGCCAATGCCACGCTCACTGGCGCTGGCACCACCACGCTCTACACCACCAGCACTGGCGGTGTGGGCGGTGCCGGCACCAGCGCGGCCAATGGCAATGCTGGCGGCACGGCCAGCAGCCAGGGCGTGGCCACCAGCAGCGGCAGCCAGACCGTCACGCTGCAGACCACCGCCAGCGCCGGCAGCGGCGGCTCGGCCAATGGCGCCGGCAAGACCGGCGGCGTCGGCGGCGTTGCCACGCTGCTCAAGAGCACCGGCACCACCGGCACCGGCGCGGTGTCGGTCTACGCGACCGGCAGCAGCGGCAACGGTGGCACCGGCTACAACGGCGCCAACGGCGGCAATGGCGCCGCGGTCACCGTGGCCAACGCCGTGGCCGGCAACACCAACGGCACGCTCACGCTGACCCAGACAGCCAACGGCGGCGCCGGTGGCTATTCGTACACCGGCACCGGTGGCAAGGGCGGCAACGCCACCTCGAACCTGAACTTCAACACCGCCAAGCCCAGCAACCTGAGCGTCACCATCAATGCCAACGGCGGCACTGGTGGCGGCACCAGCACCGGTACCGCCGCCATTGCCGGCGCGGCGACGGCCACCGGCACGCTGAGCGACACCAAGGCCGGTGCCCACCTGACCGGCTACATGGCGGCCACCGCGGGCAACTCGACCAGCAGCGCCACCGGCAGCAAGGCCACCGCCACGCTGAGCGGCAGCACCCAGGCCTACAGCCAGCTCAACGCCACCGCCACCGGAGGCACCAGCAACGGCGGCAACCGCGGCAATGCCACCACCACCGTCACGGCGACCACCACCGCCGCCAACGGCTATGCCCATGCCACCGGCACCGCCACCGGCTACACCGCCAACGCCACTGCCACCAGCGTGGGCGTGGCGGCGGCCGACGCCGGCGCCGATGCCTACGTCACCGGCGAAGCCGGCACCGGCACGGCGGTCAGCACCGTGACCAGCGGCAGCACCAGCATCAGCAACAGTGCCAGCGCTGCCGCCAAGGCCGGCGCCCACAGCCAGGCCAGCAGCACCTTCAACACCGCCACAGGCTTCACCTTCCCGAACCTGAGCAGCGGCAGCAACGGGCTGCAGGCCTTTGCGTACAGCAACGGCTCGCCCAGCGCCGGCACGCTGACCAGCGCGCTCAGCGGCCGGCCCAACGTGACCGCTGCGGTGAGCGGCGGCAGCGTGCTCGGCCTGGGTTCGCTGGGGGCCAACTACTCGGCCAGCGCCACCGGCAACCGCACCTACAGCGCCAGCTCGACCTACAACTTCTCGCTGGCCAGCAACAGCAACCTCACGTTGGGCCTGCTGGGCATGACGGCCTACAACGGCGGCTTCACCAGCATGAACTTCAGCGTTGTCAGCGGCGCCACCACGCTGGTCAGCACCAGCTTCACGACGCTGACCTCGGCGCAGACCTACTTCACCGACCATCCACTCTCGCTGGGCACCTTCGTCGCGGGCGCCAACAACCTGGTGATCAGCTTCAGCCTGACGGCAGCCGCCGCCAAGGGTGCGGACATCGGCTACGTGCTGTCGTCCAAGCCCACCGGTTCGCTGACAGCCGAGGCGCCGGCAGCCCCCGTGGCCACCGGCACCACCAGCGCCCGCAAGGCCCCCACGCTGATCGGCCGGCTGGCCGGCCTAGCCTTCGGCCGTGGCAAGGCGGACGTCCAGGTCGACACCGACGAAGCCACCAGCCAGCGCACCGCAAGCGCCGCGGTGACCAAGCCTGCGGCACTGGCCGTGGCGCGCGCCCCGGCAGTCAGCTTCAAGGCCGGCCTGGGCTCGCTGCAGCCGACCCTGGGCGGCTCGGCTGTGGTCATGCGGCTCAACCCGCGCGCAGCTGAGGGCGTCGAGGCGGAAGGCGAGGGCGGCCGTGGCCGGAACGCTCGCGCGCTGCCAGTCTTGGGCGGCGCAAGCCTGCGCGGGGTCGAAAGGCGCTGAGTTCGTTGGTGTTTTCCCGGGGCCTGGTCGCAGGTCCTCGCCGTGACCTGGCCGTGCCGCGATGATGCACGGCCGGCGTCGCTCTTTTTTCGGGTGGCGCGATGCCGGCCCCGGGAGAACAAAGGCCTCTCCGGCCTCGCCGCAGTCAGGTGTCCCTGGCTTGCGTGCCGCCGGAAAGGACTGCGATGACTTCCTCCGTCAACCGGGCTGCTGCGCGCGTGGCGTTGCGCATCTCCCGAATTTCCTGTCTGTCACTGCTACCGTGCCTGCTTGGCACGGCACTCGCGCCTGCCCATGCGGCCGTGGTGACCGGCACCGGCTGCGCCGGCACACCGGGCACGCCCGGCAGCGTGCCGGGTGGCAATGGCGGGGCCGGGGGCAACGGTTGTGCGGGCAGCGCCACGGCCGGCGGTAACGGCGACGCCAGCAACACGGCGCTTGCCACCGGTGGCAAGGGCGGCCAAGGTGGCGAGGGCGGTGCCGGCACCGATGCGACAGACGCTGGCCGAGGCGGGCGCGGGGGCGCCGGTGGCGCGGCCAGTGCGCTCGCCCAAGCCAGCCCTGCCCTGGGTGCGGCCCAGGCCGAAGCCCGAGCCCAAGGCGGCGCGGGTGGCGACGCAGGCACCGGGCCGGCCAGCCCCAGTGGCGAACCTCCGCGCAGCGACAGCGGTGGCGCTGGCGGCAATGCCGCTGCCAGTGCCACCGCGGTGGCCGCGGGCGCTAGCAGCGCGCAGGCCATTGCCTGGGCCCGTGGCGGTGATGGCGGCCTGGGCGGTCCGGCCAACGGCTCCGGCCTGACGGGCGGCGATGGGGGTGGGGTCACCGCCGCCACGGCCAGCGCGTCCTCTACCACCGGCGCGGTCACGGTGAGCAGCACGGCCACCGGTGGCGCCGGTGGCTTTGGCCATGGCGAGGCCGACGCTGGCCGCGGGGCCGACCAGGTGCTGGCGAATGCCGTGAGCGGCAGCACGGCAGGCAGCCTGTCGTTGACGCAGGTTGCCATCGGCGGCCAGGGGGGCGCCAGCGACGGCTCGTTTGGCAGTGCCGGCCAGGGCGGCGCGGCCAGCAGCGGCCTGAGCCGCAGCGACTCGCTGGCGGCCTCGCAAACCATCACGGTTGCCGCCACTGGCGGTCGCAGCGGTGACGCGCTGGCCGGCCTGACCCGGCCCGGCGGCGCGGCCACGGCCAGCGCGGACGTCAGCGGCGTCGGCACGCTGTGGCTGTCCACCACGGCCACTGGCGGTGACGGCGGCAACAACAGCCAGACCAACAGCCACGCGCCGGAAAACGGCAACATTGGCGGTGCGGCATCGGCCATCGTCCACGGCCGCGTGGCAGGCGCTGGCGCGGTGACGGTGCTGGCCGAAGCACAGGGAGGCAAGGGGGGCGCCGTGGTGGGCAGCCAGTCGAGCGTGGCTGGCGGCGCGGCCGGCGTACTGGCCAGCGGCGAGTCGGGCAGCGGCGCGGTCAGTGTGAGCGGCCAGGCCCATGGCGGCGCGGGTGGTGCCGGGTTGAACGGCGCTTTTGGCGGCTCGGGTGCCAGTGTGTTCCTCGCCAATGCTGTGAGCGGCAGCACGGCCGGTGCGCTGAGCTTGTCGCAGCTGGCAACGGGCGGCGCTGGTGGTGATGCGCCCCAGGGTTGGGCCGGCGGTGGCGGCAGTTCCAGCAACCGGCTGGTGTGGGCCGACCCTCAGGCCTCGGCGCTGAACATCACGCTGGCCGCGCGGGGCGGTGCCGGCGGCCGCAGCGCCCTGCAGGCCCGCAGTGGTGCTGGCGGCGTGGCTTCGGTCGAGGCCGAACTCAGCACCGGCCTTGCCAGCGCGCCGCTGGTGGCCAGCTTCGAAGCCACTGGCGGCCAGTCGCCAGGCGGTTTGGAGGGCGGTGCGGCAACGTTGAGCGCCGGCGGCAGCAGCGGCAGCCACACCGTGCTCAGCGGCGTGGCCCAGGCTGGCAAGGGTGGCGCAGGCCGCGGTGCCGCCAGCGCCACGCTGAACGCAGTGACCACGCTGGCAGGCGGCCATGCCCGCGCAAGCAGCAGCGCCGTTGGCAGCGAGGCGCAGGCATTGGCGCAGACGCTGGGCGTGGGTGCGGCGGACCTGCGCTCCGATGCGCAGGCGCAAGGTCAAAGCGGTGCGGCCACGGCCGTCAGTCGGGTTGACAGCACAGCGGGCGGCGCGGCGCAGATCGAGACCCGTGCGGTGGCCGTGGCCGGCGGCGCGGCGCACAGCCAGGCCAGCAGCACCTTCAGCAAGGCCGCCGGTTTCAGCTTCCCGAACCTTGGCAGTGGCAGCAACGGCTTGCAGGCCTTCGCGTTCAGCAATGGCGCGCCCAGTGCCACGACGCTGAATGCCGCGCTGGTGGGCAAGCCGAACGTGGCTGCGGCGGTGGCTGGCGGCAGCGTGCTGGGCCTGGGCAGCCTGGGCGCGAACTACGGCAACCTGCCCACCGGCAGCCGCACCCACAGCGCCAGCACCACCTACGGCTTCTCGCTGGCCAGCACCAGCAACCTGACGCTGGGCCTGCTGGGCATGACGGCCTACAACGGCGGCTTCACCAGCATGAACTTCAGCGTCATCAGTGGCGCCACCACCTTGGTCAACACCAGCTTCACAAGCCTGGCTTCGGCGCAGGCCTACTTCAGCGACCGCCCGCTGTCACTGGGCACCTTCAGCGCCGGGGCCAACCAACTGGTGATCAGCTTCAGCCTGACGGCAGCGGCCGCCAAGGGCGCGGACATTGGCTACGTGCTGGCAGCCAAGCCGGCTGGCCTCAGCCGCGCGCCAGGTGCCAGCTTCAAGGCCGGATTGGGTGCGCTGCAGCCGACGCTGGGCGGGGCAGCGCTGCTCAGCCGAACGGCACGCGCTTTGCCCATTTCCGGCGCGGCCAGCCTGCGCCGGGCCGGCCCGCGATGAGCGCATTCCCCTTTCCCCAAGATCGTGGGGAAGGCAGTGCCGCGGGCCGATGGCAGGATGCCGCCGGATGGCGAACAGCGCGCCCCCAAACCTGCCGCTTCGCGTCGGGCCCCCCGCGGGGGATGAGAAAACTTGGGACTGCCCTGCGGTTCCTCACGAAAGCGGCTGCCGGCGCAGGCGCAAACCCTGAAGGCGCACCCGTTCCCTACCTTCAAGGAGAGCCCTTCATGATCTTTCGTTTTCGCGCTGTACGCCCGTTGCTGCCGCTGGTGCCGCTGCTGCTGTCCGCGGCCATCCAGTCGGCCTGGGCCACCACGGTGAATGACAGCGCCACCACCGGCAGCACCGGCACCGCGGGCAGTGCGCCGGGCGGCGCTGGCGGGACCGGCGGTGCGGGGGGCGTGGCCAATGCCAATGCCAGCGCACCGACCGATGGCAGCAACAGCGCCCAGGCCGTGGGCGGCAATGGTGGCAGCGGTGGCAACGGTGGTGCGGGCAGTGGCAATGTCGCCGGTGGCAATGCCGGCAAGGGCGGCAACGGTGGCACGGCCACGGCCAAGGCCACCAGCCAGGCCAGTGTGGGTGACCTGTCCGGCAGCGCGCAGGCCAATGGCGGCGTGGGTGGCGGTGCGGGTCTGCCCGGTGGTGACGCGGGCGCGGGCGCGGGCAGCGGTGCGGCCGGTGGTGCTGGGGGCGCGGCCAGCGCCAGCGCCGTGGCGAGAGGCAGCGCCGGCCAGAACACGACGGCCCAGGCGAATGCCGTGGGCGGGGGCGGTGGTGCGGCCAACGGCGCTGGTTTCCAGGGCGGCGCAGGCGCCAGCGCGAGTGCGCTGAGCAGCGCCGTCAGCGGCAACGGCGCGGCCATGGCCACCTCTTTTGCGATGGGCGGCCAGGGTGGTGCCGGCAATGCCGGTGCCAACGGGGGCGACGGCGGCAGCGTCAAGCTGGTCAACGCGACCAGCGGCAGCAGCGCCGGTTCGCTGACCTTGACGCAGCAAGCCTTTGGCGGTGCCGGTGGCAACAGCGACAGCGGCAGCGCAGGCGCCGGGGACAAGGGGGCCAGCAAACTGAAGCTGACGGACGCGCAGGCCGCATCGGTGCAGGTCTTCCTCAGCGCCGGTGGCGGCACGGGCGGCGGCACAGTCAGCGGCGTGGCCAGGATGGGTGGCGCGGCGAATGCCAGCGGCAAGCTGCGGGCGGCGGGCGATGCCTTGCTGAACGTCAGCGCGTCCGGCGGCTCGGGTGGCAGCGGCAGCCAGGGCGCGAGTGGTGCCGCGGGCCAGGCCGGCACCGCCAGCGGGGACGTGACAAGCGCCGGCGAGCACATGGCCACCGTCAGCGTGGAGGCGCGAGGCGGCAGTGGTGGCGACGCCGCGGGCAGCGGCCACACCGCTGGCGCCGGCGCGGCCGGCACGGTGACGGCGCATGGCGCCAGCGACAGCGGCACGGTCAGCGTCTACGCGGCGGCGGCGGGTGGCATGGGCGGCTCCGGTTATGACGGCGCGGCCGGCGGTGCGGGTGCGGCAGAAAGCGTCAGCAATGCGGTTGCCGGCAGCAGCAGCGGCTCGCTGACGCTGACGCAAAACGCCAATGGCGGCAGCGGCGGCTTCTCCGCCAGCGCCCAGGGTGGCGCGGGGGGGGCGGCGAGCAACAGCCTGAGCCTGTCGCTGGCCGGCAGCGGCCCGGCCACGGTGCAACTCGCCACCTACGGTGGCACCGGCGGCGGCACGATCAACGGCCAGGCCCAGGCCGGTGGCGCGGCCGGCACCACGCTGTCGCTCAAAAGCGCAGCCGACCTGAGCTTGTATGGCGACGCGACCGGCGGCACCGGCGGCAGCGCGGGCGGTGACGGCAACGGCGCCATCGGCGGTGCGGCCACGGTCCAGGCGAGCGGCAAGACCAGCGGCGCGGCCGGGCTGTACATGCAGCACATGGCCGTGGGCGGCGACGGTGGCAACGCGACCGGCCAGGGCCGCGTGGCGGGCACGGGCGGCGCTGCGTCTCTGGCCGTCTCAGGCAAGGCGGACAGCGGCTCGCTGAGCCTCACCGGCGAGGCGCGCGGTGGCAACGGGGGCACCGGTTCCGAAGGCGCACAGGGCGGCAGCGGCGCCAGCGTGGACCTGAAAAACAGCGTGAGCGGCAGCACCCACGGCCTGCTCTCGCTCTCGCAGAGCGCGGTGGCCGGCAGCGGCGGTTCGTCCGACTTCGGGCAGAACGGGGTGGGCGGCGCGGCGAGCTCGAAGCTGAAGCTCACGCAGCACCAGGCGAGCGCGCTGAACGTGGCCGTCAACGCCTACGGCGGCAGCGGCGACATCGGCGGCGAGGCGAGCGCGGGCGCCCAGCTGTCCGACGATGCCACCGGCGCGCAGCTGAACGCCACACTGCTGGCCAGCGGCGGCACCTCGTTTGGCAGTGACCGCGGCGGCAAGGCCACGGCCACGCTGACCGGCAGTTCGCTGGCTCACACGGTGCTGAGCGCCGAAGCCACCGGCGGCAGCAGCTTTGGCGGCCTGGCGGGCAACGCCAAGGCTGAGGTCACGGCCATCGCCACAGCCGATGGCGGCCTGGCGCAAGCCGTGGCCAAGGCCACTGGCGACGGCGCCAATGCCACTGCGACCACGCAAGGGCTGGGCGCGGCGGACCTGTCGTCAGAGGCGAATGCCAACGGCCGAAATGGCAGCGCCATGGCCATCAGCATGGCCGCCATGGGCGGCGCGAGCGTCACCAACACCGCCACTGCAGCGACCAGCGGCGGCGCGCGCAGCACGGCAGCCGGCACCTACAACACGGCTCAGGGCTTCACGCTGCCCAACCTCGCTGGTGGCAGCAACGGCTTGCAGGCCTTTGCCAGCAGCAATGGCCGGCCCAGTGCCGCCACGCTGAACAGCGTGCTCGCGACCCGGCCCAACGTGGCCGCGGCGCTGGGCAGCGGCAGCAGCGTGCTCGGCCTGGGCGTGATGGGGGCCAACTACGGCGCGGCGGCGGTCGGCAGCAAGACCTACGGTGCGAGCGCCAGCTACAGCTTTTCGCTGTCCAGCAACAGCAACCTGACGCTGGGCCTGCTGGGCCTGACCGGCTACAACGGCGGTTTCAGCTCGATGAGCTTCACCGTCGTCAGCGGCACGACGACCCTGGCCAGCAGCAGCTTCACCAGCTTCGCCGCGGCGCAGAGCTATTTCACCGACCATCCGCTGGCGCTGGGCACTTTCCAGGCCGGCGCCAACAGCCTGGTCGTCAGCTTCAGCCTGACGGCCAGTACGGCCAAGGGCGCCGATTTTGCTTACCTGCTGGCGGCCAAGCCGGTATCGTCGGCGCTGGGCGTGGCGGTCAACACCGGCACCAGCAGCACGCACGGTTCGCCGTTGTTGGCCGAGCGCATGCCGGGCTTCAAGGCGGGCCTGGCCGGCCTGCGGCCGACATTGGGTGGCGCGGCATTGACGGGCCGGCTGGCGCCGCCGATAGAAACCGAAGCCAGCGCCGGCGGCCGCAGCGTGCGCGCGCTGCCTGTGATGGGCGGACCACGCATGGGAGATCGACACTGAGCACGCATCGCATCCGCATCGGCAGTCGCGTCGGCAGTCGCATCCTTTGGCGGCCACTGGCCCTGGTGGCCTGCCTGGCCGGCCCGCAGGTCGCCTGGGGCCAGGGCGCCCCCGAAGCACCGGCGCCCGAAGGCCTGGCGCCCGCGCCTGAGGCCAACCCGCCGGGCCTGGCGCCACCGCTGTACCAGCCGCAGGCCTGGACGGCCGGGCCGTTCCAGATCACGCCGCAGCTGGGCCTGGCCTACGGAACCAACAGCAACCTGCGGCTGCAGCCCACGAAACCGCTGTTCAGCCATTTCCAGGCCTGGATGCCGGGGCTCAGCATCGTGCTGCCCGATGGCGACCAGCGCTACGAACTCAGCACCCGCGCCGAGATCACGCGCCAGCTCGACAGCCCGCAGGACAACACTACCAACGCCGAGCTGGCGCTGGATGGCCTGAACCTGCTGGACGAGCGCACCGCGCTGGCCTGGCGCGCGGTGCTGCAGGACTGGCACGACGTGGTCGGTGCCGGCAGCGACGACACCGCCGACCACTTCCGCGCCCACGCGTTGGCCGGCGTCTTGCGCCACGACAGCGAGGACGGGCTGCTGCGCCTGGAAGCCGAGTTCACCCGCTCGGCAAAGCGCTACCTCAATCACCGCGAGCAGACCGCGCAGGCCGACATGCACACCCGACAGGCGGTGCTGCGGGCGCAGCACCTGGTGGCGCCCGGCGTGCGCGTGGGCGCCGAGCTGCGCGACACCCACACCCGTTATCCGCTGGAGGCCTATGCGGCCGACAACGGCGACCGGCGCTGGTATGCCACCGTCAGCTTCGAGCCGACCCAGGCCGGCATGCCGTGGCCGCTGCCGCCGCTGGAGGGTGCACCCGCGCCGGCGAACCCGGTGGATGCCAGCGACCCGGCCGACCCCGCGCAGGCGGACCCGCAAACGCCACAGCCGCCAGCACCCCCGCCGTCAGACTGGCCCGGCCTGCCACTGGCCGGCACGCTGAAACTGGGCAGCGAGCACAAGGGCTTCGAGGCCTACGCGCCTTACCAAGGCTACAAGCGCCGCGGTTGGAAAGGTCTGAGCTGGGAGGGCGAGCTGCACTGGCTGTTCGAGGGTGGCCACCAGTTGGACCTGGGCCTGTCGCGCGGCGCCAGTGACGCGCCGGGGGATGCGGTGGACTACCAGGTCGCCAAGCGTGCGCAATTCGGCGGTTCGCTGCGCCTGTCCGAGCGCCAGCGCATGTCGCTGTCGTTCAGCCGGACCGATGCGCGCTACCGCGGCACCGAGTTCCCGCTCGGCTTTGTGCTGAACCGCGACGATCGGCTCGATTCCGCCGACCTCGGCTGGCGCTACGACCTGGCACGCAACTGGCAGCTGGGCGTCAACATCGGCTGGGCCCGCCGCCAGTCCACGCTGCCGTTTGCCGCCTTCACGCGGCGCATGAACTCGCTGACGCTGACGGCGAACCTGTAGCGCCGCTTTCCGTCAGACCGCGCCGCGCGACGCCAGGTCTGCGTCGCTCGTGTCGTCCGCGTCCAACTGCGCCAGCGCCTGCCAGTGCTCGCGGGCCAACTGCAGCAACAACACGGCGGCCAGCACCGGCACGGCGTAGAAGAAGGGCGCGCTCGACGACTGCAGCGTCGCCTCGGTCTGGCCCAGCCAGCCGGCCAGCGTGTCCAGGTGGTTGCGTGCCACCATCAGCAGCAGCAAGGGCGCAAACCATTTGCCCCAGCGCGCCAGCACCGGATGCGACTCGCGCAGCACCATGCCGCCGGCCAACAGGAACAGCGCCGAGCCAATGAAGATCAGCGAGTAGAAGATCTGCGCGATTGGGAGTGCCGCGCCCAGCAGCGCCTGGTTGGCGAACAGCGGCACCCACAGCAGGTTCATCGCCGCCAGGCCCAGCGCCAGCTTGCGAGCGCGGCCGGAGGCATGGTGGTCGGAGAAGCCTGCCGGGTCGCTGGCGCGGCGCTGCGTGAAGGGCAGCAGCGAGATGAAGAGCAGGCCGAAGAAGGCGTCGATCAGCATGGTCTTGGGATAGCCCACGCTTTCGATGGCAATGCCCTGCCAGGTCGCACTGTACGAGATGGTCAGGTTGAACATCGCCATGTAGGCGGTGAACTGGGTGCCGGCCACGCGCGGGTTGGTCACGTCCATGTAGAGCGCGGTGGAGGCGCTGTACATCAGGCCCTGGAACAGGTTGTAGACCAGCACCGCGGCCCAGTAGGCGCCGATCAGGAAGGGCGTGACCGTGGGATGGGTGGCGGCGCCGGCCGTGGCCGGCATGATCCAGCCATGCTGCTGCAGGATGGCTGCCATGATCAGCACCGGTACGCTCATCAGCGCGACGTAGCTGCCCAGCGAGCGGCGGCGGCCCCAGCGGTCGGAGATGTAGCCGCCCAGCAGGTTGCCGCTGGCACCACAGATCATGGAGCTGAGGTTGAGCCAGGCGATCTGGTCGTCGTTCATGCCCAGCTCGACGGCCAGGTTGCTCTGCAGCGCAAGGCCCAGGCACATCGCGCCGGGCGGCAGCAGCGACATCGCCAGCCCCGCAAACGCGCCTCGCGTTCCGAGGAAGGAGCGGAAGGCAGTGACAGAGAAGTCGCGCATCTCGGCGAACGCCGCGGCCATGGCCGAGCCTGCGGCCTTGATGCGGGCCGGGCTGGCGGCTTCCTTCAGCGGCAGCACGACCAGCGCGGTGACGGCCAGGATGCAGGCCGAGACGAAAAAGAAGGTGGACTGGAAGCCGAAGTAGCCGGCCAGGAACAGCGAGCCGCTGCCGCCGATCATCTGGCCCACGTTGGCGCCGGCGAACATCATGCCGTTGGCGGTGCCGCGCTCGTTTTCCTTCAGCGTGTTGACGGCAAGCGCGTCAATGGCCACGTCCTGCATCGCCGCGAAGGTGTTGTGCACCAGCAGGATGATGGTGAACAGCGCCAACTGGTCCGGCAGCTTCAGCGCCAGCAGCGACAGCAGCGTGCCCACCATGATCAGCTGCGTGCCCAGGATCCAGCCGCGCCGCCGTCCCAGGCGCTCGGACGCGAACACGTCGATGATGGGACCGAAGGCCCACTTGAAGGCCCAGGGCAGGTAGAACGAGCCAACGAAGGCGCCGATCTCGGCCGGCCCCACGCCTTGCCGCCGCAACTGCGTGGCCACCGCAGTGGCCGCAAAACCGAGCGGAATGCCCTCGGTCATGTAGAGGAAGAAAAACGCGGCCAGGCGGCCGCGGGAGGTGGCGAAGAGATTGGGCAGGCGCATGGGGGAGCCGGGGTGAGCAACGGGCGACGCGACTCTACCCGCAATCGCCGTGCCGGCAGGCCAGGGACGGCCCGTGGTGGACAGGCCGCGGACAGTCCCGTCCAGCGGCGATCAGCGCTCGGTGAACTCGCGCATGAACCACTCCTTGAGCATCTGCTTCTCATAGCGCAGCGGGTCGGTGGCGCCGGCCAGGCGGGCGTTGGACAGGTAGTCGGTGTCGATCAGCCGCACTTCGCCGCTGCGCAGGCCCACGCCGTTGGCGTCGCTCAGCTGGTAGCGCAGCTCGATGCGTGGCCAGGTGTGCGAACGCAGCACGCGGATCATTTCCTGCCGCGGGCCGACCGGCTCCAACTGACCGGCCAGGTCCACGTCGATCACGTTGATGACCAGCCGGCGGTCGCCCAGCAGCTTGTCGCCCAATGTGCGCAGATAGTCGCCCAGCGGCTTCTCGACATCGGCATTGAAGCCATTGGCATCGCGCACGTCGCTCATCGCGCGCGGGTCCGGGAAATAGGCCTCGACCACGCCGGCCTGGGCCAGTGTGAACCAGGCACCGCAGGCCAGGCCGAGCAGGGCGGCGCGAACGGGCCGGGCGGGGGAGCGGGAGTGCGCAGGCGACATGGCGAATCCTTTGTACAGCGGCAAGGTCTGGGAGCAAGGCGCGGGCCGGCTGTTGGGGGCATGGCGCGGCCAGTGTTGGCAACGCGCGAGCATCATGCGGGGTTGTCTTCGTCCGGCACTTCATCGACCCATGCGCCCATCAGGGTGTAGGTGATGGCCAGCACCACCGGGCCGAGGAAGATGCCGATCAGGCCGAAGGCGATCAGGCCGCCGACCACGCCGGTGAAGATCAGCAGCAGCGGCAGGTCTGCGCCCTTGCGGATCAGCCAGGGCCGCAGCACGTTGTCCAGCGTGCCGACCAGCAGCGACCAGACGAACAGCGCAATGGCCCAGCCGGTGTGGCCCTTCCAGAACAGCCAGCCGCAGGCCAGCAGCAGCACCGGGAACGGGCCGATCTGGGCAATGGTCAGCACGAACATGATGGTCGTCAGCAGCGACACGCCTGGCACGCCGGCCACCAGCAGACCCAGCCCGCCCAGCAGCGCCTGCGCCACCGCGGTGATGACAACGCCCAGCGCCACGCCGCGCACCGACATCGCGGCCAGCTGCACCATTTCCACGCCGCGCGGCCCGGCCAGCCGGCGTGCGAAGCGGCGGCACAGGTCGGCGGCCGATTCGGCATGTGCGTACAGCACGCCGCAGATCAGCATGGTCATCAGGAACTGCAGGCCGATCATGCCCAGTGCACCGGCCTCGGACAGGATGTTGCGCGCCATGCTGCCGGCATACGGGCTGAGCTTGGCCAGCAGCGCACTGGCGCCGGCCTCGGCGGATTCGCGCCACAGCTGGGCCAGCCGGGCGCCCACCACCGGCAGCTCGGCCACCCAGTCCGGCGGCGCGGCCAGCTTGTCCAGCGGCAGTGAGCGCACCCACTCGACCGCCTCGTCCGCGTGGTCCACCAGCGTGACCAACGCCGCGGTGATGGGCACGAAAAACAACAGCAGCAGGGCGACCAGCATCAGCGCGACCGCGAGGGTGCGCCGGCCCTTGAGCCGCGCTTCAAGCCGCACCATCAGCGGCCAGGTCGAGACGACGATCATCGTGGCCCAGATCAGCGGCGCGATGAAGGGCCGCAGCACCCAGACCCCGGTGGCGATCAAGGCCAGCAGCGCCAGGATGGAAAGCAGTTGGCGCGGCAGATCCGAAGAGCGGGGAGCAGGCATGGCGGCGGCAGTCGTTGCAGACGCCGCAGTATCGGCCAAGCGCCAGCCCTTGCATTTGCCAGCGGCAACGGAAGGCCGCCATGAAGGCGGCCTTGGGTTCAGGCTGCGCGACAGCGCGCGGTCAGAAGCTCTCCCAATCGTCGCTGGGGCCCGAAGGTGCGGCCGGCGGCGGTGCGGCAGGGCGCGGCGCGGCGGGTCTGGTCACTTCTGCCTTGGCTGGTGCAGCAGGTGCAGTCGGGGAGGCCGTGGTGACTTGCGTCGCAGCCGGCGCCGGACGCGGCGCGGCGGCGCTGCGGATGGCCTGTGCCGCGGCCACGTGATGGGCCGGCGGCGCGGCTGGCGGCAGGCCGGCGTCACCGCCCAGCCGGAAGGTGCTGACCAGGGTCACCAGCTTGGCGGCCTGCTGCTTCAGGCTGTCGGCCGCGGCGGCGCTCTGCTCAACCAGCGCGGCGTTCTGCTGCGTCACCTGGTCCAGCTGCGTGACGGCGGTGTTGACCTGGCCGATGCCATCGTTCTGCTCGCGGGCGGCGGCGCTGATCTCGCCGATCAGGTCGGCCACGCGGCGCACCTGGGCGACGATGTCGTCCATCTGCGTGCCGGCGCTGCCCACCAGGCGTGAACCGGTCTCGACCTTCTCGACGCTGGCGCCGATCAGGCTCTTGATCTCCTTGGCCGCCTCGGCGCTGCGCTGCGCCAAGCTGCGCACTTCGCCGGCCACGACCGCAAAGCCGCGGCCTTGCTCGCCGGCCCGCGCCGCTTCCACCGCGGCGTTCAGCGCGAGGATGTTGGTCTGGAAGGCAATGCCGTCGATGGTGCCGATGATCTCGCCGATCTTGCGGCTGCTGCTGGTGATCTCGTTCATCGTGCTGACGACCTGGCCCACCACTTCGCCGCCGCGTGTCGCCGAAGCGCAGGCCGCGGTGGCCAGCTGCGAGGCTTGCTGGGCGGTGTCGCTGCTGGCCTTGACGGTCGAGGTCAGCTCTTCCATCGAAGAAGCGGTTTCTTCGAGATTGGCGGCCTGCTGCTCGGTGCGCTGGCTCAGGTCGGCGTTGCCGGTGGCAATTTCGCTGGAGCCGGTGGCAATGCTTTCGCTGCTCTGGCGCACCTGCCTGACCAGTTCGGCCAGGCGTTCGGCCATCGCATTGAGTGCCTGGTTCAGTGCGCTGACTTCGTCGCGGCCATCGGCCGGCAGGCGCATCGTCAGGTCGCCTTCGGCCACGCGGGTGGCCAGGCTCAGCGAGGCCTGCAGCGGCATGGTGATCGAGCGGGTGATCAGCCAGGCCAGCACGCCGGCAATCGCCAGTGCAGCAACGGCAAACGAGATGGTCGCGACGCGCGCAGCCTCGTAGCCCTGCACCGACTCGGCCCGCGCATCGGCTGCGCCCTTGCGGTTGAGTTCCATCATGGCCTTGTGGGTCGCGAGCAAGGCCATCAGCTTGTCGTTCGAGTCGCCGGTGGCGATCACGGCGCTCAGCACCCGGCTGGTTTCGCCGCGCTCGGACGAGGCCAGCAGCTTGTTGTCAGCCGCCACGTAGGCCTTCCACTGCTCGTCGAGCTGCTTCTTCAGCTCGCCTTCTTCGGGCGAAGAGACCAGCTTGTCGTAGGCCGCCAGCAACTCCGGCACTTCCTTTTCGACGGCCGAGTCGCGCATCGCGCGGGCCTTCTTCTTGTTCTCGACGTCGACCACCAGCACATGGCGCAGGCTGGCGGTTCTGGCCTTGGAAATGAGCGCGTCCAGCTCGCTCAGCGTGGTCACGCTGGGCAGCCAGTTGTCAGTCACCTGCAGCACGTTTTCCTGCATGGTGCTGAGCTTGGCCAGCGCCATGCCGCCGGACAGCAGCAGCATCGCTGCCATCAGGCCGAAGGCCAGCCGCAGCCGGGTCCCGATCTTCCAATGTCGCATCTTGTTCACTTCGTGGAACCTCCAAAAAAAAGCCGGATGTCTCCATTCGCGTGCATTGCAGGCACGCGCCCCGCCCGGGTGTTGCGGGTTCGACCCTGTTTATCGACGCTTTCAATGCGAGGCTGAAGCCGGATCAGTGGCGCAAATCCGGACCTATCTGGCGGCCGCCGCTAAAACCCTCGGGTGCATGCAGACAGGCCCCACGGCAGGCCGCTTTGGTTCATCATGGAGGCTGTGGATTTCCACAGCCTCCGCAGCGCCATTGCCCGCCATGAACAAGACCTCCAGCACCACTGGCCGCCGCCCGCCGGCCGCCCCCAGCCTCGCCAACCTGCCGCCGCAGGCCATCAGCGAAGAGGTGCTGGTCGAGAAGTACGCCAAGGGCAAAGAACGCAGCGTTGACGAAGTGCGTGCTCGCATTGCGAACGCGCTTGCCGCCGCGGAACCCGCTGCACAGCAAGCCCACTGGGCCGCGCGTTTCCTGGACGCCCAGCGCCGCGGCTTCGTGCCGGCCGGCCGCATCAATTCCGCTGCCGGCACCGCGCTCAGCGCCACCTTGATCAACTGCTTCGTGCAGCCGGTGGGCGACTCCATCGCCAGCGAAGAAGACGGCGTGCCCGGCATCTACACCGCGCTGACCGAGGCGGCCGAAACCATGCGCCGCGGTGGCGGCGTGGGCTATGACTTCTCGCGCATCCGCCCGCGCGGTGCCTGGGTCGGCTCCACCCAGTCCAGCGCCTCCGGACCGATCAGCTACATGCGCGTGTTCGACCGCTCCTGCGAAACGGTCGAGTCCGCCGGCTCGCGCCGCGGCGCGCAAATGGGCGTGCTGCGCTGCGACCACCCGGACATTGAAGAGTTCATCCATGCCAAGGACCAGGGCGACCTGAAGAACTTCAACATCTCGATTGCCGTGACCGACGTCTTCATGGAAGCCGTGCAGGCCGGCGGCGAGGTCGAGCTGCTGCACCGCGCCGAGCCCGGCGCCAAGCAGAAAGCTGCCGGCGCCTACCAGCGCGGCGACGGCCTGTGGGTCTACCGCCGGGTGCCGGCCCGCGCGCTGTGGGACCAGGTCATGCGCGCCACCTACGACCACGCCGAACCGGGCGTGCTGTTCCTGGACCGCATCAACCAGGACAACAACCTCAGCTATTGCGAGACGATTGCGGCAACGAATCCTTGCGCGGAACAGCCACTTCCATCTTATGGTTGTTGCTGCCTCGGCTCCATTGACCTGACTCACTTCGTGGTGGAGCCGTTCGAACCCGGTGCGCGGTTCGACGCCGCCGGTTTCACCGAGGTGGTGAAGGTGGCCACGCGCATGCTGGACAACGTGCTGGACGTGACCGTCTGGCCGCTGGAGCGGCAGCGCGAGGAGGCCAGCAACAAGCGGCGGGTGGGGCTGGGCTTCACTGGTCTCGGCAATGCGCTGGCGATGCTGAACCTGCGCTACGACACGCCGGCCGCACGGGACATGGCGCGGCAGATCAGCGAGATCATGCGTGACGGCGCCTATGACGCCAGCGTGGACCTGGCCCAGGAGCGAGGGGCCTTCCCGCTGTTCAATGCGGACCTGTACCTCTCGCGCGGCACCTTCGCCTCGCGCCTGCCGCAGGCGGTGAAGGATCGCATCCGCAAGCACGGGCTGCGCAACTCGCACCTGCTGTCCATTGCACCCACCGGCACCATCAGCCTGGCTTTTGCCGACAACGCCAGCAACGGCATCGAGCCGGCCTTCAGCTGGACCTACACCCGCAAGAAACGCATGCCCGACAGCAGCTTCAAGGAATATGCGGTGGAGGACCATGCCTGGCGCCTGTTCCGCCACCTGAAGGGCGCCGACACGCCGCTGCCGGAGGCCTTCGTCACCGCGCTGGAGATGAGCGCCGAGGCGCACGCGCTGATGGTCGCGGCGGTCGCGCCCTGCATCGACACGTCCATCAGCAAGACGGTCAACGTGCCGGCGGACTACCCCTACGTCGATTTCCAGGACCTCTACATGACGGCGTGGAAAAGCGGGCTGAAGGGCCTGGCGACCTACCGGCCGAATGCGATCCTGGGCTCGGTGCTCAGCGTCGAGCCCACGCCCAGCGCCACGCCTGCATCGCTCACGACCCTCACCACCGACGGCGCCAACCAGCGCCTGAAGCTGGAAAAGCTGCCAAAGCCGGTGCTCACTTCCTTGCGCTGGCCGGGCCGACCGGAACTGCGCGGTGGCAATCCGGCCTGGAGCTACATGATCCAGCACCCGCACGGCGACTTCGCGCTGTTCGTCGGTGAACTGCCGGCCGAAGCCGGGCCGGACGGCGGGCTGTTCGGCCGCACGCTGCCATTCGAGGTGTGGGTCAACGGGGCAGAGCAGCCGCGTGGCCTGGGTGCGCTGGCCAAGACGCTGTCGATGGACATGCGCGTCAACGACCCGCAATGGCTCAAGCTCAAGCTCGACGCGCTGGCGACCGTCGCCGAGGAGCGCGCGTTCGAGATGGCCTTTCCGCCCAGCGGAGAGAAGCGGTTGTTTCCTGGCGTGGTCGCCGCGACGGCCAGCGTGATCCGCTGGCGCTGCGAGCAACTGGGAGCGCTGCAGGACGGGCCGACGCCGGTGCTGGACGCGATGTTCAGCCGCGACGAGCCGCGCACCACCACGGCGGGCACGCTGGCCTGGGCGGTTGACGTGGACAACCCGGCCACCGGCGAAGCCTTCACACTGACCTTGAAGGAAGTGGCGCTGGCCAGCCCGGACGCGCCGGCCGGCTACGTCACCCGGCCGTGTGCGCTCGGCTTCTCCGGCAACTACCCACGCGCGTTCGACGGGCTGGCGCGCCTGCTGTCGCTGGACATGCGGGTCATTGACCCGGCCTGGATCGGCATGAAGCTGCGCAAGCTGCTGAACGTCGGCGAGCCGCTGGGCCACTTCATGGCGCCCATCCCGGGACAGAAACGCCAGCAGGTCTGGCCCAGCACGGTGGCCTATGTGGCCAGGCTGGTGATCCACCGCTACGCAATGCTGGGCGTGTTGGACGAGGAGGGCTTCCCGCTGCGCGAGATGGGCATCCTGGCCTCGCCAGCGCCCCGCACTTCGGTGGCCGACAAGGTCGTGCCGATGGCCGGCAAGCCCTGCCCGGAATGCGGCAACGCGACGATGATCCACAAGGACGGCTGCGACTTCTGCACCGCCTGTGGCTACGTGGGGCAGTGCGGTTGAATGTCCCCGGCCTGTTCCCGCATCTCTGTCGAAATGTCGCGCAGGCCGTGCAACACACGCCAGACGTCGATGTGGTCCTCGCGTTCGATGTAGAACACCAGGTGCGGGTAGGCGGTCAGGATCCAGGTTCGCAGACCGGGCAGGCCCAGTTCGTGGGCGTAACGCGGCGAACCTGTCGCTGGATGCAGGCCAATGTGGGTGTACGCGTCTTCCAGCGCATCGATGAAGCCCAGTGCCGCCGATTTAGCGTCTTCGCTGAGATAGTGGGCCAGGGCTTCGTCAACATCCCGATTTGCCTGTTCGCGTGGGATGACCGGTCTGGGCGTCACGCCTGCGGCGCAGGCTTGTCTGCCTGACGAGCCCGCTTTCGCAGGCTGTCGAAGTAGGCCTGGGTGACCGGTACCGTGGGGGCAGATGCTGCGCCAGCAAGCAGCAGCTTGCGCAACTGCTGGCGGTCCTGGTCGCGGCGAATCAGCTCCCGCATGTATTCACTGCTCGTGCTGTAGCCGTGTTGGCTGACCTGCGCGTCGACAAAAGCCTTGAGGCTGTCCGGCAGCGAGATGTTCATCGTGCTCATGTCGAAAGCTTAAGTGCTTTGGCAAGAAATGGCAAAGTTGGTGCTTCGCAATAGCCTCACTCAATCAGCCACATTCGATCAATCAATCCAAAACATCGCGCGACCGGCCTAATATTCGTCCTGTCGATTGACTGACTTCCACCACCAACTGCCAGAGGAGCTCCAAAGCATGTCCCTGATCAACACCCAAGTCCAACCGTTCAAGACCGAAGCCTTCCACAATGGCAAGTTCATCACCGTCACCGAGGAATCGCTGCTGGGCAAGTGGTCGGTCCTGATCTTCATGCCGGCGGCTTTCACCTTCAACTGCCCGACCGAGATCGAAGACGCGGCTGACAACTACGCTGCCTTCCAGGCTGCTGGTGCCGAGGTCTACATCGTGACCACCGACACCCACTTCTCGCACAAGGTCTGGCACGAAACCTCGCCGGCCGTCGGCAAGGCCAAGTTCCCGCTGGTGGGTGACCCGACCCACAAGCTGACCAACGCCTTTGGCGTGCACATCCCGGAAGAAGGCCTGGCGCTGCGCGGCACCTTCGTGATCAACCCCGAAGGCATCATCAAGACGGCCGAGATCCACTCGAACGAAATCGCCCGTGACGTATCGGAAACCCTGCGCAAGCTGAAGGCTGCCCAGTACACCGCCGCCAACCCGGGCCAGGTCTGCCCCGCCAAGTGGAAGGAAGGCGCCAAGACCCTGGCACCGTCCATCGACCTGGTCGGAAAAATCTAACCACCCCCGAGGCGGCAAGCCGCCTCCCCCTTCGAGGGGGCGCCACCAGCGGACCGGCAGAGCCGGATCCGCGGCGGCTGCTGGACTCGGTTGAGTGTGATGACGGGCTTCGTGTTTGCCCACCTTCTCGCTGAATTCAGGCACTGTTGAAAACCCGTTCCAGCGGTCCGCCGTGGTGGGTTTTCAAGAGGGCCGGGACCAACTCGCCCTGATGAAACAAGTGCCACGAAAGGATCACGTCATGCTGGACAGCAACACCCAAGCGCAACTCGCCACCTACTTCGAACGCATCAGCCAGCCCATCGAGCTGATTGCGAGCCTGGACGATTCCGCTGGTGCCGCCGACATCCGCGAACTGGTCACCGAGATCGCCGCGATCGCGCCGGACAAGATCAGCGCCCGCTTCGACGGCACCTTCGAGCGCCGCCCCTCGTTCCAGATCACCCGCGTTGGCCACAACATGGGCGTGCACTTTGCCGCCTTGCCGATGGGCCACGAGTTCACCTCGCTGCTGCTGGCGTTGCTGTGGGCCGGCGGCCATCCGCCCAAGGTCGAGCCTGAAGTGCTGGAGCAGATCAAGGCGCTTGACGGCGATTTTGCCTTCGACACCTTCATGAGCCTGACCTGCCACAACTGCCCGGATGTCGTGCAGGCGATGAACCTGATGGCGGTCTTCAACCCGCGCATCCGTGCCGTGGCCATTGATGGCGGGCTGTTCCAGAAGGAAGTCGAAGACCGCCAGATCATGGCCGTGCCCAGCGTCTTCCTGAACGGCCAGCCGTTTGGCAATGGCCGCATGGAAGTGGGCGAGATCCTGGCCAAGATCGACACCGGCGCGGCCAAGCGCGAAGCCGCCAAGCTCAACGAGAAGGCTCCGTACGAGGTGCTGATCATCGGTGGCGGCCCGGCCGGCGCGGCTGCTGCTGTCTACGCGGCGCGCAAGGGCATCCGCACCGGCATCGTCGCCGAGCGTTTTGGTGGTCAGACCATGGACACCTTGGGCATCGAGAACTTCATTTCGGTGCTGGAGACCGAGGGGCCGAAATTTGCGGCGGCGCTCGAGGCCCATGTGCGCCACTACGGCGTGGACATCATCACGCTGCAGCGCGTGGCCAAGCTGGAGGCTGCGGCGCAGCCCGGCGGCTACGCCAGCGTGGTGCTGGACAATGGCGCCGTGCTCAAGGCCCGCAGCGTGATCCTGGCCACCGGCGCGCGCTGGCGCAACATCAACGTGCCTGGCGAGCACGAGTACAAGACCAAGGGTGTGGCTTACTGCCCGCACTGCGACGGCCCGCTGTTCAAGGGCAAGGATGTGGCGGTGATCGGCGGCGGCAACTCCGGTGTCGAGGCCGCCATCGACCTGGCAGGCGTGGTCAAGAGCGTCACGCTGCTGGAGTTTGCCGACCAGCTGCGCGCCGATGCCGTGCTCGTGGACAAGCTCAAGAGCATGCCCAACGTCACCATCCACACCAACGCGCAGACGCTGGAAGTCACCGGTGACGGCCAGAAGATGAACGGCCTGCGCTACAAGGACCGCGTGGGCGGTGCAGAGCATCACCTGGACCTGGCGGGCGTGTTCGTGCAGATCGGCCTAGTGCCCAACACCGAGTTCCTCAAGGGCACGCTGGAGCTGAGCAAGTTCGGCGAGATCATCATCGACGCCAAGTGCCACACCAGCCTGGCCGGCGTTTTCGCAGCGGGCGACGTGACGACGGTGCCGTACAAGCAGATCATCATCGCCGCCGGCGAAGGCTCGAAGGCGGCACTGTCGGCCTTCGACTATCTGATCCGCACGCCGGCACCGGCAGCTGCCTGACCCCCGGCGCGTCCCACAAAAATGGCTTCCTTCGGGAAGCCTTTTTGTATCAGGCGCCTGGCAGTGGCTCGATGTCGGCGCCAGCCGCCACCGCCTGCAGGCAGCGCAGGCACAGGCAGCTGTCGTAGCGCTGGCGCAGCGCGGCCAGGGTGCTGTCGCTCAATTTCAGGGTGCTGCAGGCGCATGGGCCTGCGTCGTTCACGCCGCAGTGAAAACCGCCGCCACAGCGCGGGCAGCGGTCGCTGAATCGATTGACAAGGGGCTGGGCGGTGGGCGGCGTCGCCGGGTCAAGCGCTGGCATGCCGGCAGTGTGGCATGGCGTGGGCTTTGCCAAAGATGCACGGTACTTCCCCTGTACTTGGCCGGTTCTGCTCTTCGGGCGCTGGCTAGCATGCAGCAATGCCTCACTGTGAACGGTAAACCCATGACTTGTCCTGAGGACCTCGTCGCGCACATGCGCCGGGTGTTGGTGGCGGAGCGCGACCTGCACGATCTCGGCATGGTCTGGCGCCTGATCGAATCCAGCGCCGCCATCAGCTGCCCGGCCGAAGCCGCCACCATCCTGCCGACCCTGATCGACACGCGAGAACGTTTCGACCAGCTGCAGCAGCGCCTGACCGAGCAGATGGCCGACGAGACCCAGGCCGAACTGGCCGACGAACTCGCCGCCAAGGCCCAGTGCGCCATCGACATCCTGGTGCGCAACCTGTTCGAGCGCACGGCCGACGTCGGCTTTCTCGCGACCGACGAGGTTGTCGCCCGCTTCTGCGCTGCCGATGCTGCGCAGCGCGCGGCCGACGCGCCAGCGATGCGCGAGCGCCTGGCCGAATACCAGCGCAAGTACAGCGTCTACGACGACGTGCTGCTCTGCGCACCCGACGGCACGCTGCTGATTCGCCTGGACGATGGCAGCACCGACACCGAACCTGCCGCCCGCCCGGCGTTGCAACGCAGCCGCGAGCCACTGGTCGCCCAGGCCCTGGCCGCTGCCGGTTTCTGCGAACGTTTTGGCGCCAGCGACCTGGCTGCGACCGGCCAGTCCGCCGCGTTGCTGTACGGCCACCGCATTGCCGACGCCGCCGGCCGGCCGGTGGGCGTGCTGCTGCTGCGCTTCCGTTTTGACGACGAGATGAGCCGGATCTTTGCCGACGTGGGCGGCGAGCGCCCACAGATCGCACTGATGCTGGTCGACGCGCAACAGCGCGTCATTGCCAGCAGCGACGTGACCCACGTGCCGCTGGGCGTGCGCCTTGCGCTGGCGGCACCTGGTGCCACCGCCGGCATGCAGCTGACCCAGTTCGCCGGCCGCGATTACCTGGGCCTGCAATGCCTGGGCACGCCGTACCAGGGCTACCCCGGCCCGACCGGCTGGCGCGCGGTGGCCATGGTTTCGCTGCTGACGGCCTTCGCCAGCCGCCGCGACGCGACCGAAGGCAACCCGGCGACCGACGCGGTGGCTGCCAGCGGCAGCGCACTGGCCGGCATCCGCGACGATGCCGATGCGATCAACCGCGAGTTGCGCCGCGTGGTCTGGAATGGCCGGCTGCTGGCCCGCACGCAGGAAGGCGACCGGCTGCGGCTGACCGCCGTGCTGCGCCAGGTCAGCGCCGCCGGCATCCGCACCCAGGCGCGCGTGGACCAGGCCATTCACGAGATTGGCGGCACCGGCCTCGCGCGCGGACGCCAACGGGCGCACGACATGGCGCGCCTGGCGGCCGACATCCTGGACCGCAACCTCTACGAGCGTGCCAACGATTGCCGCTGGTGGGCCTTGTCGCCGCTGTTGCGTGCCGCGTTGGCCGACGAAGCTGCGTCTGCCAACCCCGCACCGCTGAACGCGCTGCTGCGCCACATCAACGGCCTCTACACCGTCTACAGCCGGCTGGTCGTGTTCGACCGCCACGGCCGCATCTGCGGCGCTTCGGCCGGGCCGCAGGGCGACGACCCGGGCGATGCGCTGATCGGCACGTCGGTGCCGGCGGCGATGCAAAGCGCGGTCGAAGCCCTCTCCGGCAGCGAGCTGTACGCCGTCACCGGTTTCGACGACAGCGACTGGCATGCGGGCGGCCCGACCTACACCTACCTTGCCGCGGTGCGCGACCCGGTCGACAGCCACCGTGTGGTGGGCGGCATCGCCATCGTCTTCAATGCCGTGCGCGAACTGCAGGCCATGTTGAGCGACATCCTTGCTGGCCGCGACGGCTTTGCCGCCTTTGTCGACCCTCACGGCCGCGTGCTGAGCATGGCCGGCGACGCGCCGCCCGAGCTGATCGCGCAAGCCGGCAGCGCCACCGCGCCGGTCGACCACGATGGCCAGCGCTACCTGCTGGCGCGCATGGCCGCCGGCGGCTACCGTGAATTCCGAACCAGCGACGGTCATGACGACGGTGTCGCCGCGGTCGTCGGCCTGCGCCTGGGCGCGGCCGAGCGCCGCGACGGCGGCATTGGCCAGGCCGAACTGCGCGCCAGCCACCCGGTGGCCAGCGCGCAGGCCGAGGAACTGGCCATGTTCCGGGTCGGCAGCGCCTGCTACGCGTTGCCGGCGCAGCATGTGCTGGAAGCCGCGACCTCGCGTGGCCTGGTGCGCACGCCCGGTGCGGGTGCTGCCGGGCTGGGTTTGCTCGAAGTGGCGCTGCCGGGTGGCTCGGCGCTGGTGCAGGTCTTGTGCGCGCGCCAGCTGCTGGGCGTGCCCGGCCCGGCGCGGGCGGTGGACGGCACGGTGCTGGTCTTGCGCGCCCAGCATGCCAACGGCGCGCCGCTGCACGTGGGCCTGCGGGTCGACGAAGTGGTTTCGGTGCTGGAGCTGGACCCTGCGCGTTACCACCCGGCGCCCGATGGCTTCCAGGGCTTCGCGCCGTGGATCACCGGCCTGGCCGAATGCCAGCGCGATGGCGACGGCGAGCCGCAGCTGGTGCAGCGGCTGGACCTGGCCGCGCTGCTGCAGGCGGGCGGCATGCGCATTGCGGCGACCGAGCCGCAGGTCGCTGTGGCCGTCGAGCCCTTCATCGCCGAGGCCGCCTGATTCAGGACGGCTCGTACATCGCGTCGTAGCGGCGCTGCATTTCGGTGGGTGCCACGGCCTCGATCTCGTGGCCGATCAGCCATTTGTAGCCAAACGGGTCACGGATGCGGCCACCGCGTTCGCCGTAGAACTGGTCCTGCGGCGCCATCACCAGCGTCGCGCCAGCGGCCACCGCACGCTCGATCATCGCGTCGGCGTTGTCCACGTGCAGGTGCAGCCGCGCGCCGCTGCCCGGTGCGCCAGCGGGTGCATGGATGTCGAACTCCGGGAACTCGTCGGCCAGCATCAACACACGCGGCCCCAGCTGCAGCTCGGCATGGCCGATGCGCCCGGTGCCCGGCTCGGTCAGCCGGAACAGCTCCTCGGCGCCGAAGGCCTCGACGTAGAACTCGATGGCCTTGGCGGCTTCGCGCATCGACAAATAGGCAAACAGGTCATGGACCTTGCTCATGGCGGTCTCCTGATGATGGACTGGCGCCCAGCGTAGGTCCGTGGCGCGGGGCCGTCTTGTGGAAATTTTCAGTGCGCCGGTGCTGGCTCGGCCAGCGAGACCGTGTTCGGGTAACGCTGCGCGCGCAGGTAGTCGCCCGGCGTGAGGCCGGCCATGGCCTTGAACTCGGCGTTGAAGTGCGGCTGGTCGGCATAACCAGCGTCCAGCGCCAGCTCGCTCAGCGGCGAGGCTGCGTCCCGTGCCAGGAGCGCCAGCGCGGCTTGCAAGCGCATCACCCGCGCGTACTGCTTGGGCGTGAGGCCGGTGAGGGCGCGAAAGCGTGCCGGCAGCCGCGTGGTCGACAGGCCGGCCTGCTCGCACAGCGCCCGGATGCTGGCTTGGCCACCCATCTCGCGCAGCCGCTGGCAGACCCAGGCAATGCTTGCATCCGGCGGTGCCGCGTTGCGCAACTCGCGCTGCAGCCAGCGTGCGGCGGCCTGCAATTGCGCGGCAGGATGGGGGGCATCCGCCAGCGCGTCGCCCAGCGCGCGGGCCGCTGCGCCCAGCGCCAGTTCCAGGTCCACGGTGCGGTCCAGCGCTTCGGTATGAGCACCCCTCAGCAGTGCCTGGGCGCCCAGCGGCGTGAGCCGCAGGCCCACGACCTGCACCCGCGCGGCCGGCGCCTCCACAACCTCGGCGCGCAGGCGCTGGCCGTTGAAGCACAGGCGCGGAAACCCGTCGCGGTGTTCGTCGCCTTCGGTGCTGCGGTGGCAGGGGCCGAGCTGCACGATCAGCTCGATGCTGCCGTCCGGGAACACACGTTCCCGCGCATGGTTCAGCACGCCGTCAAAGGCCCAGAGTTTTTGGACTTGGGCGGCCAGCGCCGGTGGACGCCAGTCAGCACCGACCCAAGTGCCGAGCGGACCGTCAACTTGCCAGGTTTGGGGCGTGTCTTGCGTCTGCATGTCCACGCCCCTGCAAGGTCACTGAAGTTGGGGTTCCGTGACGCGCTTTGCGAGGTGCGCCAATGATTCTTCGACCTGGTCCACCAGGATCAGGCACAGGTCGCCCGGCTGCAGCTTGGACAAGGCCTTGTCGATGGCGATGAACTCGCCATGGATCTCTTCGACATGCGAGGTGCGCGGGGCGCCCTGCAGGCCCTGGCGCAGCAGCGCCAGCACCTCGCCGTCCTCGCGGCCGCGCTGGCAGGCGTCCTGGAACAGGATCACGTCGTCGAAGGCCTTGCCCAGGATCTGCGTCTGCTCGCGGATGTCTTCGTCGCGGCGGTCGCCGGCACCGGAGATCACCACCGAGCGGCGCTTGCCTGGCATCGCGTTGACGGCGTCGACCAGCGCGCGCATCGCGTCGGGGTTGTGGCCGTAGTCGGCGATCAAGGTGGCGCCGTGGTAGTCCAGCACATTGAAGCGGCCGGGCGCGTTGTCGGCGTGGTTCAGGAAGCTGGCGAGGCCGGCGCGCATCGCGTCCCAGCCCAGGCCGACGGCCCAGCCGGCGGCAATGGACGCCATCGCGTTTTCAACCTGGAAGCCGATGCTGCCGTTGCGGGTCAGCGGGATGTCGCGCAGGCTCACGCTCTCGCGCCAGTTGCCTTCGGCGGCGACGATGTGGCCGTCATCCACGAACACGCAGCGCTGGCCCTGCGCGCGGTGCGTGGCCAGCACCGGGTGGTGCCGGTCGGCAGCGAAGAAGATGATGCCGCCGGGGCTGGTCGGCGCCATTGCCGCGCAGTGCGGGTCGGTCGCGTTCAGCACCGCGAAGCCGGTGGGCGCGACGTTCTGCACGATCACGCGCTTGAGCACCGCCAGGTCTTCGACCGTGGTGATGTAGTTCAGGCCCAGGTGGTCGCCCGCGCCGATGTTGGTGACGACTGCCACCTGGCAGCGGTCATAGCCCAGGCCTTCGCGCAGGATGCCGCCGCGTGCGGTCTCGAACACGGCCGCGTCCACGTCGGGGTTCATCAGCACGTTGCGCGCGCTGCGCGGGCCGGCGCAGTCGCCCGAATCGATCTGGCGACCGTTGACGTGCACGCCATCCGTGTTGGTCATGCCCACGCGCAGGCCGGCGGCAGTGAACAGGTGGGCGATCAGCCGCGTGGTGGTCGTCTTGCCATTGGTGCCGGTAACGGCAACCACCGGGATGCGGCCGTCGTCGCCCGGGCCGTAGAGGTGGTTGATGATGGCTTCGCCGACCGGCCGGCCCTTGCCGAACGAAGGCGACAGGTGCATACGCAGGCCAGGTGCGGCGTTCACTTCGACGATGCCGCCGCTCTGCTCTTCCAGCGGGCGGATCACGTTGTCGCAGACCACGTCCACGCCGCAGATGTCCAGGCCGATCATCTGCGCCGCAGCCACCGCACGCGCGGCGACCTCGGGGTGCACGTCGTCGGTCACGTCGGTCGCGGTGCCGCCGGTCGAGAGGTTGGCGTTGTTGCGCAGGATCACGCGCTGGCCCTTGTCCGGCACCGACTCGGGCGTCATGCCTTGGATCTCCAGCCGCGCCACGGCAATCTCGTCGAAGCGGATCTTGGTCAGCGAGGTCGCATGGCCGTCGCCGCGTTTCGGGTCGGCATTCACCAGGGTCACCAGCTCGCGCACCGTGTGCTCGCCGTCGCCAATGACCAGCGGGGGGTCGCGCCGCGCGGCGGCGATCAGCTTGTTGCCCACCACCAGCAGCCGGTAGTCGCTGCCGGGCAGGAATTTCTCGACCATGACCTGGCCGATTTCCTCGGCCGCCTTGTAGGCAATCTCCAGGTGCTCGCGGGTCACGATGTTGACGGTGACGCCCTTGCCCTGGTTGCCGTCCTGCGGCTTGAGCACGACAGGCAGGCCGATCTCCAGCGCCACTTCCCAGGCTTCGTCCACCGAGTCCACCGGCCGGCCCAGCGGCACCGGCACGCCAGCGGCGCGCAGCAAGGTCTTGGTCAGGTCCTTGTCCTGCGCAATGGATTCGGAAACCGCGCTGGTCGAATCGACCTCGGCCGCCCAGATGCGGCGCTGCTTGGCGCCCCAGCCGAACTGCACCAGGCTGCCCTGCGTGAGCCGGCGATACGGCACGCCGCGTGCCACGCCGGCCAGCACGATGGAACCGGTGGACGGGCCCAGGCGCACGTCTTCATCGATTTCGCGCAATGCCGCCACGGTGCCGGTCAGGTCGAAGCTGCCGCCAGCCAGCGCGGCCTGGATCAGGCCTTCGGCTGCGATCAAAGCCTTGCGGCCCACGTCTTCCTCGCTGTATTCCACGACCACCTGGTAGACCCCGGGTTCCAGCGTCGCGGTCGTGCGGCTGAAGGTCACCGGGCAACCGGCCTGGCTTTGCAGCGCCAGCGTCGCGGTTTCCAGCACATGGGCCAGCGAGGCCTGGTCCGGCTGGCGGCGCAGCGGGCCCAGGTTGGGGAACAGCGCGCGCAGCCGGGCCTCGAACTCGGGAAGCGAAGTCAGTGCGCGTTCTTGTTCTCCGCAGGTGACGATGGCCTCGATGGCGGTGTGGCGGCTCCAGAGGTTGGGGCCACGCAAGGCGCGAATGCGGGAAATGTCCATGGTGCTTTTGTTTTACAGCGAGAGCGGGACGGTGGGTCGGGAAGGGAAGGGCGACTGGCCCGCTCAGGCGGCGGTTTGCAGCGCGAAGGTTTCGATGCCGGCGGCGATGAGGTCGGGCGAGATGCCGAAGGCCCAGGCTGCGGCCACTGCAGCCAGCAGCAGTTCCATCAGCTCGGGCGTGGGGGCGTGGCCGCGGCGCTGCACGATGCCGGCCAGGTCCACGCCCGGCAACTCGACAGCGCCTTGCGCCAGGTGCACCCGGCCGCCCCGCAGGAAAGCCACGCGCTTGCCGGCGGCCTGGTGCTCGACCAGCGGCTCGGGCAGCGTGCCGCCTTCGTCCACGCCGTACATCAGCACCTCGCCATCGCACAGCTCGGCCATCTCGGCAATGCGTGCGTCGCCTGCGTTCAGCACGCCCACGCCGTCGCCCAGCACCACGTCGACCTGGGTGCGCAGCACCTTGTAGAGCTGGTCGGCCTCGGTGATGTCGTGACGGCCCAGAGCCTCGGCGCCGCCGAAATCGGTGATCAGCCCGACGTGGCAGCGGTCATACGGCAGCCCTTCGTCCAGCACCAGCGCGGCGCTGTTCTCGAACACGGCGGCCTGGGCCTCGCGGTTCATCAGCAGCCGGTGGCTGGCTTCCCAGAAACGCGCGGCCTGGGGGCTGGCCTTTTCGGTGCGGCGGCTGCCGATGAACAGCCCGTCCTGGCAGGCCAGCGCGGTGGGCTTGCCGCTGAGGTGGATCAGCCAGGCAACCGCGCGGGCGATGGTGGCCGTGCCGTGCGTGCCCATCACGCCCACGATGGGAATGCGGCCCGCGTGGCCTTCATGCTCTTCTGCCGGGAACAGGTGCTCGACGATGGCCTGGCCGACCGGCCGCGGCGTGCCTTCGGCCGGCTTCAGGTGCATCAGCAAGCCGGGGCCGGCATTGACTTCGACGATGGCGCCGCCCTGTGCTTCCAGCGGGCGCGAGATGTCCTCGGCCACCACGTCCACGCCGGCAATGTCCAGCCCGACCGCGCGCACCGCCAGCGTGACCACATGCGCCACCTCCGGGTGGACCGCGTCGGTGCAGTCGATGGCCACGTTGCCATTGCGCTGCACCAGCACGCGTTTGCCGGCCGGCGGCACGGTGTCAGGCGTCAGGCCCTGGCGCTGCAGGTCCAGCTGGATCACGCCGTCCGAGCGCACGTTCAGGCGGTTCAGTGGGTGGTCCTCGGTGGTGCCGCGGCGCGGGTCGCTGTTGATCTGCTGGTCGACCAGCGTGGCCACGTCGTGCTGGCCGTCGCCGGTGACCCAGGCGGTCTCGCCACGTGCGGCGGCGACGACCTTGCCTCCCACCACCAGCAGCCGGTGCTCCTCGCCGCGGATGAAGGGCTCGACCAGCACCTCGCTGCCGTGGCGTGCTGCCACTTCATAGGCGGCCTCGATGTCAGCCTGCTTGCTCAGGTCCAGCGTCACGCCGCGGCCGTGGTTGCCGTCGCTGGGCTTGACGACCACCGGCAGGCCGATGTCTTCGGCAGCGGACCAGGCCTCGGCCGGGCTGTGCACCACTTCGCCTTCTGGCACTGGCACGCCACAGGCTTTCAGCAGGGTCTTGGTCAGGTCCTTGTCGCTGGCGATGTTTTCGGCAATCGCGCAGGTCAGGTCGGTCTCTGCCGTCCAGATGCGGCGCTGGCGTGCGCCGTAGCCCAGCTGCACCAGGTTGCCGTCGTTCAGGCGGATGTGCGGAATGCGCCGGTCGGTCGCTGCGGCGACGATGCAGGCGGTGGACGGGCCGAGGTAGCAATCGTCGATGGCTTCGCGCACGACGGCCACGGCGGCTGCCGTGTCGAACAGCCGGCCATTGATCGCAGCCATCAGCAGCGCATGGCCTTGCTGCAGTGCAGCACGGCCGACCTGCTCGTTGCGGGCGCGGAAGACCATGCGGTAGACGCCACGCTGGGAGGTGCTGCGGGTCTGGCCGAAGCCGGTGGGCATGCCGGCCAGGTTCAGCAGCTCGATCACGCAGTGTTCGAGGATGTGGCCGGCCCAGGTGCCTTCGGTCAGGCGCTGCAGGAAGCCGCCGCGCTCGCCCACGCCGCAATGGTGTTCTTCCAGCGCCGGCAGCAGCTTGAGCAGCCGCTCGGTGAAGCCGGGCAGGGTTTGCGATGGGCAATCCTCCAGCTCGCCCAGGTCCAGCCAGACCTCCATGACCGGCCGGTAGGTCCAGATGTTGGGGCCGCGCAGGTAGGTGATGCGCAGCAGCTGGATGTCGTTCTTCGGTTCGCTCATGGGCAGGCAGGCAAGGAAAATTGCACGGGCGGTACCGCGCATTGTGTGGGTGATTGTGGAAGTGCCGGCAACTGCCGGGACTTCGCAATACCCCAATTTTGCGCCGCACGTCGACCCGCATGCCCAAGCGCCCGGATTCGCGGAAAATCCGCGCCTTCAGCGGCCGGCGGCCGCCCGGCGCACCCGCCGGGTGGCTGCGCCGGCCGAATGCCCGCCTCATGCCACATTCCCACCTGCATTCCGCCACGCCCACCGCCGCGGCCGGCGCCCCGCTGGCCGCTGGAGAAACACCGCTGGCCAGCCTGGCACTGGACCTGGGCGACGACCTTGTCTTTGGCCACGGTCAACTGGTGCTCACCGAACTCGGCCTGCTGGCCCGTGCGCCGGGCGCGGCCGACTGGACCCGCATCCCGCTGACCCCCGCGCTGCAGTTGCGCCACCATGACCATGCCGGTGTCGGCACGCTGGAGCTGTCCGACGCTTCCGCGCTGCTGGCACGCTGGCGCTTCACGCTGGCTGCCAACGTGCTGGCGCTGCGTTTCCTCAAGCGCTTCGAGCAGGTGCAGGCTGCGCGCGCGGCTGGCGTGGCCGCCGAGGGGGACGACCCCACGCGCTGCCCGTCGTGCCAGGCGCTGCTGCCGCCGGACAGCGACGAATGCCCCGTCTGCGACCGCGAGCTGCACGCGCCGCCGTCCACCTGGGTGCTGCTGCGCCTGTCGCGTTTCGCCAAGCCATACGCAGGCCAGCTGCTGATCGGCTTCATGCTGACGCTGGCCGCCACCGCCGCCACGCTGGTGCCGCCCTACCTGACCATCCCGCTGATGGACAAGGTGCTGATCCCGTTCCAGAACGGCCAGCAGATCGACCCGCGCTACGTGATGCTGCTGCTCTCGGGCCTGCTGGGCGCGGCGCTGCTGGCCTGGAGCCTGGGCTGGGCCCGCACCTACCTGCTGGCGCTTGTCTCCGAGCGCATCGCCGCCGACCTGCGCACCACCGCTTTCGAGCACCTCTTGCAGCTCTCGCTGGACTATTTTGGCGCCAAGCGCACCGGCGACCTGATGGCCCGCATCGGCTCCGAGACGGACCGCATCTCGGTTTTCCTGTCGCTGCACGCGCTGGACTTCGCGACCGACGTGCTGATGATTGGCATGACCGCGGTGATCCTCACGTCCATCAACCCCTGGCTGGCGCTGGTCACGCTGCTGCCGCTGCCCTTCATCGCCTGGATGATCCACCTGGTGCGCGACCGGCTGCGCACCGGCTTCGAGAAGATCGATCGGGTCTGGGGCGACGTGACCAACGTGCTGGCCGATACGATTCCCGGCATCCGCGTGGTCAAGGCCTTTGCCCAGGAAAGCCGCGAGGCCGGCCGCTTCCGCGAGGCCAACAAGGCCAACCTGGCGGTCAATGACAAGCTCAACAAGACCTGGAGCCTGTTCACGCCGACCGTCTCGCTGCTGACCGACGTGGGCCTGCTGGTGGTCTGGGCCTTTGGCATCTGGCAGGTCAGCAAGGGCGAGATCACGGTCGGCGTGCTGACCGCCTTCATTGCCTACATCGGCCGCTTCTACGGCCGGCTGGACTCGATGAGCCGCATCGTCTCGGTGACGCAGAAGGCCGCGGCCGGCGCCAAGCGCATCTTCGACATCCTGGACCATGTGTCCAACGTGCCCGAACCCTCGAACCCGGTGCCCACCGGCGAGGTGCGTGGCGGCGTGACGATGGAAAGCATCGGCTTTCGCTACGGCAACCGTTCGGTGATCCGCGGTCTGAACCTGGAGATCAAGCCCGGCGAGATGGTTGGCCTGGTGGGCCACAGCGGCTCGGGCAAGAGCACGCTGGTCAACCTGCTGTGCCGCTTCTACGACGTGACCGACGGCGCGATCAAGGTCGACGGCGTGGACATCCGGCGTTTCGCCGTGTCCGACTACCGGCGCCACATCGGCCTGGTGCTGCAGGAGCCCTTCCTGTTTTTCGGCACCATCGCCGAGAACATCGCCTACGGCCGGCAGGACGCGACGCGCGAGCAGATCGTCGCCGCCGCGCGCGCCGCCCATGCGCACGACTTCATCCTGCGCCTGCCGCAGGGCTACGACTCATTGGTCGGCGAGCGCGGCCAGGGCCTGTCCGGCGGCGAGCGCCAGCGCATCAGCATTGCCCGCGCGCTGCTGATCGACCCGCGCATCCTGATCCTCGACGAAGCCACCTCCAGCGTGGACACCGAGACCGAGAAGGAGATCCAGAAGGCGCTGGACAACCTGGTGCAGGGCCGCACGACGATTGCGATCGCGCACCGCCTGTCCACGCTGCGCAAGGCCGACCGGCTGGTGGTGATGGACCGCGGCGTGGTGGTGGAAGTCGGCCCGCACGACGAGCTGATGGCCAAGCAGGGCGCCTACTGGCGGCTTTACGAAGCCCAGGCCCGGCGGGCCGATGCCGACGAGGACGGCGAGACCGACCACGAAGCGGCGCTGCTCTCCAGCGCGCTGCCGCAACCCTCGGCGCACGGCGTCCAGGTGTCATGAAGCCAGTCCAATGAAAGTCGCGCCGATGAACCCGTCCGAACCCACTTTCACGCTTGGCCGCAACGCGCTGGGCCGGCTGACGCTGACGACCGCGCAGGGCGTGGTGCACGAGGTCGTCACGCCCGTGCGCGCGTTCCCGATCACCGCGCCGGACGACGGCCTGTCGCTGGTCAGCGCCGAGGGCCGCGAGCTGGCCTGGGTGCCTCGGCTCTCGGCCTTGCCGGAGGCGCCGCGCCGGATGCTGGAAGACGAACTGCGCGGCCGCGAGTTCGTGCCGGAGATCCGCCGCATCGTCTCGGTCTCCACGTTTTCGACGCCCAGCACCTGGGTGGTGGAGACCGATCGCGGCACCACCGAGCTGGTGTTGAAGGTTGAGGAAGACATCCGCCGCCTGGCCGAGCGTGGCCGGCTGCTGATCACCAGCGGCCACGGCATCGTCTTCCTGGTGCCGGACCTGACGCTGCTGGACCGGCATTCGAAGAAGCTGCTCGAACGTTTCCTGTGATCGCCGGCCGCCCATGAAAAACGGCGCCTGAGCGCCGTTTCACCTCGCGATCAGGCCGCGTTGCCGCCGCCTTCGCTGCCGGGCGGCTTGCCGCCGGCCGGGCCGCGCGGGCCTTGCGGCCTGTCGTCATGGCGGCGCGGGCCGCTGTTGCGCGGGCCACGTGCGCCGGCGCCGTCGCGGCGCGGGCCACCGCCTTCGCGGCGCGGCGGCGGGCCGTCGCCAC